>Ga0335078_10004980_pt1 | contig 19657 bp, 9 predicted proteins | sample Lox_Sample_32_FD_206711 | JGI IMG/M metagenome (GOLD analysis project Ga0335078, IMG submission 206711) | Soil microbial communities from Loxahatchee National Wildlife Refuge, Florida, United States - Lox_Sample_3.2 | ecosystem: Environmental > Terrestrial > Soil > Wetlands | place: USA: Florida... | reverse complement strand
GTGCTCGTTGTTCGCCGCGCCGTAGTTCGGGTGCGTCGTCGTCTCGGTGTGACCCGTCTGCGTCGTGCCCGTGACGTGCGTGGTGTTGTGCGTCGTCTGCGCGGTGTGCGCGAACTGCTGCGCTCTAACGTAGCTCGCGTTGTTCGCCGGCGGACGCGGCACCGTGTCCATGCGAATGCCGCCAAGGTGCGTCGGCGCGGGTCCCCGCACGCGCATGCGCACACCGCCCGCGCCCGTGATGAACCCGCCCGTCGGCGCGTACACGCGCGTGTGCGCTTCGAAGTCGCGGATGCGCACCGGATCGCGGATCACGCGTACGCCGATCGACGGCACGAACAGGTTCGTCGTCTCGACGTACGTGTACGTCGGCACGAACCACGGCGTCGACAGCACGACGGGCGCGCCACCCCGCCAGTAGTACGTCGGCGGCGTCGGAATCCAACCGACCGCGCCGTAACCGTCGTCGCCGTTGCGCCACGTCACCCACGCGCCCGCGTATTCCTTGCCGGGAATCCATCCCCAACCACGGCCCGGTCCGAGCGTCGTCCAACGACCGTAGTGGAACGGCGCCCACCCCCAATCGTAGTCGCTCACCCAAACGTAATCGTTCTCGTACGTCCAGTGTCCCGCCGTGAGGTACGGAACGAAATCCGAGCCGACGACGGCCGCGTTCGGCATCCAGATCGTGCCATACGTCGGGTCGTCCACCCACATTCCGTACGGCGCGAGCGCGTCGTGAAAATCGCTGAGCGCGCTCGGGTCTTCATCGGTCACGTCGGTCGCCTGCGCGTTCGGATCCGGTTGCGGCTGCGCGTTCGGATCGACCTGCGCGTTCACGTCGACTTGCGGCGGCGGCGGGGTCTGCACTTGAACTTGCGCGTACGGCTGCGGGTAGGTCGCTTCGACCTGACACGCAACGAGCGGAACCAGAACCGAGGTGAAAATGAGGGCCGAACGGAGGAGTCGCATGACGGTTGGACGGCATAGTACCTGGATCGCTTCACGTCCACAGCGTGAATCGTGCTAAACGCGAAGCGCTTGCCGAAGCGCACGGACGTCCACAAAATCCTGCTCATCGGCGCGGGTCCGATCGTGATCGGACAGGCGTGCGAGTTCGATTATTCCGGCACGCAAGGCGCGAAAGCGCTCCGCGAAGAGGGCTACGAAGTCGTCCTCGTGAACTCGAATCCGGCGACGATCATGACGGACCCGGAGCTCGCGCACCGCACGTACGTCGAGCCGCTCGAGCCGCGAACGCTCGAAGCGATTTTGGAGCGCGAACGCCCGCAGGCGATCTTGCCGACGCTCGGCGGGCAGACCGCGCTGAACCTCGCGCTCGAGCTCGACCGTCGCGGCGTCTTGAAGCGTTTGAACATCGAGATGCTTGGCGCGAAACCCGACGCGATCGCCAAGGCCGAGGATCGCGCGCTCTTCAAGGAGGCGATGGAGCGCGTCGGCCTCCAGTGCCCGCGCGCCACGGTCGCGCATTCGATGGCCGAGGCGAAGAAAGCTGTAGAATACACGGGTTACCCCGCGATTTTGCGGCCGTCCTTCACGCTCGGCGGAACGGGCGGCGGCATCGCGTACGACGCGAGCGAGCTCGAGACGAAGGTCGCGTGGGCGCTCTCGCAGTCGCCGACGCACGAAGTCCTCATCGAAGAGAGCGTGCTCGGTTGGAAGGAGTACGAGCTCGAGGTCATTCGCGATCGCAAGGACAACTTCATCGTCGTCTGCTCGATCGAGAACATCGATCCGATGGGCGTGCACACGGGCGACTCGATCACCGTCGCGCCCGCGATGACGCTCACCGATCGCGAGTTCCAACGCCTGCGCGACGCGGCGCGCGCGGTGATGACCGAGATCGGCGTCGAGACGGGCGGATCGAACGTGCAGTTCGCGGTGTCGCCCAAAGACGGCCGCGTGCTCGTCATCGAGATGAACCCGCGCGTGTCGCGCTCGAGCGCGCTCGCGTCGAAGGCGACGGGGTATCCCATCGCGAAGATCGCCGCGAAGCTCGCCGTCGGTTACACGCTCGACGAGTTGAAGAACGACATCACGGGCACGAGCGCCGCGTTCGAGCCCGCGATCGACTACGTCGTCGTGAAGTGGCCGCGCTTCGCGTTCGAGAAATTTCCCGGCGCCGACGCGACGCTCGGCACGCAGATGAAGAGCGTCGGCGAGGTGATGAGCATCGGCCGCACGTTCTGCGAGTCGATTCAAAAAGCCGCGCGCTCGCTCGAGACCGGAAAGGACGGGCTCGTCTCGCTTCTCGATCGCGTCGATTATCGGCTTCTCGCGGAGCCGAAGGCGAAGCGCGATCTCGTGATGGACGCGCCCGAGCTCGCCGCGCCCAAATCGCTCCCGCCGCCGACGCCCGACGAGACGAAGCGCGCGGTGCTCGCGCTCGTCGCGATCCCGAGCGCCGACCGTTTGTTCTACGTGCTCGACGCGATGCGACTCGGCGCGGACGACGCGGAGCTTCATCGAAGGACCAAGATCGATCCATGGTTTTTGGCGCAGCTCCGGCGCATCGTCGACGCCGAGGCGCGCATCGCGCGCGGTGGCGCGTCGGCGCTCGATCCCGAGTCGATGCGCGAGCACAAGCGCCTCGGGTTCTCCGATCGGCACATCGCGAAGCTCGCGAAGACGACCGAAGACGACGTGCGCGCGCGACGCAAAGGCGCGTCGGTCGCCGCGGTCTACGCGCGCGTCGACACGTGCGCCGCGGAGTTCCCCGCGAAGACGAATTATTTGTATTCTGCATACGAAACCGAGAGCGAGGCCGCGCCGACGACGAGGCGAAAAGTCGTGATTTTGGGCGGAGGACCCAATCGAATCGGGCAGGGCATCGAGTTCGACTATTGCTGCGTGCACGCGGTCCAAGCGCTGCGCGAGGCGGGGCTCGAGACGGTGATGGTCAACTGCAATCCCGAGACGGTCTCGACCGACTACGACACGAGCGATCGTTTGTATTTCGAGCCGCTCACGCTCGAGGACGTGCTCGCGATCTGCGACGAAGAAAAGCCGGAGGGCGTCATCGTGCAGTTCGGCGGGCAGACGCCGCTCAAGCTCGCCGTGCCGCTCGAGAAGCGCGGCGTGAAGCTCCTCGGGACGCGCGCGGACGCGATCGATCGCGCCGAAGATCGCGAGCGCTTCGATCGACTCCTCGCGAAGCTCGCGTTGAAGCGCCCGCGGAGCGGGATCGCGAAGACGAACGACGAGGCGACGCGCATCGCAGAAGAGATCGGATATCCCGTGCTCGTGCGACCGAGCTACGTGCTCGGCGGACGCGCGATGATGATCGCGTACACGCGCGCGGAGCTCGACGCGTACGTGCACCTCGCCGTCGAGGTCGCGAAGGACGTCTCGACGTTCGGCGGCGCGCCGACCATCCTCGTCGACGAGTTCCTCAAAGACGCGATCGAGGTCGACGTCGACTGCGTGTGCGACGGAAAACGCGCCGTGATCGGCGGCGTGATGCAGCACATCGAGGAGGCCGGCATTCACTCGGGCGATTCGACGAGCGTGCTCCCGCCGTACTCGCTCTCGCCGGAAATCGTTTTGTCGATCGAAGAGCAGACGCGCATGCTCGCGCTCGAGCTCGGCGTCGTCGGGTTGATGAACGTGCAGTTCGCGATCAAAGGCGGCGAGGTCTACGTGCTCGAGGTGAATCCGCGCGCGTCGCGCACGGTGCCGTTCGTGTCGAAGGCGACGGGACGCCCGCTCGCGAAGATCGCGGCGAAGCTGATGATCGGAAAATCGCTGGACGAGCTCGGCGTGATCGACGAGCCGCTCCCACGCCACGTCGCGGTGAAAGAGAGCGTGTTCCCGTTCTCGAAGTTCCCCGGCGTCGACACGATCCTCGGGCCCGAGATGCGATCGACGGGCGAGGTGATGGGCATCGCGGACACGTTCGCGCGCGCGTTCGGCAAGGCGCTGCTCTCGAGCGGCATCCCGATCGAGGCGGGGACGAAGAAGCGCGCGTTCATCAGCGTGAAGGACGAGGACAAACCGGTCGCGGTGAACATCGCGCGGCGTCTTCGCGCGCTCGGCTTCGAGATCTGCGCGACGCGAGGAACTGCCGCTGCGCTCGCGCGCGCGCGCATTCCCGCCGAGGCGATCAACAAAGTGAACGAAGGTACGCCGCACGTCGTCGACGCGATCAAGAGCGGCACGATCGGCATCGTCGTCAACACGACGATCGGCGCGAAGGAAGTCCGCGACAGCTACTCGCTCCGCAGGCAGACGCTCCTGTCGAACGTTCCGTACTTCACGACGATCGCGGCGGCGCTCGCCGCATGCGACGCGCTCGAGGCGACGCGCAACGACGATCGCGTCCACGTGCGCTCGCTGCAGGAGTGGGCTTCGTCTTAGGATTTGACGGCGCGCGCTTCGACGCGCTCTTCGTCCGCGAGCACGTCTTCGTCGAACGACGCGCTGATGCGCGCGCGCACGCGCTTGTCGCGCTCGGTGGCGAGCACGTTCGCGACGCGCACCTTGAGCTCGGCGGGCGCGACGCGCGAGAGCACGCGCGCGGCCGCGGCGCGCGTGTCCGGCGTCGCCTCGGGATCCTCGAGCAGCGACCAGAGCTCGGTTCGTTCGAGCGCGACGTCGCGATATCCCGTTTGCGTCGCGCCGATCGTGTCGAGTCGCGCGAGCCACGCGCGCAGCGACTCGCCCGGTTTGCGCGCGATCCTCTCGACCGCGTTGTGCGGCTCGTTCTTCACAACGAACTTTCCGTGCGCACGATCGACCGCGGCTTGGATTTGTCCGATGACGCGCTCGAGCTCCTCGCGCGACATCATCGTTCTCCACCAACTCGACGTGGCGACGGTCGCGCGCCACGTGACCTTGTCTTTGCCGTCGTTCACCGTGAGCGTGAGCGCGCCGCCCTCGAAGGCGACGCGCTCGATCGCGCTGAACGGCGCGAACGCCGGACCGAGGTCCGTCGGAATGAACACGCCCTGGCTCGCGATGCGAATCGCCGGCGGAGGCATCGCGAAGGCGACGAGCGCGGCGACCGCGGAGATCATCGCGCTGAGCGCGAAGAGTCCGCCGAGCTCCGGGATGAAGAGCGTGATCATCGCGAGGAGGAACGTGAAGCCGAAGAGGAGCCAGCGAAGCTGATCGATCGCCGCCGGACGCGCGGCGGCGTCGATCCATCCGAAGCCGTGGTGACCGATGCCGAGACTCTTGCAAATGCGAACGAGCGATTCGTCGTCGGCGACGTCGATCATGATCGGCGTGCGACGACCTCGGTGGGTGAGCACGAGCGTCACGCGATCGCCCGTGCGCGCGGTGGTCGCGCCGAAGACATCGCGCGCGCGGATCTTCCCGCCACCTTCGAACGCGACGCCACCGACGTTGCAGAATACACGCGTTTTTCGCGGGGCCTTGCGGCGCCGAAACGCGTACGTGATCGTCGTCATCGCGCCGACGCACGCGAGCGCGAGCGCGAACGACGGCGACGTGAACGCGAGCAGCGCGGCGCCGACGAGCACCGCGGGGCCGGCCGCCACGAGCGGACCCGGCGGCCCAGCGCCGTCGAACAAGGTCGCGTCGATCGGCGTGCTCGACGTGGAGGATTTCGACGATTGGTCCGACATGGTCCGGCGTGCGAGACTCACGTTACGATGTCCGCGCGAAAGTACCCGCTCGATCCGCTCGTCAAGCTTCGCGCGCGCAAGGTGGAAGATCAAACGCGCGCGCTCGCGGGTGCGGTGCAGGCGAGGCACGCGGCCGAGTCGAAGCGCGAAGAGGCCGTCGAGGCGCGCGCGCAGGCCGACGACGCGGCGGCAAAGGAGCGCGCGCGCGAGCGCAGCGCGCTCGAAGAAGGCGAGCTGCGCGCCGGGGATCTGCAGCGCGCGCAAACGTGGGAGCTCGGCGTGACCGAGGAGCGCAAGCGTCTCACGCAGCGCGTGACGCGCGCAGCGGAGAGCGAAGACGCGGCGAAGAAGGACGAGGCGAAGGCGCGCGACGATCTGGCTGCGCGCCGTGCGGACGCGGACGTCGTCGACAAAGACAAGTCGCGATTCGTCGCGCGCGAGAATCAACGCGAGCTCGCGAAGGAAGAAGAGGCCGCGGCCGAAGCCCTCCGCGGCAACGAAAGGGCATGGCGTCTGCGTCGAGATTGAGCGCGCGCGTCGTCGTGCCGATCGGTGCCGTGCTCGCGATCGCGTCGCTCGCGTTCGGCGTGCGGTGTCATGGCGCCGGCGGACGCGAAGCGCCGAGCGACTCGACGACGAAAGTGGAGACCGACGCGGCGCCCGACGCGACGCGCGCGCGCGCGAGCGAGCTGCCCGCGATGTGGGTCGTGCTCGACGACGCGCGTTTCGCGGACGCGCGCGCGTTCGAAGACGACGCGAAGCACGCGGACGCGGCCGCTGCGCTCGACGCGGATCTCGCGAAGACGACGAGCGCGAAGGAGAAATGCGAAGCGGAGTACGTCGTGGGGCGGCTGAAGGCGCTCGCCGGCGACGACGTCGGGGCCGCCACGGCGTTCGACGCGGCGAGCTGCGATCCGATCGCCGACTACGCGCGCGCGCGCGCGGCCGGCGCGTACGAGCGCGCGGGGAAGACCGCGGAGGCGATCGCGCGCGCATCGAGCGTCGCGCCGTCGGTCGCGATCGCGGAGGAAGCGACGCTCGTGCGCGCGGAGGCGCTCGCGGCGAGCGGCGATCGAAAGCAGGCGCTCACGATTTGGCGCGACCACTTGGGCAAGCATCCGCGCGGCGCGCGGTGGGTCGACACCACCGTGCGACTCGCGACGGCGCTCCTCGACGGTGTCGACGGCGATCCGAAAGCCGGCGCGCGCGAAGCGTACGATCTCGCGACGCGCGTCACCGTCGACGCACCGACGCTCGCCGATTCCAGCGGCGCGAGCGCGCAGCGAAGGCGCGCGGAGTCGCTCGACGCGTCGCTTCGTCGCGAGCTCACGGTAGACGAGCGGTTGAAGCGCGCGCGCGCGTTCCTCGACGCGGCCCAAGCGGACAAGGCGCGCGCGGAGGTCGACGCGGCCATCGCGCAGATCCCCGCGAACGAGCGCGCCGCGTCGGAGGTCGCGTGCCGCGCGGAGTCGCTGCGCGCGCAAGCGGTCGCGAAGTCGAAGAAGAGCGCCGCGCCCGCTGCGTGGGGCGACGCGATTCGCGCGTGCGCGAAAGAGTCCGACGCGCTCGCGAGCGCGCTCTTCAACGGCGCGAAGGCGAGCACGACCACGGCGCCCGACGAAGCGCTCGCGCGCTTCGCGCGCATCGAGAAAGAATTTCCGAAACACCGACTCGCGGACGACGCGCGCTTGCTCGCCGCGCTCGTCGTGCACGATCGCGACGTCGCGAAATTCGAGTCGATGCTCACGACGCTGCCCGACGATTACCCGCAAGGTGACATGCGCAGTGAGGCGCTGTTCCGCGTCGCGCTCGATCACATGGCCCGCGGCGACTGGGAAGGCGCGAAGGCACCGCTCGATCGCGCGGCGCAAATCGACGGCGCGACGCACGCGTGGTCCATCGCCGGGCGCGCGGCGTACTTTCGCGCGAAGTGCGCCGCGAAGACGGGCGACGTCGAAGACGCGAAGAAGCGCTGGATCGAAGTCGTGAAGGCGCAGCCGCTCGCGTATTACATGGCGCAGTCTTACGCGCGCCTCGCGGAGATCGATCCGGCGCTCGCGCGGTCGACGCTCGACGAAGCGTCGCGCGCGGAGACGAGCGCCAATCCGATCGCGCACGATCGACCCGAGCTTCACGCGCCGGACGTCGCGCGCGCGATCGCGCTGCTCGAGGTCGGCGAGATCGACTACGCGAAGAGAGAGTTCGCGGCGGCGCACGCGACGACGGATGACGCGGATGTTGATCTCGTGTGGACGGTCGCTGCGATGTTCGATCACGCCGGCGCGTTCGACGTGGGCCACGCGCTCGCGCGCGGACGTCTCGCGGATTACCTCGCGCACTATCCGAGCGGGCGATGGCGCTTCGCGTGGGAGACTGCGTATCCGAAGGCGTTCGATGCGCTCGTGACGCGAGCGGCGAGCGACGAGAAGATGCCCGCGCCGATGATCTGGGGGGTGATGCGCGAGGAGTCAGCGTTCATCGCGGACGTGCGCAGCCCTGCGAACGCGCACGGGCTCATGCAGCTCCTTCCGTCGACGGCGGCCATCGTCGCGCGAGGAACTGCGCTGCCGAGCGACGAGACCGCGCTGCACACGCCACACGTCTCCGTTGCGCTTGGATCGAAGCTCCTCGCGTCGCTCCGCGCGATGTTTCCGGACAACGCGTCGCTCGCGATCCCCGCGTACAACGCGGGCGCGGGCGCGGTGCGCGCGTGGCTGCGCGCGCGCGGGCAAGACGATTTCGACGTGTGGGTCGAGCTGATCCCGTTCGACGAGACGCGCGGCTACACCAAGCGCGTGCTCGCGAGCGAGCTCGCATACGCGACGCTCTACGATCCGCCGCGCGCAAAGGAAGTGCTCGAGCTCCCTGCGCGCGCCGGAGCTGCGCCGCCGTGAGCGAGCTCGTCGTCGTCGCCACCGAGCGACAAGCCGAGATCGCGTCGCGCGAAGGCGCGCGCGCCGAGACGCGCCGAAGGCTCGAAGAGCGTTTGTGCGCGGCGTTCGTGGGCGACGTGCGCTTCGCGAGCGCGCCCACCGCGCGCGCGGCGCTCGCGTCGGTGCTCGCGCAAGCGCTCGAAGAAGACGACGCGCCGCTGTCGCGGTCGGCGTCGCAGCTCTCGCGGAGCGCAGCGGCGTGGGAGCAGTTGATCGATTCGGTCGACGACGCGATCGAAGTCGCACGAGCTCGCGGAGTCGACGCGAGCACGCTCGGCGCGATCGAAGATCGCGAGCCCACGGCGCGTCTCGTGCGTCGCGCGATGAACGCGCTCGATGCGCGCCTCGCGCGCGACGGGCTCGTGGACGCGCGGCTTCGTCCGTTCAAGCTCGGCGAGGCGATCGCGCGCGCGCGCGACGTGGATGTCGCGCGCGTCGTCGGGGCGTCGCGCGTCCGCGCGCGGTTCGTGACGCGGTGGAACGCGGCGGACGCGGCGTGGTGGAGGGCGATGAGCGCGGCGTTCACGCGCGTCGCCGGAGGCGCGAGCGTGGAGATGCCGTCGATTTCGAAGCCGATCGACGCGACGCGCGCGAGCGATGCGTTCGAGCTCGTCGTGTCGGAGGTCGCGCAGTTGCTCGACGAGGCGCCGGTCGAGTTCGATTGCGCGACCCCGTTCGCAGACCTCGCGCTCGTGTCGCGGGTGCCTTCGGACGCGCACGAGCGCATCGCGCTTCGTCGCGCGCTGGACGCGGACGCGCAGGCGCGCGCGGTGGCGAAGGTCGTGTCGGACGCGATCGACGAAGGCACGACGACGGATCGCATCGTCGTTGCGATCCCGCGCGGCGCGAGCGAGCGGACGCGTCGCGCGCTTGCGACGCAGTTCGAAGAGATGGACGTCGCGCTTCACGTGCGCGATCTCGAGGAGCCGAGCGCGCTCGTCGACGTCGCGTTCGCGTTGCTCGCCGTGGGGAGCGCGGGGCTCCCGCGGGCGGACGTCGCCGCCATCCTTCGTTCGCGCGCGCTCTCCGCGGAGGCAATCGCGGGCGTGGCCGACGCGCGCGTCGCGCGCCGCGCGCTGCACGATCTCGCGCGCGTCCTCGAAGCGACGCCCACCGCAGACGGCGAAGAGCCGCTCGCGCGCCTCGTCGCCACGGCGAGCGCATCGAAGAGCGACCCCACGAGCGCGCAGCGCGCCGCGCTCGCGGAGCGCGTCGGCCGCGTGCTCCTCGCGCCCGTCGAGCGCGCGACGCGGGCGGCGCACGCGAAGCGCGCGCGCGCCTTCTTCGCGCAAGTGGGGCTCGCCGCGCGCGCCGGCGGCGCGGTGCGCGCCGCCAGCGCGCGCGACGCGGAGCCCAGCGGGCTCGTCGCGGCCGAACGCGCCGCTTACGCGCGCGACGCGCGCGCGCTCGAGGCGCTCACCGCGGCGCTCGCGGAGGTCGAGCGCGCGGGAGTCGCGCTCGGCGATCAAGAGACGTGCACGGTGGACACGTTCGCGCACGAGCTCGCTCGTGCGCTTCGCGCGCGCGGCGCCGGCGGCGCGGCGCGCGCGGGCGCGGTGCGCGCGGTGGCGCTCGATCAAATCGCGAGCGAACCACTCGACGTGCTCGTCGTCGTCGATGCGAACGACAGGGTCCTTCCGGCGCGCGCGCCGCGCGGCACGCTCGTCCCGCCGTCGCTCGACGACGCGCTCGCGGGTCCGCGCTCCCTCGTCGATCTCGCGCTCGCGGCGTGCACCGCGCGACGCGTCGTACTCTGTCATCGCGTCGCTGACGACGATGGCGCCGCGCTCGCGCCTTCGCCGATCGTCTCGTGGCTCGAACGCGGCGGTGTCCCGTCGGAGCTCGTGCACTCGACGCCGCTCGCCTCCGATCCGACGACCGCGCACGAACGCGAGCTCACGCTCGTCGCGCTCGCGCCCGGTCGCGCGATCGATCTCGCGCCGCACGCCGCGCACGTCGCCGCACGCGAGATGGAACGCGAATCGATTCACGCGACGGGCGACGCGGCGCTCGGGCGACTCACGATCGACGACGCGCTGCGCGCGCTGCTCGAATCCGAAACGGGAGGAGGCGCGCGTCCGCTCTCGGTCACGGCCGTCGAACGCGTCGCGCGGTGCGCGTTCCAAGGATTCGCGGCGCACGTGCTCGGGGCGATCGACGACGACGCGCGCACCGACGACACGCCCGATCGACGCGAAGAGGGAATCCTCGCGCACGAGGCGCTCGGCGCTGCGTTCACGGCGACACGTGCGATGTGGCCGGCGCGTCCGCGCGATCCAAGCGTGATCGAGCGCGAGGCGATGCGCGCAGCCGACGAGGTGCTCGCGCGAGACGGTGGCGCTCTTGCCCGCGCCGCGCTCGCCCGAATTCGCGCCGAGGTCGCGCGCATCGTGGCGCTCGCGATCGAAGACGACGCGTGGGACTTCGTGTTCGCCGAGCGCGGTTTCGGCGGTGCGGGCGACGAGTGGCCGGCGTTCGTGATCGAACGCGACGGCGCGCGCGTCGCGCTCCGCGGGCGCGTGGATCGCATCGACGTCGCGCACGACGGAAACGCGGCGCGCGCGATCGATTACAAGCGTCGCGTCACGCTCCCCGCGATCGTCGAGCTCGGCGTGACGTCGATTCAAGTGCCGCTCTACGCGCTCGTCGCGAAGCGCTCGCTCGGCTTGCGCGAAGCGCGTGGTCGCTACGTGTCGACGATCAGCCCAGCGCGCGCGTCGAGCGCGACGTTCGACGCGCGCTTCGCGGCGCTCGTGCGCGAGGAGGCCGATGGATCGACGGAGGCGACGCGCTTCGCCATCGATCGTGTTCGCGCGCTCCGCGACGGCGAGATCGCGCCGAAGCCGATCGCGCCGAAGTGGTGCGCGCAGTGCGGGCTCGACGGCGCGTGTCGTCGACCACGTTTCGCCGTGACGATGATCGGACGCGAGGAGAGCGATTGAACGCGCGAGAGCTCTACGCGTTTCGTCGCAACGTCGTGCTGGTCGCGAGCGCGGGCACGGGCAAGACCCATGCGCTCGTCGGCGTGGTGCTGCACGCGCTGCTCGGCGTGAGCGAGCTCTCGCGAGGTCCGCTCGATCCGTCGCGCGTGTGCGCGACGACGTTCTCGCGAAAAGCGGCCGCGGAGATTCGCGCTCGCCTGGCGAGCGAGCTCGAGCGCCTCGCGCTCGCCGCGCCATCGGCCTATGACGCGGATCTCGCGGCGGCCGCCGAGCGCCTTGCGATCGCGTGGGGACCTGCAGAACGCGCCGCGCTCGCGCGCGCCGCGCTCGCGCGCATCGATCACGCGACCATCGGCACGCTGCACGGACTCGCGTTCGCCATCGCGCGCGAGCATGCGATCACCGTGGGACTTCCGCCCGCGTTCGAGGTGGCCTCCGAGATCGATTCGGAGTCGTGGGCGCGCGAAGCGGTGACCGCCGCGATGAGCGAGCACGCCGCGCGCGACGCGTCGGCGATTCGCGACTTCATGCGCCTGATGCGCGGCACGGAGCGCGCACAAGAGGAGCTCGTTCGACTCTTGCTCGCGGTCGAAGAGGATGGGCGCGCGGCGTCGTCGCTGACGCTTCCAGAAGGCGACGCGGACGCGTTCGACGCGTTGATGCGCACGCTCGTCGACCAGACGAAGCGCGTCGAGCGCGATCCACGCTGCGCCGACGCGGCGCGCGCGTTGCTCGACGCGCACGCGCGAAGCGACGTCGTCGCGCTCGCCGAAGCAGCCGCGAATCTCTTCGCGCTTCGCCGCGCGCGCGGGGAGGGCGCGTGGATCCCGATGCGCGACGAGCTCCCCGGCGCGACGAACCGCGAGCGCGCGGAGCTCCTCGTGTTTGGTTGGGCCGCGCGCGGGCGCGCCGAGCCGACAGCCGCGCTCGTTCGCGCGCTCCTCGTGCGCGCGCAGTCGATCCTCGCCGCGACGCAAGTGCGCGCGGGCGCCGTCGGATTCGGCGCGTCGCTCCGCCTCGCGCGCGACGCGCTGCGCGACGATCCGCGCGCCGCCGTGCGCACCGCGTCCGCGTTCGACGCGCTCCTCGTCGACGAGTTCCAAGACACGTCGCGCGTGCAAGTCGAGCTCGTTCGCCTCCTTTGGGAGCGCGCGCCGCGCGACCGCGCGCCCGGCGCGATGCCCGTCTTCGGCGACGTGCGCGATCACGGTCTTCTCGTCGTCGGCGATCGCAAGCAGTCGATTTACGCGTTTCGTGGCGCGGACGTCGGGGTGTTCGTGACGACGTGCGTCGAGCTCGCGGGCGCCAAAGCGCGCGCGGCGCTCGATCTACCCGAGTCGATGCCGCTCCCCGCGCGCACGACGGCGGATTTCTTCGCGCTGCGCGAAAACCGTCGCTCGAACGACGCGATCCTTTCGTTCGTGAACGCGTTCAGCCGAGTCGCGCTCCGCGCCGACGGCGACGATCTCGCCGAAGCGCGCTACGCGGAGGAAATCGAGTCGCTGCTCCCCGCGGAGACGACGCGCCACGCGGACGACGCGCGCGTCACGTGGGTGCGCCCGCCCGGTGAGCGCGTCGACACGACGCGACTCGAAGACGCGACGCTCGCCGCCGCGTACATCGCGAGCGCGGTGGGCACGCATGGCGACGACCGTACGCCGTACGCGTTCCGCGATTTCGCGATCCTCGCGCAATCGAACGAAATGCTCGACGCGGCAGCGTTCGCGCTCTCGCTCGCCGGTATTCCGCACGTGGTCGCAGGGCGCGGGTTCTTCGCGGCGCGCGAGGTGCAAGATCTCCTCGCGCTCCTTCGGTGGCTCGATCGTCCCGACGATCGCGCCGCGCTCCTCGCCGTGCTTCGCGGGCCGTGCGCCGCGCTCTCCGATCGCACGCTCCTCGGGCTCACCGAGGCGCACCGCGGGATCGTGACCGATCTCGATCGATGGGAGACGCTCGATCGTCGCGGGCTCGTCGAAGAATCCGATCGCGCGCCGCTCGCGCGAATCCGCGAGACCCTCCGCGCCCTCCGGCGTTCGGCGGAGCGCCTCGGCCCCGGGCGCACGCTGCGCGCCGCGGTTCACGCGCTCGAGCTCGAGCAATCGCTCGTGCTCCTCCCGCGCGGAGTCCAGCGCGTCGCCAACGTGCGGAAGCTCGTGCGCATCGCAGAAGAAGAGCGCACGCTCCGTGCGCTGCTCGATCGCGCCGCGCGCGCGGAGGAGCGTGCGCGCGAGTCGGAGGCCGCGACGTTCGCGGAAGACGACGACGCGGTGCGCCTCGCGACGCTTCACGCGAGCAAAGGCCTCGCGTTTCGCGTCGTCGTCCTCCCCGAGCTTCGCGCGTCGCCCGTTCGAAGCGCGCACACGACGCTCGGTCTCGATCTGCGCGCCGATCCCGCGTGGCTCGCGACGAAGCTCCTCGACGATCGCGGCGAGCCCGTCACGACCCCCTCGATCCAAGCGCTCGCCGAGCGGGATCGCGCGCGGCTCCGCGCCGATCGTCGTCGGTTGATGTACGTCGCGGTGACGCGCGCGCGCGAGCGCATCGTGTTCGTCGGTGGGTTCAAAGCAGCGCAAAAGGGACCGAGCTTCGCGTCGATCCTCACGGAGGCGTGGGAGGTGCCCATCGAGATCCGCGAGATCACGCCGACGCTTCCGGAGCGGTCCGTGCGCGAGACGATCGCGATCGGTCCGTTCGTCGCGCCACGCCCGCCGCGCACGCTCGAGATCTCGATCGCGCCGACCGCGCTCCAGGATTTCCACCACTGCGCGCGGCGGTTCGAGCTCGTGCATCTCGTCGGGCTCCCCGAGCCGACGCCCGCCGCGCTCGGTCGGTTTCGCGCGGACGGCGAGGGCGCGACGAGCGCGCGCGCGGAGGGTGACGCGCTCCACGCGACGCTCGAACGCGTCGATCTCGAAGCGCTCGCCGCGGAGGACGCCGCGGCGCACGCGCGACGCGCGCTCGCCGCGGTCGATGCGTACGTCGATGAAGACGCCGAAGCGCGCGTGCTCCACGCGGCGACGCGTTTTCTCCGCACTGACTACGCGCGCGCGGTGCGCGAGGCGGGCGCCGAGGTGCTCCGCGAGCACGCGTTCGTGCTCGAGGTGCGCTCCGCGGAGCTCACGGTGACGCTGCGCGGCGCGATGGACCTCGTGGTTCGCTGGCCGAACGGCGACGTCGACGTCGTCGATTACAAGCGCTCGCGGAGCAACGACACGCGCCCGCACGCACTTCAGCTCGACGTCTACGCGCTCTACTGGCTCACGAACGGCGGCGGCGCGCGCGTTCGCGCGGGCGCGGTGTTTCTGGGAGGGGACGCGCCGGCCGAACCGCGCTTTCGCCCAGCCGTCACCCGTTCGAAGGCAGAAGCGCACATCGTCGAGCTCGGCACGTCACTTCTCCAAGCGCGCACCGCGCGAGCTTTTCCTCGCGCGCCTGCGAAGACGTGTCACGCGATCGGATGCGGTTACTTCTCGCTCTGCCACCCGCGGACCGAGCGACGCCAGCTCACGCTCTTTCGCTAACGCGGGGAGGACCCCGTCGTCGAGCATCGATCGATACCGCTCGCCCGCGACGACGACGTGATCGAGCAGCGGCGTCGCGACCGCATCGGCGGCCGCCGCGAGCTGCTCGGTGAAGCGCAGATCCTCGAGGCTCGGCGTGGGATCGCCGCTCGGATGATTGTGCACGACGACGAAACCGCTCGCGCCTTCGCGGAGCATCGCGCGCAGCGGATCGCGCACGCTGAGCGCCATGCCGTGCAGCCCACCGGACGCGACGCGGCGCGCAGCGCGCACGCGGTGCTGCCCATCGAGCGCGAGCGCCCAGAGCTCTTCGTGATCGAGGCCGCCGAGCTTCGCGCGCCCCCACTCGGCCACGGCGCGCGAGTCCGGAAGCCATGGAAGGCGCGGACCATTCGAGACGCGCCGTCCGATTTCGAACGCGGCGGCGAGACGCATCGCGCGCGCGGTCCCGACCCCACGACGCTGCGCGAGCTCGCCATGTCCCGCGCGCGCCATGCCCTCGAGCCCGCCGAGCTCGTCGACCATCGTCGCTGCGAGGCGTGATGCAGGCTCGCCGACGATGCCCGTGCCGAGCACGAGCGCGACGAGCTCCGCGTCCGCCAGATCGCGCAGGCCGACTTCGCGGAGCCGCTCGCGCGGTCCGATGGTGTGGACGTTCATGCGCGCCGTGTTTTGCACGCGCGATGCCGTTCGATTTCCCCGCGAAATCACGCAACGCACTTGGCCCAACTGGCCCGGCCAGGCCAGCGCGCCAGTCGTCAGTTCGAATTGCAGACGCCGACGCCGAACGACATCAACGCTTGCGACTTCATGTTGCACGTCGCGTTCGACGGGCACGGGTTCTGGTCGTCGCAGAGCTGTTGGCACGTGCGCTGGCCGATCGTTCCGAAGCACGCGAGGCCCGCTGCGCAGTGCGTGGTCTCGCAGCTGTCGCCGAGCTTCGCGGTTCCGATCGCGTCGCACGTCGCGACGAAGTCGTTGCCGCCGTTGATCTCCACGACCGTGCACGCTTGGTCCGGTCCGCACGTGTCGTTCGTCAACGGCGAGCACTTCACGACGACCTGACACACGGGAACTTTCGCGCCCGACGACGCGTGCTCGCTCGCGACGTCGCAGAAGTACGTGTCGTACGTCGTGCTGTCGGCGGTCATCGTCGTGCACGAGTCGTCGTGGCAGCAATAATGTCGGCAGGTCCCCGTGCCGACGCACTCGTAGCCCGGCGAGCAGTCCGCGCCGCTCTGGCACGACGCGCCGTCTCCGCCTTGTCCTGCCGACACGCACATCGACGAAGTCGTTTGGTTCGCGCCGAGCACGACGCGGCACGACTCGAGACCTGCGTCGTCCGTATTCGAACCGGCATCTTCCACGCACGCGTTTGCCTCGTCGGGCAAGCACGCCGTGCCGCACAACGACTGACGCGTCTCTGGCGCGAGCAACGCACCGTCCGAGCTGTTCGCGTCGAGCCCGGCTTCCGGCGTGGCCCCTGCCGCGTCGGAGGTGATCACGCCGCACCCACCGTCGGCGGTCGTCTCGGCTTTGTTGAGGCATCCGAGATCGTCGGCTGCGGGCAGGGCTGCACACCCGACCACGAAACCGGTCAAACACGCTACGGCAGACCTACGCAAAGAAATCATCGAAGAAGAAGACGGCACAACGGCGGCTTCATTTCACGACCCGTGCCCATCGTCATCTTCGCACAAACGCCTGAAATTGCCACCAATCGACGCGCGCCTCGCGCGCCGACCGTGACAGGCGTGTCACTGGGTCGAGATTTCGCGCACCACGAAATTTCCGGCTGAGTCGAACGCACGAACGGCGACGATGTGCGCACCGGGCGAGACGATGGCCGCGAGGTTCGCGTCGAAGGACTCGTCGAGCGAATCGAAGATGCCGTCGGTGGGCGCGAGCGGGTGCCACTCAGCGCGGCCGTCGAGCGCGACGTCGACGCGCGTGATCGCGGACGCGCCGTCCACGACGCGCGCCTTGAGCGTGCGCCCTCGCATCGTGAGCGTCGCGAAGACGGGCGGCGTGTTGTCGACGAGCACGCTCTCCGTTTCGAGGGCGTGCTTGAGCGCTTGATCCGGAGGGTTCGCGAGCTCGTCGCTCGCCTCGACGCGCACGCGGTATTTTCCTTCGGGCAGCGTCGCCGTCTCCCAGTCGTAGTCCGTCTTCGCGAGGATTTCGTCGTCGCGCAGCATGTTCCGCCACGACGCGTCGCCCTCGCGTTTGTATGCGAGTCGGAATCGGAGCGCGTCTTGGTCGGGATTTTCGACGCGCCACACGACGTGCACGGTGCTGTCGTGCTTTTGCGGCTCGCCGCCGCTCGCGGCGAAACCTTCGTGCGTCTCGCGCGCGAGCGACTTCGATTGCGCCGAGACGTCCGTGACGATCGCGCGCAAGTTGTCGGTCACGAACGGCAAGACCACTTCGGTGAGCTCGCTCGTCGGCTGAAGGAGCTTCGCGCGCACTTGCACGTAGCGGCCCGCGGGGCTCGCGACGTGCGTCGCGCTCGTCGCGCCGTTCGACCACATGCTCCACGTGTTGTCGGGCGTCTGCGTGTTGCCGGTGCGCGTCGAGATCTCGACCGAATTGGCGGGTCCTGCCGTGCGAAACGAGAGCGTCCCGAAGCGCGCGCGTCCGCCCGCGTCGAACGCCTTGCTCGTCCACATCGCGTTCGCGCCGCCGCGCCCGAGCACGCGGCGAAAAGAAGCGCCGTCGCTCGACACGACGAACGAATTCGCCTTCGACATCGAGAGCGCCGTGATTTGGCGCGCGTCGGCGTGCGCGGCGAGCGTGATCGTGTGCGCATCGTCGACCGTGTAGACGCGACCCTCCGCGCCCGTTCCGACGTACGGCGCGTTCGAATCGTCGAGCGCGAGCGCCATGTAGTGGAACTCGGAGTGCGACATCATTTTCTCGGGACGACCTTGCGGATCGAATCGCCAGAGCTGTCCCTTGCCGGGCTTCGGACGCGGCGACGTCGTCGCGGGACCTGCCGGCGCGCGCAGCGCGGACGCCGATCGGCGCGGAACGTCCGGCGGCTCGCCGTATTGATTCGCGATCGCCCAAATCGTTCCGTCGGGCGCGGCGGCGATCGCCTTCACTTCGTCCGATCCGTTCGTGTGACCGTCGGAGAAATCGTAGAGCACCGTCGCGCGACCCGGTCCCGTGATGCGATAGAGGAGACCTTTGCCGCTCGATCCCGCGAGCACGTCGCCGTTCGGCGCGACCGCGAGCGACACGAGGTGCGGCTCGTCGGATCGAAAGAGCACATCGGATTGTCCGGCGAGGCTCACGCGAAAGACGCGACCTTCGTCGAGCCCGACGGCCGCGTACAAATTCGTTTTCGTCTTGTCGAACGCGAGCGCCCAAACGTACGTCGTGTCGGGCAGCGTGACGAAGACGTCCGCTTTGCCTTGCGACACTTTGTAGATTCTGCCGTCGGGAAAGGTTGCAGCATACACGTTTCCGCGCGCGTCCTCCGCGAGCGACGTGACGCCCGTCTCTTTCGTGTCGCAAAACTCGCTCGCTTGATCGCCCGCGACGCGGAAGATTTTTCCGCCCGGGCTCGTCGCGAGCAAGACCGATCCGTCCGCGCGCGCGAGCGCCGCGAAGACCGTCGTCGCGCCTTCGATGCGCACGTCGCCGAGCTTGAGCCCGGTGCGCACGACGCCGTCGGATCCGATGGCGACGCCGTCGAGGTCGCCGCCCGAGAACTCGTCGAGCGTGTCGAGATCGAAGGTGCGCGTGCCGACCGCGGACGCGTTGCGCGCCAAGAGCGCGAACAAGAAAAACAGAATGAAGAAACGACGCATGAGTGCCTTTGCGTTTTTCAGCGCAGCTTCGCGCGAACTTTGATTTTCACTTTGTCGCGGCCGTCGACGTAGCGATCGACGGGCACGATCGCGCGCACGTAGCTCGCGATGACTTCGGGCGCGACGTCGCTCGTCGTTGGGCGCAGCGCGTCGAGCGCGAACGCCGGCAAGCGCGGCGAGACGTGTCCGAGAAACGCGACGCCCTGCGTGGGCAGCTTGATCTGCAAGACGACGCTGAGCGCGCGGAGCGTCGGGTGCGTCGCGTTCGCGAGGAGCTGATCGAGATTCTCGGGAGGCGCGACGTCGGGCACGACTTCGTAACCGGGGAGCACCTCGACGTCGACGTCGCGTCCGGCGAGCTCGGGCGGGATCGCGATTTCGACGGTGCGCGTGATCTCCGCGCCCGAGAAGGGCCGGAGGTGCAGCACGAAGCGCGCCTTTTCGCCCGCGTCGACGATCGGATCGAGCACCTCGACGCCGCGCAAGCGGAGCACGTCGCGCTCGTACTTCACGTCGATCACGGTCTCCAGCCCGTCGACGTGGATTTCTTCCCACGGGTTCGACAGCGCTTCGCCGAGCGCGCGGATCGCGTGCGAGCCGATGAGCTCGCTCGTGTCCGGAACACCGCCGACCGCGACGCCGAAATCGTCGAGCTCGATCGGCGCGTGCCCCCGGATCGCGAGGCGCGATTTCATCGTCCACGTGATGTCGCGACGCTCGCTCGTCGTCGCTTCGAGCGCCGAGCTCAGCACGCCCGCCGAGAGCGCGGTGCTCATGAATTTCTCTTCCGCGAGCTCGACGTTCCACGTCGTGCGCGGCGCGCCCGTCACGCCGCGCACC
>Ga0335078_10004979_pt1 | contig 19660 bp, 20 predicted proteins | sample Lox_Sample_32_FD_206711 | JGI IMG/M metagenome (GOLD analysis project Ga0335078, IMG submission 206711) | Soil microbial communities from Loxahatchee National Wildlife Refuge, Florida, United States - Lox_Sample_3.2 | ecosystem: Environmental > Terrestrial > Soil > Wetlands | place: USA... | reverse complement strand
GGCGTGCCGAGCTTCGCGAACGCCTCGCCGCCCATCTCGGCGATGTGCCGCACGTGGCAGAGGGTCTCCACGTTGTTCACGATGGTCGGACACTGATAGAGGCCGAGCACCGCCGGGAAATAGGGCGGCTTGATCCGCGGATACGGGCGCTTGCCCTCGAGCGACTCGATCAGGCCCGTCTCCTCGCCGCAGATGTACGCGCCAGCGCCGCGGTGCAAGTAGATCTCGCACGCGTAGCCGGTCCCGAGGATGTCGGGGCCGGTGAAGTGCTGCGCCCGCGCCTCGGCGATCGCCTGCTCGAGGATCCGCGCGCCCTTCGGAAACTCGCCGCGGATGTAGATGTAGGCCTGCCGCACCTGGTTGGCCCAGCAGGTGACCATGATCCCCTCGATCAGCTGGTGCGGGTCTTGGTGGATGATATGCCGGTCCTTGAAGGTGCCGGGCTCCGATTCGTCGGCGTTGACGATCAGGTACACGGGCTTGCCGCTCTTGCGGTCGACCAGGGTCCATTTCACGCCGCAGGGAAAGCCGGCGCCGCCGCGCCCCCGCAGGCCGGATTTCTTGACCTCGTCGACGATCTCCTCCGGCTTGCGCTGGACGGATTTCTTCAACGCCGCGTAACCGCCGTGCCGGAGATAGCACGCCAGGTCGACGGTGTAGCCAGGGTCGTCGATGTGCTGGAAAATGAGGCGGTGTTCGGCGGGATGCGGCATGTCGGGGAGGAATGGTGGGAGCTGCTCCACTTCAGCGCGGCGCGGAGCCGCCGGAACTCTCGCGGAGGAAGCGCGCGTAGTCGCCGTGCGGGATCGGTTGCAGGTCGAACAGCGGGCGCTGGTAGATGTAGGCCCAGGCGGTGACGGTGCGCCCGTCGCTCATCGTCACCGTCACGAGATCGCGGCGGAACTCGCTCGTGTCCGGCGAGTCCGGCTCGAAGCCCTCGTAATGGTCGAGCTTGATGAAGACGCTCGGCGGCCCGAACACCCGGTAGACTTCGCCGGTCACCGCCACGCCTTGCGCATCGGGCACCAGCACCGGAAATTCGCCGGCGTCGTACAGCCGGCCGCGGACGGTGCCATGGCCGACGATCTCGGCGCTGTCGGCCAGCAGCCGGTGGGCCGCATGGCCGGCCGCCCGGCGGAGCGTGCCGTAGGTGAAGAGAAGATCGGTGGCCGGGCGGGGGTCCATGGGAGCGGTAGGTTCAGGCCGGGCCGCGCGCCGCCGCCTGCTGCTTGATCTGGGCCGCGAGCTCGCGCACCTTGGCCGCGTCGACCTGCTCGTGGAGTTCCTCGTCGACCATCACCACCGGGCCGGAGCCGCAGCTGGCGAGGCATTCGACGTATTCGATGGTCACCTCGCCGTCGCGTGACGTTTCGCCGGCGGGACAGTCGAACTGCTTTTCCAGCTCCGCGCACACCTGGCGGCCCCCGGCGAGCGCGCAGGACAGGGTGCGGCAGACGCGGATGTGGTGGCGCCCGGCCGGCCGCTGGCGGAACATCGGATAGAACGTGACCAGCTCGTAGATGTTGATCGGCTGCAGCCCGAGTTTCTGGGCGATCCATTCGACGGCCGCGGACGAAATGAAGCCCTGGTCCTCCTGCACCAGGTGCAGGAGGGGCAGCGCCGCGCTCCGCTTCACCGGGTAGTGGGTGATGACCTCGTCGATCTTCTGCTGGGTGGCGGGGCGGAGATTCACGGGAGCCGGGTTCAGCGATCGCATTCGCCCATGACGAAATCGAGCGAACCAAGGAGGGAGACGATGTCGGCGAGCATCGCGCCGACGCAGACCTTGGGCAGGATGCTCAAATTGCAGAATGACGGGCTGCGGATCTTCAGGCGCCAGGGCACGCCGCCGCCCTTCGACACGACGTAGAACCCGAGCGCGCCCTTGGGATTCTCCGCCTCGAAGTAAACCTCGCCCGCCGGCATCTGCGGCCCCTCGGTCACGAGCATGAAATTCTGGATCAGCTCCTCCATGCTGGTGAGAATCTTGTCCTTCGGCGGCGCGAAGATCCGGCGGGCGTCGCGCGCGAACCAGTCGCCGCCGGGGAAATTCTTCAGCACCTGCCGGATGATGCGCACCGACTGGCGCATCTCCTCGCCACGGCAGAGGTAGCGGTCGTAGCAGTCGCCCTTGGTGCCGACCGGCACGTCGAACTCGTACTGCTCGTAACCGCAGTACGGGCGGTCCTTGCGCAGGTCGAGCGGCACGCCGCTGCCGCGCAGGTTGGGCCCGGTGAGACCGTAGGCGAGCGCGTCCTCCTTCGAGATCACGCCGATCCCCGCCGTGCGATCGAGGAAGATCCGGTTGCGCGTGAGCAGGGCGAGTGTCTCCTCGAGCCGCGGCAGGAACTGGTCGCAGAACGCACCCACCCGGTCGAGCCAGCCCCCGGGGACGTCGCGCGCCAGGCCGCCGATGCGCGTGTAGCTGGTGGTGAAGCGTGCGCCGGTGAGCTCCTCGAACAGCCGGTAGAGCTTCTCGCGCTCGGTGAAAGTGTAGAGGAACACCGTCCAGGCGCCGACGTCGATGCCGAAGGCGCCCAGCCCCATGAGGTGGGAGGAGATGCGCGCCAGCTCGGCCACGAGGACGCGGATCGCCTGGCCGCGCGGCGGCACCTCGAGCCGGGCGAGGCGCTCCACCGCGATGGCGTAGGCCACGTTGTTGGCGAGCGGCGCGAGATAGTCCAACCGGTCCGTGTACGGCACGAACTGGTTGTAAGTCATGTTTTCGGCGATCTTCTCGTCTCCGCGGTGCAGGTAGCCGACGACCGGATCGGCCGCGGTCACTCGCTCGCCGTCGAGTTCCAGCTGCAGGCGCAGCACCCCGTGGGTCGACGGGTGCGACGGCCCCATGTTGATGGTCATTTTCTCCGGCGCCAGCGCGGGAGCGGCCGCAGCCGTCTTGGCCGCACTGTCCGGAAATGTGTATTCGGTCGCCATGAACGGAGATCCGTTCTTACAGGAGCACGCCGGGATGGCGGAAGGGACAAAGCCCCTCGAATCCCCGTCTCTTCAATGAGTGAGTTCCTTCCCTGCTCCCTTCGCATCCTTCCGTGAATGTCATTTCGGTTTCTCCTGCTTTTCCGTCCAGCTCTGGTCGCCGGCGCGCGGCTCGGCTTCGTCCATGGTCGTGCCCGGAGTGGCGACGAACGGCCCGCCCATCATCGGCGCCGGTTTCACCGTGGCGGCGGTCTCCGCGGCGACGTCGGCGTCCGGGAGGGCCGTGTCGAGGCCGGCGAGCGGGAACTCCTTCCGCAGTGGGAAATACGGGTACCCGTCCCACATCAGGATGCGGCGCAGGTCGGGATGGCCCGCGAACGTGATGCCAAACATGTCGTAAGCTTCGCGCTCGTGCCAGTTCGCCGCCGGCCAGAGGCCGGTGGCACTGGGCATGGCCGGCTGGGTGTCGTCGGCGCACGCAGCCGCCAAGCGGACGTAGGTGTGCCCGGTGGTGGAGAACAGATGCCAGACGGTGGTGAAGCGGGGCGACTGCCCGGGACCGGCATCGATCGCCGTGATATCGGTCAGCAAGTCAAATTCACTCTCGTCGCGCAGCGTCCGCAGCACCGCCAGCACCTGGTCCGCCGGCACGTTGAACGCCGGCCAGTCCCCGCTCGGTCGTCCGACGACCTGCGGAAACCTCTCCCGGAACAGGGCGGCGACGTCGGTCGTGGCGGTCATCGGCGGGCGCGCGGGTGAATCAGGCGCGGAAGAGCCGCTGGGCCGCCGGTTCGCGGCTGACTTTGTGTTGCAGTTTGATCAGGGCGTCGAGCAGGGCTTCCGGCCGCGGCGGACAGCCGCTGACGTAGACGTCGACCGGCACGATCCGGTCAACCCCCTGCAGGACCGCATAGCTGCGATACATCCCGCCGGTGCTGGCACACGCGCCCATGGCGATGACCCATTTGGGCGCCGCCATCTGGTCGTAAATGCGGCGGACCTGCGGGGCCATCTTGTAGGTCACCGTGCCGGCCACGATCATGCAATCCGCCTGCCGGGGCGAAAACCGCATCACCTCGGCGCCGAAGCGGGCGATGTCGAAGCGCGCCGCGGCCACCGCCATGAGCTCAATGGCGCAGCAGGCCAGACCCATCGGCATGGGCCACATGGAATTGGTGCGGATCCAGTTGATGACCGCGTCCAGCCGGGAAACGACGACATCCCCCTCGATCTTGCTGTTGTAGGTCAGTTCGGCGTTGGCTGAGACCATGGGCGCTCCGGGAAAAAAGACCCTTCACGCTACCAGCGGCCAAGGGTCGCGCAAGTCGCTTTTGGTCGCGCGACCCCTTGACGGCGCACATTTCGTTCTCGTGTCGCTCAACGCGGGCCTGGCGCCGAGGGCGGGATTGGCTCGCCGCACTCGGGGCAATGCCCCCAACCGCCGCCGCGCGGCGATTTGCCCCCGCCCCTCCTCTGACGCTTCGCGGTTCGGCGCTTGCTGCGCCGCCCCTTTGTTTCGCAGGCGAAACTGGCGGAGAGGGAGGGATTCGAACCCTCGGTACGGGAACCCGTACACATGATTTCCAATCATGCACATTAGACCACTCTGTCACCTCTCCGGAGACCCGGCCGGCGCACCGCGAAATGCCCCGACCGTGTGGCTAAGGGGACAGATAGAGCGTCAAGGCTCCAAGGGGGTCAAGGGCGAATGGGGCCGACAGGTTTGGTGGACCTCCGGCGGGTCGGCCACCCGGCCGGGACGCGGAAAACCCACGTCGCCCTCGCAAATATATCCGCGGTCGTCCATCTTACGGTCAGCCTGACCCATCCTCATGGTTGCACCCAAAGCCCGTCCCATGGTTCCGCCGGCCGCCGCCGCGTTCGACCTCGGCCTCGTCCGCAAATACAACGTGCCCGGGCCGCGCTACACCTCCTATCCCACTGCCCCGCAATTCACCGACGCCACGCCGCCGGAAGCGCTGGCGGAGGCGATCCGGCGCGACAACCAGGACGCGGCGCGGCCGCTTTCCCTCTACTTCCATCTGCCGTTTTGCGAGACGCTCTGCTGGTTCTGTGGCTGCACGACCGTCATCACGCTCCGTCGCGACGCCGCGGCCGAATACGTCGACTACCTCGACCGCGAGCTGGCCCTGCTCCAGCCGTTCGTGCATCCGGGGCGGCGCGTCGAGCAGATGCATTTCGGTGGCGGCACGCCGACGTTCCTGCCGCCCGCGGTCATCCGGCGGCTCGGCGAAGCGATTCACGCCCGCTTCCAGTTCGCCGTCGATTCCGAGAACAGCGTCGAGGTCGATCCCCGCCGCATCACCCGGGATCACGTGCGGGCCTTTCGGGAGCTCGGCTGCAACCGCGCGTCGATGGGGGTGCAGGACACCAACCTCGAGGTGCAGCAGGCCGTCCACCGGGTGCAGCCGATCGACGTCACCCGGCAGGCGTTCGACTGGATGCGCGCGGAGGGTTATCGTTCGATCAGCATCGACCTGATCTACGGCCTGCCCCACCAGACCGCCGACTCCTTCGCTCGCACGATCGACGAGGTGCTCACGTTGCAGCCCGACCGGCTGGCGGTGTTCAGCTACGCCCACGTCCCGTGGATCAAGCCCTCGCAGCGCATCTTTGAGAAGCAGGCCAACCTCCCCTCGACCGAGGAGAAACTGAAGATGCTGGCGACCGGGGTGCGCCAGCTGACCGCCGCCGGCATGGTCTACATCGGCATGGACCACTTCGCCCGGGCGGACGACGAACTTGCGGTCGCCCAGCGCGAGGGCACGCTGCAGCGCAATTTTCAGGGCTACAGCACCCACGCCGGCGCCTCCATCTACGGCTTTGGCATGTCGTCCATCTCCCAGACCGCCGACTCCTACCGGCAGAATCTGAAGGAGCTGCCGGCTTATTACGCCGCGCTGGACGCCGGCCGGCTCCCGCTGGAGCGCGGGCTCCTGCTCAGCGACGAGGACCGTCTGCGCCGCCAGGTCATCATGCGCATCATGTGCGACCGGCGGATCAACTATGCCGACTTGTCCCGCCGCCTCGGCGTGGATTTTCGCGCCCGATTCACGCGCGAAATCGACTCGCTCGCCGATCTCGAGGCCGACGGTTTGCTCCAACGCGACCAAGAAGGCTTCGCCATCACCGGCGTCGGCGCGCTGCTCATCCGCATCATTGCCATGCGCTTCGACGCGTACCTCGACAGGGGACCGCGACGCTTCTCCCGTACGGTCTGAGGCCGCGACCGCGGCCGGCGATTCCGTTCTTGGCCCGGGACCGGCCGCGCATTACCAGTCTCGGGTTCAGCACCATGCCCTTCCGCATCAGCAAGACTTTTGAGATCGAGAGCGGCCACCTCCTGACGAAGCACCCGGACAAATGCCGCTATCCGCACGGGCACAGCCGCACCGTGGAGGTGGTACTTGCGGCCGACCGGCTCAACCCGAACGACATGGTGTGCGATTTCCAGACGGTGAAGGCGGCCCTCGCCGCCTTTCTCGAGACCTGGGATCACGCGCTGTGCCTGAACACCGCCGATCCCCACTTCGAGTTTTACCGCCGCACCTACGGAGAGCGGGTGATCCCGTTCGCCAACACCGACCCCACCAGCGAGGTCATGGCGAAGACCATCTGCGACGAATTGCGCCGGCAGCTCGACGCGAAGGTCCTGCCGCCAGGCGTGCGGATCGAGCGTGTCCGGGTGACGGAGACCAGTTCGAGCTGGGCGGAATACGCACCCTGAGCCCTCTGGCGGGGCCCGTCAGGGGATGCGCAGTTCCATCCCGGGCCGCACGGCGTTCTGGTCCTTCAGGACGTCGCGGTTGGCTTGGAGAATCTCCGGCCAGCGGCCGCCGTTGCCGTAGTACCGCTGGGCGATTTTGTAGAGGGTGTCGCCCTGGACCACGACATGCGTGCGCGGCGCGCCGGCCGGCGGTTTCGGGGGCGCCGCCACGGCCGGCTGGCCCGCCGCCACGGCCGCGGCCGGCACCCGGATGGTCGGCGTCCGGGCCGCGGGCAGGCGCAGGACGATTGGCGCGGACCCGGTGTCAGTCGGCGGCGCTCCCGCTGGCGCGGGACCGCCGACGTTTCCGCTGGTGATTCCTCCCGCGCGCAGCGCGGCGATCTGGTCCTTGAGCTGTTGGTTCTCCTGCTGGAGCTGTTCGATCTTGTCCAACAGGTCGAACCGCGCCGTCTGGCTTTCGAGCGGCTGACCCGGCAGCGTGCGCGCGAATTCACGCATCGCGGCATCGATGCGCTGGCGCACGAGGTCGGCCTGCCGGGAGTTGGGCTCCGCCTCGAGGTATTTGCGGTAATGGTAGATCGCAGCGACCGGATCCTTGAAATCCTCCTGGTAGAGGAGCCCGGCCTCGAGGTGCGACTCCGGCGCATCGTCGCCGCGGGCATCGATCACCTTGAGAAACGCGCCCAGGGCCTCCTGGTTGCGGCCCTGTTTGAGGAGCTGCTGGCCAAGACGATATTGCGGTTCGTTGGTCTCGCTTCCCTTGGACAGCCGGTTGGCCGGCGCGCAGCCGGCGGCCAGCAGCAGGACCAGCACCAGTCCGCCGCCAAAATTCAGGGTCCGAAGCAGTCGCCGCATGGAGGGGACGGGAAAGGGATTGAACGCGGAAATTTGCGGGCTAAGTTCACCCCACCCCTGGTGCAACTCAAATCCTAAATGGCTTCCAACTCCCCCTCCGTGCTGGCCCGGGGCCGCGAGTGCATCCGGATCGAACTCGAGGCCCTGCAGGCGACGGCCGACTCACTCGACACGTCCTTCGTCGCGGTCGTCGAGGCGGTCGAGGCCGCGGTGGCGGCCGGGCGGAAGCTCATCTTCAGCGGCGTGGGCAAGTCGGCGCACATCGCCCAGAAACTCGCCGGCACGTTCAACAGCACCGGCGTCACGTCCTGTTTCCTCGACGCCACGCAGGCGCTGCACGGCGATCTCGGCCTGTGCGCGCCGGGAGATCTCGCCGTGCTGCTGAGCAACAGCGGCCAGAGCGCGGAGATGCTGCGACTGCTGGCGATGCTCAAGCGCTTCGCCCTCACGACCGTCGCCCTGACCAGCAATCCCGAATCGGAGATCGCCCGCGACGCCGACCTGCGCCTGCTCTACCGCGTACCCCGCGAAGCCTGCCCGCTGCGGCTCGCGCCCACCGCGAGCACGACCGCCGCCCTCGCCCTCGGCGACGCGCTGGCGATGGTGCTGCTCGAGCGCCGCGGCTTCACGCGCGACGACTTCGCCCGCCTCCACCCGGCGGGCAATCTCGGCACCGCCCTGCTGCTGAAGGTGAAGGATATCATGCGCATCGGCGACCGTCTCCCCGTGATGCCGGAGCAAAAATCGATCCAGGACGCCATCCTCGGCATGACCCGGGCCAAGGCCGGGTGCATCGCCGTGGTGCATCCGCGCTCGGGCAAACTCGCCGGCATCCTCACCGACGGCGATCTGCGCCGCCAGGTGCTGGCTCATCCCAATTTTCTCGCCCAGCCGGTGAAGCGGTTCATGACCCGCACGCCCAAGACCGTGCCGGACGACGCGCTGGCGGTCGACGCCCTGCGGCTCTTCGACCAGTACAAAATCGACGACGTGCTGGTGGTGGACCGGCGGGGACGGCCGGTGGGCCTGGTCGACGTGCAGGATCTGCCAAAGATCAAGCTGCTCTGAGCGCGGCGTCGCGCGGACGGTCACCTCACTCGCCGATCGCCGTCACGGCGATCGTGCGGGTGTGCGGCGCCCGGCGGTGTTCCCAGAGGAAGATGCCCTGCCAGGTGCCGAGCAGCAGCCGGCCGCCGGCGAAGGGAATGCTTTCGCTGGTGCGGGTCAGCGCCATCTTGATGTGGCTGGGCATGTCGTCGCCGCCCTCGAGCGTGTGCTCGAAACGCGGATCGTCCTCCGGGACCAGCCGGTTGAGCCAGGCCTCGAGATCGCGTCGCGCCGTCGGGTCGGCGTTCTCCATGATCACCAGGCTGCAGCTGGTGTGGCGGCAGAAAACCGTGAGCACGCCGGTGCGCAGGCCGCTGCGCCGCACGGCCGCCTCGCATTGGCCGGTGATTTCGACCGTGCCCGGGCCCCGTGTGGCCACCGTGAGTTCCTGGTGGTGGACCGCCATCGATCGACAGGGCCTGATTCCGTGAGAGGCCGGACTTCAGCCCCCGCCGCCGCTGCGCGGGTCGCCGCCCGGGCGGGTCATGGATTTCGGATCCAAGGCGCGGTCAAGCGCCGCCGCGTCCATCAAACCGCGTTCCAGCACCACCTCGCGGAGCGTCTTGTTTTTCGCGAGTGCCTCCTTCGCCACCGCGGCGGCGGCGTCGTAGCCGATGACCGGGTTGAGCGCGGTGACGAGCATCAACGAGCGGCTGACCAGCTCGCCGCAGCGCGCAGGATCGGCCGTAAGGCCGGCGACGCACTGGCGCGCGAAAGTCCGGCAGCCGTTGGCCAGGCAGTGAATCGACTCGTGCAGGGCGTGCGCCATGAGCGGCATCGTGACGTTGAGCTCGAAATGCCCGTCGCGACCACACAGGGCGACCATGTTGCCCAAGCCCATGGTGTAGATGCCGACCTGCACAAGCATCTCGCTCATCACCGGATTGACCTTGCCGGGCATGATGGAGGAGCCGGGCTGGGTGGCCGGCAGCCGGATCTCGGCGAGGCCGGCGCGTGGACCGGAGCCGAGCAGGCGGATGTCGTTGGCCACCTTGGTCAGGCTCGTGGCGATGGTAGCGAGCTGGCCGGCGACCTCGACGCAATCGTCGCGCCCACCCTGCGCCTCGAAGTGGTTGCGGGCCTCGCGGAACGGGATACCCGTGCGTTCGGTGAGGACCCGGCAGACGCGCGCCGGGAATTCCGGATGGCAGTTGAGCCCGGTGCCGACCGCGGTGCCGCCGATCGCCAGCTCCTCCAGTGCGGCAATCGCCTTCCGGGCCCGGTCGACACCCTTGCGGACCTGGGCGGCGTAGCCCGAGAATTCCTGCTCCAGCGTCAGGGGTGTCGCATCCATGAGGTGCGTGCGGCCGATCTTCACGATGTCGTGGAAGGACGCGGCCTTGGTTTCCAAGGCGGTGGCGAGCTCGGTCAGCGCCGGCACGAGCTGCTCGTGCAGCGCCACGGCCACGCTGACATGGAGCGTGGCGGGAATGACGTCATTCGACGACTGGCCGAGGTTGACGTCGTCATTCGGGTGCAGGGGCTTTTTCGATCCGATGGGCTGGCCGGACAACTGGCTCGCGCGGTTGGCGATGACCTCGTTGATGTTCATGTTCGACGAGGTGGCCGAACCGGTCTGAAACACGTCAACGGGGAAATGCGCCAGCAGGCGGCCGTCGATCACCTCCTGCGCCACCTGGCGGATGAGGCGGCTTTTCTCGGCGGACAGCAGGCCGAGCTCCTCGTTGGCCGTGGCACAGGCCAGTTTCACCAAACCCAAGCCCTGGATGAAAGCGGCGGGCATGGGCCGGCCGCTGATTGGGAAGTTGAGCACGGCGCGCTGGGTCGACGCCCCGTAGAGCGCATCGTCGGGGACCTGCATTTCCCCCATGGAATCACGTTCGAGTCTCATGATGATTTCGGGTGCCCCGGAGCCTACCGGAACGTCCGGGAAAAGCAAAGCCCCGCGCATCGGGGCGCGGGGCCGTGGCGAAAGTCCGGCGGCGGCGGGGACCGCCGGTCAGAATTTGATCGACAACTTGTCGCCCTCGGCCTCCAGGCGGCCCATCGAACGGTCCCAGCCGTCTTCGGCCAGATAGCGGAGCACGCTGCGCCGGGCGTGTTCCGGCGCCGCCGGCTCGGGGGAATAAATGCCGGCCGAGCCCAGGGCGGCCAGCAGGCGGGCATGGCGTGAATCGGTCACCGCGGCCGCGGTCGGCAGAACCTCGGCGGCGTGGCGGGCGCTGCTGGCGGGCATGGCGCGCTCCTCAAATCCCAAGGGTCGCGCGAAGGCACTGACCAAGTCCGGCTCCAGGGCCGCGACCGCGGCCAGATGGGCGGCAATCAGACGCGCCGAGGGTTTCAGCTCCGCCGACGCCGACCGGTCGGCCACCACATCGCCCAGCCACGGAATGATCGCCGACGCCTCGCCCGACACATCCTGGTGCCCCTCCGTCATCTCCGGCGCTTCCGGCGTCTTCGCGACACTGGTCACACCCGCGGGGGAAGCCAGCTCGGCGGCCACGGCCGGGCGTGATGCCTGGCCCGCCTCGTGCGGACGCGCCGCCGCCAGCGACGCCGACGGTCGGAAAGTATCGCGCTCCGCCGGCGCGGCGGTCACCATTTCGAGATTGGCGTAATAGCGCACGGTGAAAAACGACAGGGCCAGCACCGCGACCGCACCCAGCGGCAGGCGGACGCCCCCATACCGGCTGAAAGCGGCCGACAGTTCGAGCCACCACGATCGGCGGGCGACCAGCGCCGCCAGCTGTTTCTGGCGAAGGTCGCGTTCAAACTGCGCCCAGAACTCCGGCGGGGGGCGCTCCGCCCGCTTGAGGTGCAGCAAATCCTCCAGCGTTACCTTCGGCGGCGAGTTGGACGGTTGGTCGGTCATCGGCGGCTAGCGGAGATAAGACTGCAGCTCGGCTTGGAGGAGCTGCTTAGCGTAATGGAGGCGGGAACGCACCGTTCCCACGGAGCAATCCATGATCTCAGCGATCTCGGCGTGGCTCAGGCCATCAATCTCAAACAAGGTCACCACCATTCGATGATTGATAGACAGTTTCTGCAAAGCTTCGTTCAATTTTTCCTGGAGCTCTTTTACAAAAAGCTCCCGCTCCGCACCCGACTTATCTGTCAGGGCGTCTATCACTTCGGACGATTTGTCCTCCTCCGCGATGTGGTCGAAACTGAAGAACGTGCGCAGGCGGTTCTTGCGCAGATGAGTCAGCGTGGCGTTGACGCCGATCCGGTACAGCCAGGTAAAAAACGACGCCTGCCCCTGAAACCGGTTGATCGACTGGAAGGCCTTGATGAACGTGCTTTGGGTAAGGTCGGCCGCATCCTCCCGGTTGGCGCACAAGTTGTAGATCACCGAGTAGACGCGTTCCCGGTATTTCAGGATCAGCCGGTCAAATGCAGCCACGTCGCCCGCCTGGACCTTGCGCACGATCTCCCAATCAGCATCCGCCTCCTGCTGACGCTCCCGCGTTGCCACCAGCGGCTTGCTGATTGCTTTGGTTAGGCCCACGAGGGCAAGGAAATCACAACCAACAATCGGCGCAATCGGAATCTAATCCGAGGCCCCGTGTTGCAGGCCATCCAGCTGGTCGCGGAGCAATTCCCCCAGCCTCGCGAGGAGGCCGGCGGCCGCCAACCGGCGCCAAGGACGCAGGTTCGCGTTGGCGGCCACCAACTCGTCTTGGATATAACCGACGACGTCGCCGAACACGCCGAGCTCGGTCATTTGGGCACGGCGGCGGCCGACCGCCGGCTTGCGTCCGGTGCGGATCTCCGCCAGCAAGCGCGCGCGCTCGGCGCCTGGCAGCTTGGGCAGCAGCATCAACAGCGGCAGGGTCAGCTTCCCGCCGGCCAGATCCGTGCCCAGGGTCTTGCCGACCTGTTTCTCTTCGCCGAAGAAGTCGGCCAGGTCGTCGTAGATCTGATAAGCGATGCCCAGATGGCGGCCGAAGGCGGCCGCCGCCGTCACAAATGCAGCTTCGAATCCGGCCAGACTGCTGCCCAGCCGGCACGAAAGCTGGAACAGCTCCGCCGTCTTCAGATCGACGATGCGGCGGTAGTCGGCGAGCGTGATGGAGGTGTCACCGCGCCGCAGCGTCTGGGCCACCTCGCCGGCGCACACGCGGCGGGTCGCCGCCGCGACCACGCGACAGACCTCGGACGAGGGAAACTGGGCCGACAGATGAACGGCGTGGGCCAAAAGCGCATCACCGGTCAGGACGGCGGCGTCGCTGCCGTAGCGCCGCGCCGCCGTGGGAAGGCTGCGGCGGAGCTCCGCGCCGTCCATGATGTCGTCGTGCACCAGCGTGGCCAGATGGACCATTTCCACGATCGCCGCGGCGCGCACCAGCGGGGGCGCGACCCGCCCAGCCCCGCGCCAGCCGCTCAGGAAAACGAGGGACGGCCGGAGGCGCTTGCCAGAGACGTCCACGCAGTAGGCCACCGGAGCGCGAATCTCGGGTTCAAAACAGTCGAGTTGGGCGCGCACGAAGCGGTCGAGCGCGCGCAGGTGCGGTCGAAGTCGGACGAACAACTCGCCGGCACCCAGGGCGGGGCGTCGGACAGTCCGGCCAGAGCGGGCGTTCATGGCGGCTGGACGCTAGGCGGTTTCCCGAAAATGGCTAACCAATAGTCGCCGGCCTGGGGTTGCGGGCAGCCACACCCGGGGGACAAAAAGGGCGCGCCCGTCGTGAAGCGCGCCCCGATTCGTTGTCCAGGGGTTTCCGTCCGCCGGGCAGCTACATCTGGCCGGACTTCCCCGCCGGCTGGGCCGGAAGGAAGGGATCGGTGCTTTCGCGGTATCCGGGCAGCTCGTCGCGGTGCATGCCCAGGCCCCGCAGCTGGGCGGGATTCATGACCTCCTCCGGACTCGCGCCCTCGGCGTTGATCGCCTTGGCCGTGATGAAAATGATCAGGTTCGTGACCTCATCGTCCTTCGTGTCGGAGCTGAAGAGCCGGCCGAGCAGCGGAATGCTCCCCAGCACCGGCACCTTGGTGCCGCCATTGGTCGTCTGCGTGCGCATCAGTCCGCCGATGGCCATGGTGTAGCCGTCTCTCATCGACACCTGTGTCGTGGCGGTGCGGGTGGCGATGATCGGGATCTGCGCGCCCCCGGCCCCGCCGAAGGTGGTGGTGCCGTTCTGCTGGCTGACCTCCGGGGCGAGCGTGAGCTTGATGAACCCGCGGGCGTTCACCTGGGGAGTCACCTTGAGGATGATGCCGATCGGCTTGTAAGTGAACCCGCTGACTTCAAAGGATCCGTGCTCCTGATTGTAGGTATAGCTCGGGATCGGATACTCCTCGCCGACGTTGATGAACGCCTCGGTGTTGTTCAGGGTGACGATCGTCGGGTTGGACACGATCTTCACAGCATTCGACGACTTAAGCGCGCTTAGGACGACATTGAAATCTGAAGCCGAGAACACCGCGCTGGCCACGCGGCTGGTGTCCGCGGTATTGGTCAGCGAATTGAGCACGTTCAGTGCGCCGGTGACGCCGTTGGTGGTGCCGTCGTTGGTCCCGGTGGTGGAATTCGTCTGGGTGCTCGGCGTGGTGCTGGTGGTGATCGTGCCATTGGACGCAACCGGAACCACCGTCGGCAGACCCGTCACGGTGCTGATCGCGAGCTGGCTGCCGGTGTTGGTTTGCGTCGTGCTGGTGTTGGTGGCGCCGGTATTGGTCGTGCTGGATGAATCCGTGGTGCCGTTGGTCGTGCTGGTGTTCGTTCCGGTGGTGTTATTGAAACCCCCGCTCGCGGACTGGCCGCGGTCGCGGCTGAAGGTCTGCGAAATCGAACCCACGCCCAGCTGGACGCCGCTGAGCGAGCTCCAATTGACGCCGATGTTCTTGATGTCGCTGCTGCTGACCTCGACGAATTTCGATTCAATCATCACCTGATCCGTGGCCTTGTCGAGTTGCTGGATGATCGGCCGGATCTTGTTCATTTTCGACGGCCGTTCGGTGATGATCAGGGAATTGCTGCGGGCATCGACCACCAGCTTGCCGCCAGCGGCGCTGTCGACGAGCGAGGAGATGATCGGCTGGATGTCGGCGGCCCGGGCGTAATTCAGGGTGAAGACCTCGGTGCTCACCGGCTCCTGGGCCAGGCTCTCCAGGCTGACGATCTTGATGATGCTGCCGTCCTCAATGTAGGTGTACCCCACGGGCGAGAGGATAACCTCGAAGATCTGCCGCCAGGTCACGTTGCGCAATTTGATCGAAGTCTTGCCCTGCAGCGTGTCGGGAATCACCAGGTTCAGTTCGAACAGATCGGCGACATTCCGCAAGATGGTGCGGATATCCTCGTCCGGAAAATCAACGGACAGGGTGTCGTGGCTGCGGCTGGCCCCGGTGCCCGTCGGTTCCGTCCCCTTGATCGTGACCGCCTCTGCGGCGGGCTTGTCGGCGGGCGCGGGGGCGGGCGCGGGGGTGGGCGCGGGGGTGGGCGGGACGGCCTGGCTCCATAGGAGGCCGGCGGGGGCCAACAGGATGAGCGCAATCCGGAGCGAGGGTGTTCTCATGGGACGTTTCCTGGTTTGATGGGCCTGGTGATTTCTTCGCGGTTGAGGCGAATCTTGAAAGAGGACTGGCTGATCCCGGCTATGACTACCACGTAGTCGTTGCCTTCAAAAGTAATTGTCAGACTATCACCGACTTTGAGTTTTTTTTCACGGAAGAGCAGCAGTGGTTGCCCGTCGAACAACATCATGCCGGAGGGGGTGATGCTTCTGGCAATCTCCTGCAGGATTTGGCGGTCCGAAGCCACCACGTGGGCAGCTTCCCCGGGCTTGCCGGGCGCTGTCGCCGGCGGCGCGCCAAAACCGGCGGGATTGAAGGGATCCGGCAAATCCGCCGGGAGGCCGGCGGCCCCCTTTTCCTCGGAGGCCAGCAGGCGGGTCGCGAGGTCGAGCGTGGCCTGTCGGTTGGCCGGATTGGAGACCTCCTGCCCGAAGGCAACCGCCACGGGAGCCCCGAGGCCCAGCGCGCACAGCAGGACGTGGTGAAGTTTCATGGGACGCCGAGGAATTCGAGGTTGAGGGTCACCGTCACCGTCCCCGGTCCCGGGGTCGAACCCCGCACGCCGTCCCGGAGCACGGTTCCGTTGACCAGCCGGTAGAAATGCTGTCCCGATTCCAGCCGGCTGATGAAATCGAGATCCTGGCGGAAATCGCCCTGCACCGCGATGGTATAGCCCACGCCGATGTAGATCGGCTTGGGGCCGTGCAGCGGCGGGGATGAGAATGAAGCGGGTTGCAGATTGATCTCCTTCACTCCCGTATCCGACTCGAGCCGGTAGAAGTACTGCTGGTTGCGGGCGCGTTCGCTGCCGCGCACCAGGCGGGATTCCAGTTCCTTGGTGGTGACGGTCAGCGCGTCAAACTGTTCTGCCACGTTGGCGCCGTTGCGGATGTCATCGAGGATGGCCTGGCCCTCCTGCTCTTTTTGTTTCAACTCTTCCGCCAGTTCGCTCACCCGCGAACTCCGCCAGTAGGAGGCGCCCAGCAGGATCACGCTCAGCAGGCCGCAGCCGATGGCGACGGGATGCTTCTTGAGCACGGCGATCACGTCCTTGGAGGTGATGGGCATGGCTATTTCTTGGCGCCCTTGAAACGCAGAAACAAATCGAAGGCGAGCCGGTCCGTGCCCGGAGCGCGTTCGAGCCGGTTTAGGGCAACGTCTTCAAAGACGCTGCTGAAGTATTTGTCCTGCCTGAGCTTCTCCACGTAGGCGGAAGTGTGGCCGCTGGCCTCGTCCGGGGTGCCGGCGGCGACTCCGCGCAGCTCCACCCCGTTCTCCCGGATCTCCGCCGCGTCCACCGCCATTTCCGGGGGCAGCGTGCTCCCGAGATGCAGCAGCAATTGCGACAGCACCACGTGCGGCTGCACGAACTTCTCCAGCTCCCCGATCTTTTTCGCCTCCTCGGCAAATTTCTGTGACAGCACTTTTGCCTGGATGCTGGCCCTCTTGTTCGTGTCGATCTGGGCCTGCCACTCGGCCACCTGGCGACCGAGATTCTTGATCCGGTATTCCTGGTAGCTGAAATAGAGCAGCAGGCTGGCGCTGACGGCGATCGCCACGAAATTGACGAAGAACAACGTCCGCACCACCTTCGTGTCCGGCAGCCGTTCGTGGTTGCGGAAATTCGGATGCCAGGCCGGCATCAGCGGCGCCTGCGACTGATCACTTTTTTTCGCTGGCGGCGGCATCGTAATACACCATGAGGCTGAGCAGACCCAGCCATCGGGGATCGAGATTCTGGGGGGTCACCGCGGGGGCCAGCGTGATCTCGCGCGCCTTCAGCCAATTTGGCAGATCCAGTTCCAGCACCCCCACGCCCAGCTCCTTGGCCACCGCGCCGCCCAGCCATCCCAGTTTTGCCGGCAGGCGCGTGCACAGCACCTGGGCAATGGACTGCCCGGTTTGAACTTCATAGAATCCGATCAAGGACTGCAGCTCCTTGAGCAGTTTCTTGATCAAGAGCCCGCCCATGTTCGTGAAGTCAAAGGTGTTTGAGAAAAACAGCTTTCGGGCGGATTCCTCGTCCTTGAGATTGAGCTCCTTTTGCACCACCGGAATCATCGCCTCGAGACCCTGCGGGATCGAGCGGGTGACGTCCAAGCCAGACCCGCTAACGATGAACGATTGTGTGCTGTCGGCATCCATCTCCAGCACGAGTGTCGGGGCCTTGAGCTGGGCAAAGGCGTGGTAGTTCACCAGCCCGCCCAACAACGCGAACGTGGCCAGCTCCAGCCGCTCCGGGAACACCCCCAGCGCCAGCAGTTGCTCCTGCGCGGCAAGCAGTTCGTCGTTCTGACCGCCGACAAACACCACCTCCTTCTGGGTCGTCACCCGGCCCACCTCGTAATCGGTGCCGTCGGCGGAATTCAATACCGCGATGGTGCTCTTGTCGGGCTCCAGCCGGAATTGCTGGGAGCAGAGTTCCAGAAAATAACCCGGCTCCTTCACCCGCTTCAGATCCAGCGTCGCGCGCCGCACGAGGCGGTGCGGCGGATATACCCCGCAACGCGCGTGCATGTAGGCGCTGGCCCCGGCGCCTTTTTTTCCGACCAGCTCCTTGACCGCGCGTTCGACCGCGGCGGCGTCCCCAATCGGCACCTCCTTCAGCTCCTCAATGACCATCGGGGCGTCCGTCGACGATGTTCGCGCCATCAACGCGGCGCGCTCGTTGATTTCGATGTAGAAGCCGTGGGCTTTCTTGGAGAACGAGAACATGCGGAGCCGCAAAAAACGGTTGGTGGCGGAAGCAGGACGGTATTAATTGCAGCCGGGGATTGGCAAAATGGAGGTTGCGGGCGCAGTGCAACCGTCAGCAAGCTACGATAAGAGGGTTGCTTTTTACAAGCAGACTCGTTCATGACAAGACCAAAAAAGCCCCTTAATCTCCGACTGGCCGCCATTTACCATTTCTTCATCTGGGGCCTGACGGCGGGTTCGCTGACCGCGGCGCCGCTGCTTTGGCGGGTTGAAGGTCCGCGACCGAGTTTTCTTTTCGGAACCGTTCACAGCGCCGAGTCCCCCGCAGCGACGATTCCTCCGGCCGTGTTCACGGCGCTCGACAGCTGCACCTCCTTTCACCCGGAAATCGAGCTCTCGCCGGATCTGCCCGCCCAGATGGCCGCGCGGCTGTTCGACCCCGACACTCCCGATCTGCAGGGCGCCGTGTCCCCTGATCTCTGGCGACGCGTGCAGGCGGCGGGCGCCAAACTCGGCTTGCCTGAGGAACTCCTGCACCGGCTGACGCCCGGTCTGGCCGCGCTGCTTTTCGCCGAACCTCCCGGCGAAACTGAGATCATGGCGACGGTTGACGGCCAACTCTATCAACGAAGCGAGGACCGCGGCCTGACCATCGTCGCACTCGAGTCCGTCGACGAACAACTCGACCTGTTCAACCACCTCACCCGCCCCCAAGCCCTCGGCCTCCTTCACGAGTCCCTCGACGATTTCGAAGCGGGCCATCCGCAGTTCGCCCGACTGCTGGCCGCCTATGCCGCCGGCGACGAGGGCAAACTCGCGGCGGTCGTGGCGGAGGACTTCAAGAATCCCTCGGTCCGGGCGCTGGCTGAGCCGCTCCTTTACCAACGCAACCGGCTCATGACCGACCGGGCCGAACCGTCCCTCCGGCGCGATGGCGCCTTTGTGGCTGTTGGCGCCGCGCACCTCGTCAGTCCCCGCAGCATCATCGCCATCCTGCGCGCCCAGGGATTCAAAATCTCGCGCGTCCGTCGCAGTCCGACCCTGACGCACTTCGGGGCTATTTCTGCCAGGTGCGCTTCTGATGACGATGCGACTTCAAGCGCTTGCGGCGCTTGTGCTTGTTCATCTTCAGGCGGCGTTTTTTCTTCAGATTACCCATGACTTTCGGCGATCAACCGCACCGTGCGGCGCTTCCTCCACCCTGTAAAGCAGATTCTAGTTTCCGCGCACGACCTGCCCGGCGCCAATCGCGCTCGCATACAACTCCAGGCTGACCGTGCAACCGGGAAAGAACCCGGCCACACACGCGCCGTAAGCCGCCAGCTGGGGGCGATAGGTCTCTTCCAGCCGGACCAGCAATGCGCGGGCGTCCTCGTCGTTTCGCCGCCGGTTGGTTTTCCAGTCGATCACACGCACCGTGCGCGCGTCCTGGTCATGAACCACCAGATCGATCACGCCGTCGATCCACGCGCCGGTGCCCAGGGGGGCGAACACCGCCAGCTCCGCCAGGCGCCGCGCCGGGCTCAGGCGCAGCTGCCGGAAAAACTCCCCCGCCCGCAGCGCCGCCACTTCCTCGTCCGCCCGCCGCCCCATTCCCGCCCGCCGCGCGCGGGCGAGCGCATCGGCCAGATGCGCCTCCACCGCCGCGTCGCTTCTGTCCCACGGCAGGAACTCCATCGTCTCATGCCACCACAGGCCGTAATCGATCGGGTCGTCACCCGGCGCCCCGCCCGGCGGTTCGTCGAGCGCGGACTCATGCCGCCGGGCGCGCTCCACGTCGGGCACCCCGGCCAGCTGGTGCGGCAATACGCGGGTCGGAAAGACCGCGGGCGGGCGCCG
>Ga0335078_10004978_pt1 | contig 19666 bp, 20 predicted proteins | sample Lox_Sample_32_FD_206711 | JGI IMG/M metagenome (GOLD analysis project Ga0335078, IMG submission 206711) | Soil microbial communities from Loxahatchee National Wildlife Refuge, Florida, United States - Lox_Sample_3.2 | ecosystem: Environmental > Terrestrial > Soil > Wetlands | place: USA... | reverse complement strand
GGGTGATTTTCATCTTTGAGGGCGACAACTATCCATGGCGCATCGTGCGCACGGATCCCAACGCCGCTCATCCCAGGAATCTGAAGCCCACATGGATGGGAGACGCGATCGGACACTACGAGGGAGACACCTTGGTGGTCGATGTGGTTGGTTTCAACGGCAAGGCATGGCTCGACCAGGCAGGTCACCCGCAGACGCCGCAGCAGCATCTGGTAGAACGCTACACGCGCACCGACTCGTTAACATTGAGATACGAAGTCACCATCGACGATCCAGGCGCTTACTCGAAACCCTGGACCACCAGCAACACGGTCCGCTGGCGGCCGAGGCTGGAACTGATGGAGTATGTGTGCCAGGAAAACGAAAAGAGCTCCGCGCACATGCTGGACGCTCCGGCGCCCAAGCCGGCGCAGTAGATGCTAGCGGCGCGGCGTTTTGCGCTTCTTGGGGGCCGGTGCAACTCGCTTCTTGGCGCGCCGCTCGGCTGGGGCTTTGACCGTTTGCGGCCGCGCGTGCCGCGGCTCATAGATGCCTAGCTTGCCTCCTCCGGGCAACGACACGTGCGTCAACAATCCCCAAGGCTGCTCTTCCACCGGGCTGCAGGCGGCGCCGCGCTTCAGCATTTCAGCCGTCAATGCCGCGACGTCATCGCACATCAGGTAGAACTCATGAACGTCGTTCTTGCCGGAGGGGTGCACGGCTAGCTCCGCGGGCGGCAATCCGAAGATCAACCAGCCGCCGCCCACGTCAACGCTCGAGAGCTTCAATACATCGCGCAAGAAAGCGCGGTCCGCCTCGGCATTGGTACTGTAGATGACGGAGTGTGCGCCGATCAGCATGTGTTGGCCTCCTGGTCGGATCATTTTCCCATAATTTCCGGCTGCGTCTGAGGCAAAATGGTAACTGCCGGTCACCTTGGGCTCGTCGTTAAAATGAATGCAGGGAAACTCTCGCCGGACGCGTCCTTACCTGATGAAATCGCCCTCAATTTTTTTGGAACTAGCTGTGAGCGCCCTCTTGCTTGGTGCTTTTCCTCTAAACGGATTCGCCCAACAGGCTCCCCCACCGGCCGGTCAACCGGAGCCGCCGGATACTGCCGGAAAGCCTGGCCGCAAGACCTCCAACGATCGGCTCTTTTTCGCGCTACCGAATTTTCTAACGTTAGAGAATGCGGCCAACGTTCCGCCCCTCACTGCCCCCGAGAAATTCAGGGTAACGGCTCGAAGCGCGTTCGACCCTGTGGAGTACTTTTGGTACGGCGCGTTAGCCGGACTCAGCCAACTGGAAAACAGCGAGCCGGGCTTCGGTCAGGGAGCCGAGGGATATGGCAAACGCTACGGCGCCTACTTTGCGGACGGCACGATAGAGAACTTCATGACGTCGGCCGTGCTCCCTTCGCTGCTGCATCAGGATCCCCGTTACTTCCAAATGGGTCACGGAGGATTCCTGCGCCGTACCGGCTATGCCGTGAGCCGGATCTTCGTTACCCGGACGGACACCGGCCGCCACCAATTCAACTTCTCCGAGATCCTGGGAAGCGCGGCCTCGGCGAGTATCTCCGCCTACAGCTACCACCCGATGGGCGACCGCACCTTGCCCAACACAGCGAGTGTGTGGGGCTCGCAGGTCGGCTACGATACGTTGACGTTCGTGGTGAAGGAATTCTGGCCCGACATTCGCCGGAAACTGAAGAAAGCGAAGCAGGAACCAGTTCCCTGAACGGGTCGATCGCGCGGCCGCTGGGGCCAGAACCTGCTACAGTGTCCGTAGCAGTTCCATGAGCGCCAAAACCGAGGGGCAGGCGTGGTTGACGCTACCGGCTTTTGCGACCATCTATCTGGTTTGGGGGTCCACGTTTCTCGCCATTCGCGTGGGTGTGCGCGAGGTGCCGCCGTTCACTCTCGCCGCGATGCGATTCCTGGTGGCGGGGCTCGCCCTGTACGGTTGGAGCATCGCCCGCGGCGAACGCTCGCCGGCCCCGCGCCAATGGATGTCGGCGTTCTTACTCGCGATTCTGATCTTCGTCTTCGATTACGGGCTCTTGTTTTGGGCCGAGCAGCGTGTTCCTTCCGGGTTGGCCGCCGTCATGATGGCGACGATTCCGCTGTTCACGGCATTGTCGGAGATTCTGCTTCTGGGCACACAGAAGCTCACGGTTCGATTGGCTTTGGCGCTCCTGATCGGAATCGGCGGAGTCGCCGTGCTGGTGAGCCACTCGTTGTACCTCGCCGGCATACCGATTGATGGGAAGGGCGCAGCGGCCTTGCTGATGGGGTCGATGAGCTGGTCCGTGGCTTCCGCGCTGATGCGCAAGCTGCCTCTGCCGGCATCCAAAACCATGAGCTCGGGAAGCCAGATGTTAGCCGGCGGCCTATGGCTGGCGCTCGCCGCCGCGGCGCTGGGAGAATTTCATAAGTTCCAACCGCTCACCGTCTCGACGGGAGCGTGGCTCGCGTTGGCGTATCTGATTGTGGCCGGTTCCATCGCGGGATTTACCGCCTATGTGTGGCTCAACCACCGCGAGTCGCCCACGAAAGTTGGGACATACGCGTACGTGAACCCGGTCGTGGCCGTTCTGGTGGGATACTTTTTGGGCGGCGAAGATCTTGGCCCGCGAACCATTCTGGGGGCTTTTCTGGTTTTGATCAGCGTGGTGGTGATTACCACGACGCCGGCCAAGAGGCCGGTTGCGGCCCTCACCGCGGAGGAAGCGGGTTAACGGCCGGGTGTATACTCATCTGTGCGTGGGAGGTGGCATGAAGCGAACACTCTATTCCGTTTTGGTTGCGGGCGTCGTGGCCCTTGGCGCCGGAGCGCCGGCGTGGGCGCATCACTCGTTTGCCGCGGCGTACGATCTCAAGCAGCCCATCACGGTCCACGGCACGATTACGCAGGTGCTGCTGCGGAATCCGCATTCCTGGTTCGCTCTCGAGGTGAAAGGTCCGGACGGCAAGGTGGAGGACTGGATGTTCGAAGCCGGCACGCCCAGCGGCATGATTCGCAACGGCTACAAGCCGAGTATCATCAAGCCGGGCGCCGAAGTGACCATCAAGGGTTTTCGCGCCCGTGACGCTTCCCAAAAAAGAGGAATGCTGCGCGAGCTTACGACTGCCGATGGTCAGGTATTTGGCATGTTCGGGCCGCAGGAAAGCAAGTGACGCTATGCAGTACTCGATGGTGACTTTAGCAATGGCGGCCGCGCTGGCATGGCCGGCTGCCGCGCAAACGAAAGCTCCCGAAACGGCTTCTCCCGCGGATAAGGCTGCTGCCGGGCCTGTTCCGCGCACGGCCGACGGCCATCCGGACCTTTCGGGAGTCTGGTGGCGCGGCGGCGATATCGGCGGGCGCGGTTTGAATCTCGGCGGACGCGGAGGGCGCGGCGGCGCACCGCCTCCGACGTTCGCCGGTTTGTATAACTCCTCGGCCCAGGCGAAGGCCAAAACCCTCGGCGATAAGGATGACCCCTCGCTCGGTTGCACCTCGACGGCCTTCGGCACGTTGAACGTGAGCCTCTTCGACGTGGGAGCGGTCGGACAGATCGTGCAGACGCCGAAGTTCGTCATCATGCTGACCGAGACGTATCACGGCTTTCAGATCATCCCCTTCGATGGACGGCCGCACCGCGACAACGTTCCTCCATCGAATCGTGGAGACGCCGTGGGTCATTGGGACGGCGATACGCTCGTGGTGGATAAGACCAACTTCAACGACACCACGTGGATCTCGGCGGAAGGCCGCGTTTCCTTCCATTCCGATGCGCTGCATATCGTCGAGCGCTATCGCCGCACCGACGCGAACACCCTCGAGATCGAGGCCACCCTGGAAGACCCGAAGGTGTTAACGAAGCCTTGGGTCGTGCCCAAGCAAACTCTGACGCTCGCGCCGTTCGATCAAATCATGGAACTGGCTTGCGAGGGCTCCGAGGTGCAATCGCTCATCAACGCCGCCGCGCAACAGGGTTCCGGGAAAAACTGATCGCGGTCCATCCTGGAATTGGACCAGGCGTTTAGTCTAGTGGTTAGCGATATGGTCGCGCAACAAACGCGCTGCCAACGTGTCCGTTTCGCGGAGGATACCCGCGGCCAAATCGCGCGGCGTCGCCTGACGCCTCCCGGCGGCGCGGGCAATCGCGGCCGCGGCTACCCAAACCCGCATGGTTTCGCGGCTGAGCCTTAAGTCTTCCATGGGCGGAATGCGCTGGCCGGATGGTTCGTGCGATTCAATTTCGTGAATCACGCTGGCGACGTCCGCTACCAACGACGGTTCCTCGCGCAGCATGCCCAGAAGTAAATGTTCCAGCTTGATTTCGCGGCGCGAGAAAGAGCTCGTCTCGCTCCGTGCAAAGAACATGCACTGGCGGGCCGCACCACTATGCAGACGGTGAGCCGATTGGTGCGTCCAGGCCTCCCAATACTCCCGCGGGACCGAGACCGCCCAATCGGCCAGTGTTTGCAGCCAGAGCCGCAGCCGGTCGGGAAGCGAATGCGTTTCGCGCAGGCGGTCGCGGAACAGTTGCTCCATCGGTTCCGCGTAGCGGCGTTGATAGGCTCGCGGGTAAGCGCGGAGCAACGTGCGATAGAGTCTCTCTGAGATACGCATGCGTCAAATCTCCTTCGGATGCCGCAACAGATGTTTGGCTTGCGCGACGCGGACCAGCGCCCGGAGACGTTCGGCCTCAGCCATGGCCGCCTTCCGGCCCTGGCCGGTGATACGGTAGTAGCGGCGGCGCTCGTCGTTCAGCTCCGGATCGCTTCGTTCTCCGGCCTCTTCAATCAACCCGTCCTCGAGGATCCGCTTGATGGTTCCATAAAGCGTTCCCGGCCCAAGCACCACCTTGCCGCCGGTTCTGGCCGATACTTCCTGCATGATTCCGTAGCCGTGGCGCTCGCCATCCGCGAGGGCCAGCAGGATATGGAAAACGGCGGGGGTTAATGGATTCGGCAAATACATCCGTTACGGATATACTAGCAGATCTGTCAGAAGGAAACTCTCGCAGTCGCCGCGGCTAGCCTGGCGAGACCACCGGCAGTTTCACGGCGTCCCATGCGGCGAGCCCGCCGGCCATCTCGATCAGATTGGTGATTCCGTATTGATGTAGGATGCTGACGGCGATCGAGGAGCGATAGCCGCCCGCGCAATGGACGGCGATGCGGCGGTCGCGTGGGATTTCCGCGATTCGCTCCTGCAGATGGTTGAGCGGAATGTTCACGCTGCCGTCGATGTGCTTGGTTGCCCACTCTCGCGGGTTGCGGATGTCGAGCACCAGCGGCGGATTCGCGCTCGCCAATTCCTCCGCGACCATCGGGGCACTGACGCGCTCGGTGGGCCACACCAAGTCCTGCCGGCCAGTGAGCGCCGCCATGCCGCCGCGCAAGAATCCTTTGACGTGATCGAAGCCGATGCGGCCCAGTCGTAGAGCGGCTTCCTGTTCGCGCCCCGGCTCGGCGATGATCACGATGGGCTTGGCGCGGTCGAGCACCGTCCCGGCCCAGGTGGCGTATTGGCCGCCGAGGCCGATGTTGATGCTGCCCGCCAGATGACCCTTGGCATACTCGGCGGGGTCGCGGACGTCGAGCACCTGCGCGCCGGCGTCTCCCATGCGAACCACCTCGTCCAACTCAATGGGGCGGAGAACCTGTTCCAGGCTCTTGTCCAGCGTGGAGCGCTCGCGTGTGTTGAGGATGGCGTCGTAGGTGAAGTACGGCGGCGCATCGGGCTGGTCGGCCGTGACCAGACGGATGAACTCCTCCTTCGACATCGGCTGTAAGGCGTAATTCAGGCGCCGCTGATCGCCCAGGGAAGAGACGGTGTCGGAGGAGAGTTGCTTTCCGCAAAGCGAACCAGCACCATGCGCCGGGTAGACGAGTGTCTCGTTCGGGAGAGTGAGCAGTTTGTTGCGCAGCGAATCGAAAAGGTGAGCGCCGAGATCGTGGGCGGTCCACCCCAACGACGCCCGCAGGTCGGGACGGCCGACGTCGCCGATGAACAACGTGTCGCCGGTAAGGACGGCGTAGGGGTGGGTGCGGTCCTTGGCAAGATCGAAAACCAGGATCGAGATGGATTCGATGGTGTGGCCAGGTGTTTCGAGAACTTGGAGACGCAGCCCTGGAAACTCGAGGGCATCGCCGTCCTTCATCGCCACGAAGGCGTATTCCGCCTGGGCGCGCGAGCCAAGATGGATGGTGGCCCCACATCGGTCACGCAATTCCAAATGCCCGGCGAGGAAGTCGGCGTGAAAGTGCGTCAGGAAAACGTGGCGAATCTGGAGGCCGCCGAACTTTTCGGCGTCGGCCAAGTACTGCTGAATATCGCGCTGCGGGTCGACGACGATAGCGGTGGAACTGGCCTCGTCCCCGATGAGATAGGAGGCGTGGGCCAGGCAGCCCAGGTAATATTGCTTCAGGATCATGGCGGCTTCAGTGTACCGCGGTCCCGCATGCCGCCGCGGCAGCTATGAGTGACACTCGGTTCCCGTGACGGTCGAGTGAGATGCAGGCAAAGCAGCACGGAATCTCAAGAAGCATCGAATCGCTTTCGAGCATGCAGCTACTGTGTTTCTCGACCCGCTCGCGATTACGTTCGTGGATCCCGATCACTCGCCGGAGGAGCGGCGCGAGATCACCATCGGCTGTAAAATGAAGGGCATTTGGTTTTCGTTGCTCACCGCGAACGGCTGGATCGTATTCGGATGATTAGTGCGCGGCTCGCCACGTGGTCCGAGCGAAAACGATATGAAGAAGAAGCCGGCTAAACGAGCTCACGATCTGCGGCCCGCTCATCGAAACGAACTGGGGGTTGGCCGGTGCACGATTCCCATTAAGTAGGGGACCGATAGAAAAGGCCCTCCACGGCTACGCTCACGATGTAAGGATAGTCAAAGCCATCCAGTCCCATACCCGATTCGAGATCATCGAGGATGACCGCGGATTTCATGGTGCAGGGTAAAGCTGGGAGACTCAGCCTACTGACTCAAGCTCTACAGCTTCATCCGCTCCAGCTTCCGGTACAGCGTTTTGCGCTCGATGCCCAGAATTTGCGCGGCTTTGCTCTTATTGCCGCCGGTCGCGCTCAACACGCGGCGGATCTGGTCTTCTTCCGCGTCGGCCAGCGTCTCCACTGGTTTGTCGCGCGACTCCATCGCTGTGAGCGCATCCTCGACCGCTTCCCCATCCACCCGGTCGGCCAGAATGGTGAGCCGCTCGATCACGTGCTGCAACTGCCGCACGTTGCCGGGCCAGGTGTAGTTTTGCAAGGCACGTAAGCCGGAATCAATCAGCTTGACGCCGCGGTTGTAGCGGCCGTTGTATTTGTTCAAGAAAAATTGCACCAGCAGTTGAACATCGGAGCGGCGCTCGCACAGCGGCGGCATCACAATGCGCACCACGTTGAGGCGAAACCACAGGTCTTCGCGAAACTTGCCCTCTTCCACCATGCGCTGCATGTCGCGATTGGTGGCGGCCACCACGCGCACGTCCACTTCGCGCGAACGCGGCGCGCCCACCGGCCGGATCTCGCGCTCCTGCAGGAACCGCAGCAGCTTCAACTGAAAGCCCAGCTCGATATCGCCGATCTCGTCCAGGAACACGGTGCCGCGATTGGCCGCTTCGAACACGCCCATGCGGTCGCGGTCGGCTCCGGTGAAGGCGCCGCGCATGGCGCCGAACAACTCGCTTTCCAAAAGTGTGGGCGCGATCGACGCGCAGTCCACTGGCACGAACGGTTGATTGGCGCGGCGGCTGAAGCGGTGAATCATGCGCGCCACCAGTTCTTTGCCGGTGCCGGTTTCGCCTTCGATGATCACCGTGGCGTCGGTGTCGGCCACCTTGGCCACCGTATTGTAGATCGCCACCATGGGCGGCGAGCTGCCGATCATTTCGGTTTCCGGGAGATCTTCTTCTTCGACTTCGGAGGCTTCGCTGTTGCGGGCGGCCTCGGCGCGCTCCACGGCGTGAATCATCACGTCCAGGTCGAAGGGCTTGGCGATGTAGTCGAACGCGCCGCCGCGCGTGGCCTTCATGACCGTCTCGACGGTGCCGCGGCCGGTCATCAGGATCACGGAGCAGGCCGGGTCCTTGCGCTTGGCCGCATCCAGCACATCCAGACCGGTGCGCTCGTCGATGTAGATATCGGAGATGACAATGGGGTAGGACTGACCGGCCAGTCGCTCCATGGCCTCGCCCGTGGTGGACACCGCCTCCACGGCGTATCCCTTTTCTTCCAGCGCGGTTTGAATGGTGAATTGAAGCGAAGGGTCGTCCTCTACCAGCAGTAGTTTCGACATTACGATTGTTGCGCCCCGTTCGGCACTACCAGCGTGAAGCAGGAGCCCGCACCCGGTTGGCTCGTGACTTCGATCGTGCCACCGTGCTGCTCGACGATCTGCTGCACGATGGAGAGGCCAATTCCCGTTCCGGCTTCCCCCGATCGCTCGGCGCTCTTGGTGCGGTAAAACTTCTGGAATATTTTCTTGACTTCTTTTTGATCCATGCCGATGCCCTGATCCTTCACGGCGATGCGGATTTGGCCATTATCTTTCCAGCCGGAGACGGTTACCTCCGTCTGTTGAGGCGAGTATTTTACGGCGTTCGTAAGTAAATTGTAGCAAGCGTACTCCATCAGTTCGCGGTCGCCGGTGAGGTGCAGGTCCTCGCCAATGGCATTGAGTGTAAGCCCGATGTGCTTGCGTTCGGCGAGCGGGCGCGTGCGTTGAAGGCAGATCTCCACCAGTTGGCGCACGGGGATATCTTCGTGCTTCAACTCCATCTGGCCAGCCGACAAACGCTCCACGTTTAAGAACACTTCGATCATTCGCGCCAGGCGTTTCGATTCCGAGTGGATCACCTCGGCCACCTGTTTGCGTTTCTCCTCGCTAAGCGCAAAGCGCGACATGAGCTCGCTGGAACCTTGAATGGCCGAAAGCGGCGTGCGCATTTCGTGGGTGACGAAGTGCATGGCCTGTTGATAGCGGGAGCGCTCGGCCTCGGTGCGGATCAAGTTGCGGCGAACCACCAGGGTCTGCCAGGCCGCGGCGGCGGCCACGGCCAGCGTAGCGGAGGCCGCCGGCGTGACGAAAGAAAACACGCGCTGATGGGTGAAGAAGATGTATGGCGTCCCATACGCAGTCATCAAAATGGCGGCGCCGGCGGCGTAGGCCTTCCAGCCCGGCAAATAGGCGAACGCCAGCCCCGCCAGCACGACCAGTAACAAGCTAAACAGGAACACCCAACTTTCGGGAGCGTCGATGAGAAACAGGCCTTGACTCAAGGTCTCGAAAGCCGCGGCGTGAATCTCGATACCGGTGGTGGTCTCGCCCCCGGCGTATGGCGTAAAGAGCTTGTCAGGCACGCTGGCCGCGGTGACGCCAACGAACACCACCTTGTCCGCGAATAGCGCGGCCTTGGCGGGATGCTCCAGCAACTGCTCCATCGAAACGTGCGGAATCGACATGCCAGGCGGCAGGTAGCGTACGCGCATGCGCCGCACATCCCCGGTGCGTTCAAAAGGGATGAGCGTGCCGCCCACGCGAAGATCTTCGGGCGATTCGAGCGGCATGCCGGCCGCGCGGCTCAGTCGAAACGCTTCCAACGCGATGGCCCAGCGGCGTTCATGCCCGGCATGCGCATCGAGCGGGATGGCGCGCGTGACGGAATCTCCGGGATCGGGCAACGCGTAAACGTGCCCTTGCGCCGCCGCCCAACGGGAAAATTCCGGCCGCGGATTCTCCCAGCGCGCCGGATCGTCCATGAGCAGCGAAGAGAGCACCAGGTTGGGCGTGTGACGGAACGCGTCCGCGAGGTCCTGGTCGGCGGCCGGGTTACGGCGGTCGGTGAGGATCAGGTCGATCGCTACCGCCCTGGGCTTGGCGTTATCGATCAGGCGCAAAGCGCGCGCCAGCTTCGGGCGGATGTCCATCATGCCGCCTTCGGTTGAGGCTATGGTGGCTTCGTCAATCGCCAGGATGATCGATTGCGGTTTCCAAGGCTTGGGATTGTACAGGCGGAACATCTCATCATAGGAATAGTTGTCCACCTGACGGCCGAATTTGGCGCTGGCCCAGAGGGCCAGCACGAACACCGCAGCCAACAGTCCCACATAGGCCAACCCGCGCGCCTGGTGCGGCCGGAACTTCATTGAGCGAGCGCCCTTTCCATGTCCGCGTGCGGAATCGCGGCGGTTAACGCATCCCAACGGGCGCGGTATTCCGGGGTTGCGGACGCTACCAGAGCGAGCGCCAACGCTAATGGAATAAGCCGCATTGGTCCCCCAACCCGTAGTATACCGGGAGCTTTTTCAGCCATGGATGCTGCTCTCGGTTAAACTCTATGAATCCTTTATGAAACATCGCTCGATGGATCCCTTGCTCCTCATTGGCTCAGTCCTTGTGCTGGCCGCGGTTCTTACGTGGATTCTGCCCGCTGGAAGATTTGATCGTGTTCACGACCCAAAGACCGGACAAACGATGGTGGTTCCGGGCTCCTACCAGACCGCGCCCCGCAAACCGGTCGGCCTCTGGGGCATTCTGCTCTCGATCCCACAAGGGCTGAATCAGGCGGCTGAGGTGATCTTCTATGTCTTCCTCGCAGGCGCGGCGCTCACCGTGATCGAAGCCACCGGTGCTATCGGCAACACTCTCGACCATTTGATGTGGCGCTTCGGAAACCGCCCGCTGCTGATTCTCTTGCTGGCGTCGATTCTCTTCCTGATCGGTGGTGCGGCCTATGGGATGTATGAGGAGATCCTGGCGCTCATACCGCTTCTGTGCGCCTTGATGCAGCGCTTGCGGCTGAACGGTGAAATGGCCGTGGGCATCTCGATGGGCACCGCTACCGTGGGTGCAGCCTTCTCGCCGTTTAATACCTTCGCTCTCGGTATCAGCCAACCGATGGCGGAGTTGCGTCTGTTTTCGGGCGCCGGATTCCGCACCGTGGTGTTCCTCCTGGCCATGGCCATCTGGGCTGGTTACCTGGCTTGGTACGCGATGCGCACGCGGCTGCCGGAGCCCGAACACGCAATGGATCATGCCGATCACATCATCCCGTGGCGGCCGCGCGATCTCGTTGTGCTGGCGGCTCTCAACGGCGGAATGGCCCTGGTGGTGTTGGGCGCCCTGTTCCTGGATTGGGATCTGTTGCAATTCAGCGCCGTATTTGTGGCCGTCGGCTTTCTCTCCGGGCTGGCAGGCGGGTTGGGTTGGCGCACCACGGCCGAGCAATTTGCCGAGGGGTTCCGGCGCATGGCGTTGGCCGCCACTCTGATCGGTTTCGCGCGCGCCATTTCGGTGGTGCTCGCCAACGGGATGGTGCTCGATACCATTGCCAACACGCTCTTCAGTCCGCTACGCCACCTCCCGTTGGCGGCGTCGTCCATCACCATGTTTCTCTCGGAATCGGCACTCGCATTTCCGATGCCCAGCGACTCGGGCCGCGCCATGGCGAGCCTTCCGGTGTTGATTCCTCTGTCAGACCTGCTGGGGCTATCGCGCCAGATGGTGGTGAGTTCCTACCAATTCGGCATCGTCGCATCGGGAATGATCACGCCGACAGCGGGCGCGATGTTAGCCATGCTGGCCCTCGCAGGCGTGTCTTACAGCCGGTGGCTCCGGTTCATCGCGGTGCCGGCGGTGCTGCTCCTGGTGTTGTCGGCGGCGGCAATGGCAATCGGCGTTCGGATCGGCGTCCGGTGAGCCCTAGCGAACCGCCGCGAGCGCCTCTTCCACCTGCTGCTGGAGCAACTCCAGCGGCAGCACGCCGTTGCGCAACACCAGATCGTGGAATACGCGGATGTCGAACTTCGCGCCCAGCTTCTTTTCCGCCTCGGCGCGCAGTTCCCGGATCTTAAGCTGTCCCATCTTGTACGAAAGGGCCTGGCTGGGCCAGGCGATGTAGCGATCCACCTCCGCCAGCGAGTTATCCGGCGCGTGCGTTTTGAAGTATTCGATGGCTTGCTCGCGGCTCCAGCCTGTGGCGTGCATTCCCGTATCGATTACCAGCCGCACGGCGCGAAAACGCTCGCTGGCCAGTTGTCCGAAGTGACTGGCGGGGTCCTTGTAGACGCCGACTTGCGCGCCCAATGATTCGGCGTAGAGGCCCCAGCCCTCCACGTAGGCGCTGTTGGAATAGAAGCGGCGGAAGTCCGGGATGCCCGTGAGGGCCTGCGCCAGCGTGATCTGGAAGATATGACCCGGCACGGCTTCGTGCAACACCAGCGCCTCTTTGTTGTACTTGGTCTGCTTCTCGGGCTGGTACGCGTTCAGGTTCATCCATCCCGGCGCGCTGTAATCGGGCGAGGGCGCTTGCGCGTTGGTGGCCGTAGCCGCTTCGCGGTCCGGCGGAATGGGACGGATGCCATACAGCAACTCTGGAATGTGTTGGAACTGGCGCGGTAGTTCCGGCTCGATGATCTTCGCCACGTTCCGGCAATAGGCGAGCATCTCGTCGCGATTGTGGAAGCGCTGCTCCGGATCGGCTTCCAGCTTGCGCTCGTAGTCGGCGATGCTGCCGCTGAATCCCGCTTCTTTGAGTACCGCCTTCATCTCGCCTTCAATCCGATCCACCTCGGAGAGACCGAGCTGATGGATCTGGTCGGCAGTCAGGTTCGTGGTGGTGTAGCGGTGCACCAGGATCGCGTAATCTTCGGGGCCGTGCGGAATGCTGCTGATGGCGACGGCGGGCCGCGCGGCTCTCGCGTACTTGCCGTTGATGTAGTCGTGGTACTTGCGCCAAGCCGGCAGAAATTGCTGGTCGTAAGCCGCGATTCCCGCGGCTCGCAGGCGGGTTCGCTCCGCTTCCGGAATGCCGGCGGGAAAGCGCGAAAACGCCGCCAGCAGCGCCGTGTGGTCGTGATCCTGCGCGATCTGGGCCGCCAGTTGGGCGCTCACCAGGTCGACCACGACGCGCGGCTGCGTCATACCCCGCGAAATGGCGTCATCGAGCAGTGCGATGTTCTGATCGATGTACGCCGGAATCGCGCGCAGCCGGGCGATCATGTTTTCGTAGTCCTTGACCGTGACGGCAGGCATGCGGTCGAAGATCGTATAGACCCGATTGTGCAGCCCGTTCTGCTGGCTGACGCGGAGCAGTTCGTCTTCGAGGTCGTAGGAATCGAGGTCGGTGCGCAGCGTGAACTGCATCAAGCGGGCGCTCAGGCGGTCCTGCGCGGAAAGGCTCGGCAACGCAAAAGAATTCAGCCGCTGCTGCCGCTGCTCCATGTGCGTGCGGCGCAGGTCGCGTCCGGCTTTCGACCAGTCGTTCCAGCGATCGTCGTATTCGTGATGGCCGACGCCGGTGGCAAACTCGGGTTCATCACGCAGCCGCTCTGTAAACGCCTGCCGGAAGAAATCCTGAATACTTTGCGCCGGCGCGAGCGCGGCGAAAAAAAGGAGGATCAGAAACCGAAACCGCATCTCTTCCATCTACCTTTCTAAGTGGCAGGGCCGGGCTCTGCCGCGGCAGCGCATGACCCTGCGCCCCGACTACTCTTCGTCGTGCTGCGCCGAGAGGCGGGTCACCACGGAGAGGTCTTCCAGCGTGGTGACGTCGCCGGTAACGGCGTTCGTGGTAACGATCTCGCGCAGCAGACGGCGCATGATTTTGCCGCTGCGGGTCTTGGGCAGGGCGTCGGTGAAACGGATCTGCTCGGGTTTGGCAAAGCTGCCGATTTCCTTGGCGACCCACTTGCGGAGGTCTTCCGCCAGTTCGGCGTGGTTCCAGTCGCCTTTTTTCAGGGTGACGAAGCAGGCGACGGCCTGCCCGGTGATCTCGTGCGGCTTCCCCACCACGGCCGCTTCCGCGACGGCGGGATGCCGCACCAGCGCCGATTCCAGTTCCATCGTGCTCAGGCGGTGGCCGCTCACGTTCATCACGTCGTCCACGCGGCCCAGCACCCAGTAGTAGCCGTCTTCATCGCGCCGCGCCGCATCGCCTGTCATGTAGACGCCCGGAATGCGCTCCCAATATTGCTCGCGGTAACGATCCGGGTCGCGCCAAAGCGTGCGGGCCATGCTGGGCCAGGGGCGCCGGATCACGAGAAAGCCTTCGCGATTGGCTGCCACGGGCTTGCCATCGAGATCGACAACCTCTGCCAGCACGCCAGGCAGCGGCAGGGTTCCCGATCCTGGCTTGAGCGGCACAGCGCCGGGCATGGGAGCAATCATGTGCGCGCCCGTTTCGGTTTGCCACCAGGTGTCCGCAATCGGGCAGCGCTCCTTGCCGATCGTTTTGTAATACCACTCCCACGCCGCGGGATTGATCGGTTCGCCGACCGAGCCGAGCAGCCGCAAGCTCGATAGATCGTGCGCATTCGGCCACTGATCGCCTTGCCGGATAAACGCGCGGATGGCGGTGGGCGACGTGTACAGAATGCTCACGCGATATCGTTCGATGAGATCCCACCAGCGGTCCGGTTGCGGAAAATCGGGCGCGCCTTCGTAGATGACGGTGGTGGCCCCCGCCGAGAGCGGCCCGTAGACGATGTAGCTGTGCCCGGTCACCCAGCCAATATCGGCAGCGCACCAGTAGATGTCCTCTTCACGCAGATCGAACACCCACTTCATGGTCATGTGGACCTGCAGCAGATAGCCCGCGCCGGTATGCACAATGCCTTTCGGTTTGCCGGTGGTGCCCGAGGTGTAAAGCACATACAGCGGATGCTCGCTGGAGAGCGGCTCGGCCGGGCATTCCGTGCTGACCCCCTGTTCCAGTTCGTGCCACCAATGGTCGCGGCCGGGTTGCATGTGCGTGGGGCCGCCGGTTCGGCGAAGCACGATGACATTGCGCACGCTCGGGCATTCGGCCAGCGCTTCGTCCACCGCTTCTTTCAAGCGCACCTCTTTGCCGCGCCGCCACGCGCCATCGGCGGTAATCACGGCTTGCGCTTCCAAATCCTGGATGCGGGTTTTCAGAGCCTCTGCCGAAAAGCCTCCGAAGACCACGCTGTGGATGACCCCCAACCGCGCGCAGGCCAGCAGCGCCACGGGAAGCTCCGGCACCATGCCCATATAGATGATGGCGCGGTCGCCCGCCTTCAGGCCGCGTCCCTTGAGCACGTTGGCGAAGCGGCACACCAGCCGGTGGAGGTCCTCATAGGAGATGCGGCGCTGGTCGCCGGGTTCGCCTTCCCACAGGATGGCGGTCTTGTCCTTGCGCGCGGCCAGGTGGCGATCGACGCAATTGAAGCAGACGTTGGTTTTCCCCCCGATAAACCATTTCGCAAACGGCGGCTCCCACTCGAACACGTGCGACCATTTCTCAAACCAGAACAGTTCGTTGCCGGCCAACTCGCCCCAGAATTCCTCGGGCTTCTCCGCGGCTTTCTGGTACAGCGCGCGGTAGGCATCTAAACCTCGCACGTGCGCGTGTTCGACAAACTCGCGGCTGGGCGAGTACACCTTGTGTTCGGACATCAGGAGAATCTTATCAGAGGCCCTGCAGGAAATAGTTGTGCTGTTTCTCGCGGCCGATGGTGGTATTGGGGCCGTGGCCGGGAATCACTACGGTCTCGGGAGCGAGCGGCAGCAGCTTGTCGTGAATCGAGCGGAGGATCTGCTTGCCATCGCCGCCGGGCAGGTCGGTGCGGCCGATGCTGTCGCGGAACAAGGTATCACCGGCCACCAGCTTGCCTTCCGAGGGAATCCACAAGCTGATGCTGCCTTGCGTGTGACCGGGCGTATGCAGCACGTGGAAGTCGGTGGCGCCGATCACCAGCCGGTCGCCGTCTTTGGCGGGAACTTCGATGGTTACGGGCTCGGGCGTTTGCATTCCCAACCACGACGCCTGCACGTCCAGCATCTTCTGCAGCTCGGCATCGTTCAGGTTCATGTAGACCGGGGCGTGGGTCGCGGCCTTTAGCTTTTGCGCACCGCCGATGTGGTCGATGTGCGCGTGGGTGATTACGATGGCTTTAACGGTGAGGGCGTGACGCGAGAGGATCGCGAGTATCTGGTCGATTTCGTCGCCGGGATCAACGACCAACGCCTCATGAGTCTTCTCATCACCGAAGATGGAGCAATTGCACTGCAGAACGCCGACGGGGAGGATCTCGTGGATCATTGCCGCGCGTTGTCGCCCGGCATGTTCAGCCGCTTCTCGACCTCCAGCAAGCGATCTTCGACGACGGCCATTCGTCGTTTCAAGTCGACCTCGGTATGATCAGAGGCCTGGAAACGGGCCTGGATTGATTGGGTAAATCCATAAAACGAGTTTGAGAGACGTGTTTCGCTATCGTGAATTGCCTCGGTGAAGGCTTCGGTGAGACTCTGCGTGAGGCGCTCTTCCAGCGCTGCCAGATCTGCCTTGGTGGCCGGTTCGTGTCCGTTGGTCATCGGCACTCCCTTATGATGATACGTCAAAACGCCAAGCTTCGAATCTCAACAAGAGTAGCCAGATTGTATACTCAACCTATGCCCGACGTGCTGGCAGCCATCATGCGATGGCTGCATATCGCCTCGATCACGATCCTGGTCGGCGGTTTGTTATATGGGTCGCTGGCGCTCAAGTCGATGGCCTCGATTGTCCCGCCGGACGTGGTGCAGGCCATCTCCGAACGCACGGCGGCCCGCTTCCGCCCGCGTGTGTATATCGCCATCGCCGCTCTCATCTTCTCGGGCGTCTACAACCTGCTAGTCACACCGGGCCACACGACCCGCTACCTGATCCTGTTCGGCATCAAGATACTGCTGGTGCTGCACGTATTTGCGGTAGCGATTCTGGCCGTGCGGCCCAACGTCGAGCGGCGGGCGCGCATGATGTATGGCGCCGCACTTTCCGGCATGCTCGTGATTCTGATCTCAGCGTACCTGCGCCGCATTTTCTAAACTGGTATCGATGACCGAAGGCTACGATGCACTGCGCCACGGCGCCGCCTGGTTGGACCTCAACAGCCGCGGCCGTCTGCTGGTGCGTGGCCGCGATCGCGTGCGCCTGCTGCACAACGTCACCAGCAACGACGTAAAGAAGATGACGCCGGGCTCCGGCTGTTACGCGTTCCTGCTCTCGCCGCAGGGGCGTATTCAGGCCGATTGCTCGATCTTCTGCTTCGACGATCACTTGCTGATCGATACCGAACCGGAACTGCGCGAGAAACTCCCGCAGTTGATTCTGAAATACAAAGTTGCCGACCAGGTGGAGGTTGAGGATATCGGCCAGAGCATGGCGGCGGTTGGGTTGGAGGGGCCCGCCGCGCCTGCCGTTCTGGCCGCGCTGAATGCTCCAGTGCCCGGCGAGCCCTACGCACACGTGCCATGGGGCGACTTGACCGTGGCCAATCTCGGCGTGACCGGCCAGCCCGGATTCCGCATTTTCGGACCATCCGCGGCCATGCCCGCTTGGGAATCGGCGGGCGCCAAGGCCGCCACCGAGGCGGATGCGCGGCTAGTGCGCATCGAAAACGGCCGGCCGCGCTATGGCGAGGATATCCGCGAAATGACCCTACCGCAGGAGACGCAGCAAATGCAGGCGGTGAGCTTCACGAAAGGCTGTTACCTGGGACAGGAAATTGTCGAGCGCATTCGCGCGCAAGGTCACGTCAATAAGAAGCTCGTCCGCGTCGTCGTCGAAGCGCGCGAGCCCTTGCCATCCGGAGCGAAGTTGACCGCGGAGGGCAAAGAAGCCGGAGAAATCACGTCGTCGGTCTTTTCTCCGCAAACCCGCGCGGTAGCCGCGCTGGCGTACGTGCGGACGCCCTTCGCCGAAACGGGCACACGCCTCCAGGCAGGCGAGTTTAGCGCGCGTATTGCTTGAGCCGGTGGACGAGATCGGCAGGAATCTGCAGATTGTTGTGGTAGCCCGTGCCCAGGCGCACACCCGGTTTCACGGTCCCGTGGAAATCCGATCCGCCGGTCACCAACAATCCGTAGCGCACAGCCAACGCCAGATACGACTCGGTGTCCTCCGGCTCATGATCGCTGTGGTACGCTTCGATGGCATTCAAGCCGGCGTCGCAAAGCTCCGGCAAAAGTGACGGGACGTCGCCGCGCACGCGCACCGGATGCGCCAGCGAGGCGATCCCGCCGGCCTCCCGGATCCTCGCGACTCCCTCGGCAAACGACGGCTCCCGCCGGTAGACGTAGCCCTTGGCCGATTCGTCCAGATACTCGTCGAAGGCCTGGCGGATATTGGCAACGTATCCCTTCTCCACCAGCAGTTGCGCGAAGTGCGGGCGGCCGGTCATGCCGCGGCCGCGCGCTTCGGCTTCTGCCAGCGTGATGTCGAAGCCCAGCTCTCGCAGGCGCGCCACCAGGCGGATGTTGCGGTCCCGCCGCGAAGCCTGCATTTCCACAATCCATGAGCGGAATCCGGCCAGGCCGTCTTCGTCCAGAAAATAGCCCAGCAGGTGAACGGACTGGCCGTGCAACTTGGTGGAAAGTTCGATCCCGCAGACCGGCTCGAGACCGGCGGCGCGCGCCAGCGGTGCGGCCTGGTCGAAGCCCCGAAACGTGTCGTGGTCCGTGATGCCGAGCACACTGAGACCCGCGCGGACAGCCTCGTCTACCAACTGGGCAGGCGAGCAACTGCCATCCGATTCATTGGTATGCGAATGTAGATCGATCAACGGAAACCAGACCCGAGTGTTCCAGTGTAGCCCAAAGACGTCTCGCGCAAATGTTACCGTTCGTCAAGGGTCGGGCGAATCTAGGATTTCTTTCCGGCAACCACGTCGCGGCGAACCGAGCCGTCTTCCCCGAAGTGGATGCCGCACTCTTTCCGCCCCTGCTCCCACCACCAGCGGCCGGCACGCTCGTCCTCGCCTGGCTGGATCGCCCGGGTGCAAGGGGCGCAGCCGATCGACGCAAAACCCTGCGCGTACAGCGGGTGCACCAGCAAACCGCGGTCGCGCGTATATTCCGCTACCTGGGTCGCGGTCCAGTCCGCCAGCGGATTCAGCTTGATCAGCCCATCCGCTTCCTCCACCCGTGGGACCTGGGAGCGCGTAGGCGATTGCTCCCGCCGCAGGCCTGTTGCCCAGGCTCGAAGCTCACGCAGTTTCCGGCCCAGCGGCCGCGTCTTGCGTGTGTCGCAGCACATGTGCCGCGCCTCGGGACTGCTGTAGAAAAGATTCGGCCCGTGCGCGGCCACCATGCTTTCCACTTCGGCACGGTCGGGAAAGGTTGATTCTACGGCAATCGCGTATCGCTCGCGTACCTTCTCCATCATGCGATAGGTCTCTTCATGCAGGCGGCCGGTGTCCAACGTAAAAACGCGGAACTTCGGCGTGATGCGCGACGCCAGGTCGATCACTACCATGTCTTCCTTCTGGAAGCTGCTGGCAATCGCAAAGGAATCGCCGTAGGTGGCGAGGGCCCAGGAGAGGAGATCGAAGGCGGAAAGTCCTTCAAGTTTGGCGAAATCCGTCAACTTTTTAGTCTAGCAGTTCACGAACATAGACCCGAGTCGCCGGATGGCTCCAGCATACCCCCCTTGCACCCAGGTTAACTTTTGGTAATAATACCCTTCAGATCACTCAATTAAGGTATGGTTCAACACCGACAGGAGACCTGCCGTGCAACGTGATTTCGTGGCTGCTCTCGTTTCGTGTGCTGAAGGGCCGAAGCAGTCAGGCGTACGCCGCTTCCTCCAGGGCCTTTCCTGCGATGAATTGGAATTCCTGGCGACGTTCCTGGGCGCTGTGATCCTGGAAGCGGCCGAGTGCTGCCCGTGCTCGCGGGCGCAGT
>Ga0335078_10004977_pt1 | contig 19667 bp, 15 predicted proteins | sample Lox_Sample_32_FD_206711 | JGI IMG/M metagenome (GOLD analysis project Ga0335078, IMG submission 206711) | Soil microbial communities from Loxahatchee National Wildlife Refuge, Florida, United States - Lox_Sample_3.2 | ecosystem: Environmental > Terrestrial > Soil > Wetlands | place: USA... | reverse complement strand
CACAGGCGTTCCGCGGCCCGGACGGGAACTTCGGGTTCGGCCTGGGGTCGCTGATCCTGCTGGCCAACGTGATCATGATCTGGGCCTACACGCTCGGCTGCCACTCGTGCCGGCACATCACGGCCGGCCGGCTGAAGAACTTCTCCAAGCACCCGGTCCGGTACTGGGCCTGGACGAAGGTCTCCTGGCTGAACGCGCGGCACCTGCAGTTCGCCTGGATCTCGCTGGGCACGCTGATGCTCAGCGACCTGTACATCATGCTCCTGGCCAGCGGGGCCTTCTCAGATCCAAGAATCTTTAATTAACCGAACGGGCTACGGTATGAGCGACGCAGAAACTACCAGCGACGCAGGGTCGGCTGCTCCGGCACCGGCCAGCGAAGTCGACCGTTTCAGCTACGACGTGGTGGTTGTCGGCGCGGGCGGCTCGGGACTGCGCGCGGCGATCGAGGCGCGGCTGCACGGCAAGAAGACCGCGATCATCTCCAAGTCCCTGTTCGGCAAGGCGCACACCGTCATGGCCGAGGGCGGCTGCGCGGCCGCCATGGGCAACGTGAACCCGAACGACAACTGGCAGGTCCACTTCCGCGACACCATGCGCGGCGGCAAGTTCCTGAACAACCCGCGGATGGCCGAACTGCACGCCAAGGAGGCGCCGGACCGGGTCTGGGAACTCGAGGCGTGGGGCGCGGTGTTCGACCGGACCAAGGACGGCAAGATCAGCCAGCGGAACTTCGGCGGGCATACCTATCCGCGGCTGGCGCACGTCGGTGACCGGACCGGCCTGGAGATGATCCGGGCGCTGCAGCAGAAGGTGGTGGCGCTGCAGCAGGAGGATGCGGTCGAGCACGGCGACCCGGAGGCGATGATCAAGGTCTTCGCCGAGACCACGATCACCGAGCTGGTCAAGGACGGGGAGCGCATCGCCGGGGCCTTCGGGTACTTCCGTGACACCGGCCGGTTCGTGCTGTTCGAGGCGCCCGCGGTGGTGCTCGCGACCGGCGGGATCGGGAAGGCCTTCAAGGTCTCGTCGAACTCGTGGGAGTACACCGCTGACGGGCACGCGCTCGCCCTGCTGGCCGGCGGTCCCCTGGTGAACATGGAGTTCGTGCAGTTCCACCCCACGCACATGGTCTGGCCGCTGTCGGTGGCCGGCCTGCTGGTCACCGAGTCGGTGCGCGGTGACGGCGGCGTGCTGCGCAACTCCGAGGGCAAGCGGTTCATGTTCGACTACGTGCCTGACGTGTTCCGCCCGATGTACGCCGAGACCGAGGAGGAGGCCGACCGCTGGTACACCGACCAGACCAATAACCGGCGGCCGCCGGAGCTGCTGCCCAGGGACGAGGTGGCCCGGTCGATCAGGGCCGAGGTCAAGGCCGGCCGCGGGTCGCCGCACGGCGGGGTCTTCCTGGACATCGCGTCCCGGCTCCCGGCCGAGGAGATCCTGCGGCGGCTGCCGTCCATGTACCACCAGTTCAAGGAGCTGGCCGACGTGGACATCACCAAGGAACCGATGGAGGTCGGCCCGGCCCAGCACTACGTGATGGGCGGGGTGGAGGTGGACCCGGACACCGCGGCCGTGCCCGGGGTGCCCGGCCTTTTCGCGGCCGGCGAGGTGTCGGGCGGCATGCACGGCTCGAACCGGCTGGGCGGCAACTCACTGTCCGACCTGCTGGTGTTCGGCCGCCGGGCGGGGCTGGGCGCGGCGGAGTACGCCGGCAGCGTGACCCCCAGGCCCGCCGTGTCCGACACCCAGCTCGAGGAGGCCTGCAGCGAGGCGCTCGTCCCGCTCGAGCGGGCCGGCGGCGAGAACCCGTACACGGTCCACCACGAGATCCAGCAGACGATGAGCGACCTGGTCGGCATCATCCGCAAGGAAAGCGAGATCAAGACCGCGCTCGGCGAGCTGGAAAAGCTGCGCGAGCGCGCCGGGAAGGTCAGCGCGGCCGGCGGCCGCGCCTACAACCCGGGCTGGCACATGGCGCTCGACCTGCGGAACATCCTGCTGATCGCCGAGTGCGTGGCGCAGGCGGCCCTGGAGCGGCAGGAGAGCCGCGGCGGCCACACCAGGGATGACTACCCGGGGATGTCACCGGAATGGCGGAAGATCAACCTGATCTGCTCGCTCGACGGCGACCACGTGGTGCTGCGCCGCCAGCCCCTCCCGGCGATGCGGACCGACCTGCTCGAGCTGTTCGACGTGTCCGAGCTGAGGAAGTACATGACCGAAGAGGAGCTGGCCGGCCTGCCGGGTTCCGGGGACGCTGACGCTGCTGAGGAGACGCACTGATGAGCTACAAGGTGGCGCTGCGGGTCTGGCGCGGGGACGCGGGCGCCGGGGAGCTCGCCGACTACCAGGTCGAGGTCAACGAGGGCGAGGTCGTCCTGGACGTGCTGCACCGGCTGCAGGCCACCCAGGCCACCGACCTGGCCATCCGGTGGAACTGCAAGGCGGGCAAGTGCGGGTCGTGCTCGATGGAGATCAACGGGCGGCCGCGGCTGGCGTGCATGACCCGGATGTCGGTGTTCACCCCGGCCGAGACGCTGACGATCACGCCGCTGCGGACGTTCCCGGTGATCAGGGACCTGGTGACCGACGTGTCCTTCAACTACGCCAAGGCGCGGGAGATCCCGTCGTTCACCCCGGATCCCTCGGTCAAGCCGGGCGAGTTCCGGATGCAGCAGGTCGACGTGAACCGGTCGCAGGAGTTCCGCAAATGTATCGAGTGCTTCCTGTGCCAGAACACGTGCCACGTGATCCGTGACCATCAGGAGAACGAGCGGCCGTTCGCGGGGCCCCGGTTCCTGATGCGGGTCGCCGAACTCGAGATGCACCCGGCCGACACCGCCGACCGGCGCGAGATCGCCCAGGACGACTTCGGCCTCGGCTACTGCAACATCACCAAGTGCTGCACCGAGGTGTGCCCGGAGCACATCAAGATCACCGACAACGCCCTGATCCCGATGAAGGAACGGGTGGTCGGCCGCAAGTACGACCCGCTGGTCTGGCTGGGCGACAAGATCGGCCGCCGCGCCCGCACGGACACCCCCAAGGTGCCCGGCAAGGCCGGATAGAGTTTCCGGGTACCGGCCGGCGTGTTTTCCGGCCGACCATGAAGACTGGATGAAGGCGGGCCGAGCGGGGCGGACTCCCGGCTACCATTACTGGTGGCCCGGGGGGGTGCCTGTCCGCTGCGCCCGCCCGGGCTGGCGTGAGCGTGTCCTCGGGGCACGCAGTACGCCCGTTCGGGATAATGATTTTGATTTTCAGCTGGGTTGCGAGGCGGGGAGCGAAGGGCTGGCATGTCAACTCTGACGTACGCGGAGGCCGGGGTCATCGGGCTTCTGCAGGGAGTCACCGAACTTTTTCCGATATCCAGCCTGGGCCACGCCGTGATCCTCCCGGCGATCATCGGCGGGTCGTGGGCCACGGACCTGGATGTCTCCAAGTCCGAGTCGCCATACCTGGCGTTCATCGTCGGGCTGCACGTCGCGACGGCGACCGCCATGATCATCTACTTCTGGCGTGACTGGCTGCGGATCATCAAGGGGTTCTTCGCCTCGCTCGGGCACGTCATCGCGCCGGCCCCGGGCACCCGGCGCTTCGTGCCCCAGGACACCGACCAGATGCTGGCCTGGATGATCATCCTGGCCACGATCCCGGTCGGGCTCGCGGGGCTGAGGCTCGAGCACACGTTCCGCACCACGTTCGCCAAGCCGGTCCTCGCCTCCTGCTTCCTGTTCGTGAACGGGCTGATCCTGCTGGCCGGCGAGCGGGCGCGGCGGCGCGGCGCGGACAGGGAGGCCCAGGAGATCGCCGCCGACCTGCAGGCGGTCAGCGAACGGCAGAAGGCCGCGGTGGCGGCGGGCGGCGGCGGTGGCCCCGCCGGGCGGCACTCGTCCGGGCAGCGGGCGATGAAGCAGCAGCACGCGAGCCTCGCGGTGGAGTCCGACCGGCGCATCGTCCGCCGCGCTGGCTGGCTGGGTGCGTTCGGTCTCGGCGTGGTGCAGATCCTGGCCCTGCTGCCCGGCATCAGCCGGGACGGCGTCGTGATGGTGGGCGGCATGTTCCGCGGGCTGTCCCGGCAGGACGCGGCGCGGTTCTCGTTCCTGCTGTCGGCGCCTGTCATCCTGGCCGCCGGGGTGCTGAAGATCCCCGACCTGACCGGGTCGCTCGGCGCCGGGATCCACGGACCGATCCTGTTCGGCAGCCTGATGTCCTTTGTCGCCGCCTTCGTCTCGCTGCGGTTCCTGATGCGCTACTTCAGCGACCCGAAGCGCACGCTGACGCCGTTCGCGATCTACTGCCTGGTGGCCGGCCTGGCCTGCGCCATCTACCTGTCGGTGCGCTGACCGGCGCCGCGGCTTCCCCTCAGCCTGTCAGCCGGAGGCTGACGGGGAAGCCGCGGCCACGGGCTTGCCGCTCGCGTCGGCCCAGGGCTGGGTGAAGCCGATCGCTCCCCGGTTGAGGTAGCTCGCGATGCGGATGGGGAAGCCCGTGGCGTAGGCCTCGATCATCTTCCCGCCCCCGATCACCAGGCCGACGTGCCCGGGATCGGTGGGGGTGCCGTCGGCGCCGGCGAAGAACACCAGGTCGCCCGGCTGCACCTGGGAGGCGGGCACCCGCTGCTCGCTGGCCCACTGCTGCTCGGAGGTCCGCAAGATGTTGATCCCGGCGGCCCGGTAGGCCATCATCACCAGGCCGGAGCAGTCGAAGGCGTCCGGGCCGGTGCCGCCCCACAGGTACGGCTTGCCGAGCTGCTGCTGCGCGAACGCGATGGCGGTGGCCACGGCCGCGGTCGGCGCCTGGACGGCGGGCACGCCCCCGGTCGTCTGGACGCAGCCGGCCGCCGAGCTGCCCGACGGCATCTGCGCCGAGGCCACGGCGAAGTTGCCGCCCGCGTACTGGCCCGCGTAGTACAGCACGCTCTGCACGTAGGACTGCAGGTGGTTGTAGGCGAAGATGGCCGCCGAGGGATTGGTCTGCACACCGAACTCGAGCAGGTACCTGGCCGCGCCCGCGATGGCGTCGGCGGGGTCGTACACGCTCGCGATCCCGTCGCCGTCCTCGTCGGTGGCCACCCCGCTGACCACCTGGCTGGCCGGATGGATCGCCGCGCCGCCCCAGGCGTCGCCGGCCGCGCCGCCGATGCCGATCTGCATCGGCCCGGCCGCGCCGAAGGCGTTCGACCCGCTGTGCACGCCGGGCAGGGTGGTCTGGCCGTTGTCGCTTTCCACCGTCCCGATGCCCGCCAGGATCGTCCACGGCACGCCGTACTGCTGCCCGACCTTCTTGTACCAGGACAGGTAGCTGGCCGGGATCGACTTGGCGGCCTTGGCGTTGCCGGCCGGCTGGCCCACCGCGCCGGTCTGCTGGCCCGAGCACCCGGCGCTCGCCGCGAAGAACGCGTCGGTGCCGATCAGGATGGGCACGGCCAGCAGGCCGAGGCCCACCACGCCGACGAGCCCGATGATGCCGAAGATCAGGATCCGCGGGGCCCGCTGTTCCCGGGTGCTTTGCTGCGTCTGCGTCTCGGTCCGGACCAGGAGCCTGTTCGTCATGACTGGCCCACCGTGGACAGCTCGATGTCATTGACCTGCCAGCTGGTGCCCGAGCCGGTGACGGTGACCGCGTACTGCGCGCTGCCGTTGCTGGTGCCCTTGGCGGTGACCAGGCGCTGCCCGGTGCTGACGATGAAGGTCAGGCTGGACGGGCCGAAGGCCCGGATCGAGGTGATCGCCGCGGTCCCGGTGGACACCTGCTTCTGGTTCGTCCTGACCGTGGCCACCCCGGGGCTGGCGTAGGAGTCCCGCAGCGTGGTGGCCAGCTGCGCGGTGATCAGGCCGTTCATCGCGCCGACGTAGGCGTCCGCGCTCTCGGTGTAGGAGTAGGTGTTGTAGCCGACGCAGAACTTCACCGTCACCGCGGCGGCGGCGGCCAGGCCCTGCTGGGTGAACGGCAGCCAGGAGTAGATGTTCACGTTCCCGGTCGCGGCCGGGGCCGCCGTCGGCGTGGGCGCGGGCGCGGAGGCTCCCGAGGACGGCGCGGAGGCGGGCCCGGACGCCGGCGGCGACTGCGAGGCGGCCGCCTGGGAGGTTCCGTGCGAGTGGGTCACTTTGGGCAGGATGAGCCAGTAGCCGAGCGAGGCCAGCACCAGCACGACGAGAACGAAGACGGCCTTCAGCTGGCCGGGGCTGAGATCCACGATGCCCGCCGCCTACTTATTGCTGTCCCGCCGTATCGGGCGGAGCCAGAACGGCCGGGCCGGCGGTTCCTCCTGGCCGCGGTCGCCGGCCGGCTGGCCGCCCAGGCCGCCCTGGCCCGCGGGCTGCGCGGGCGGCGGCGCCGGAGCGGCGGGCCGCGGCCTGCCGCCCGACCGCTGCCTGGCGCCCGCGGCGGGCCAGCCGCTGGCCGGCCAGGCCGGCCCGGACCCGCTGGCGCTGCCGGACCCGCCGGACCCGCCGCCGGCGGGCGGCGCGGATCCTCCCGCGCGGGCCTGGCTCCGGACCGGCGCGGAGGATGCCGGAGAACCGGTGGAGGCGGACCGGGCCCGCGCTCCGGTGCCCGCCGAGCGCCCGGCGCCGCGGGACCACCCGGAGGCCGCCCCGGCCGCGCCGGCCGCGCCGGCCGGACGGCCAGAACCGCCGCCCGACCCGTTCGAGCCGCTCGAGCCGCTCGACCCGTTCGACCCATTCGACCCGGCCGACCCGGCCGACCCGTTCGACCCGCGGCCCGGTCGCGGCGGCAGGACGAGCGGCGGGGCGACCCGCCCGCTGCCGCCGTCGGCCTCGGCGGCGTTCCTGGCCCGGGCCGAGCCGGCGCCGCCGCTGACCCCGCTGGCGACCCGGCGGGAGCTCGCGCCCGCCTCGCCGTCCCCGTCGGCCGGGGGCGGCGCGTCCGGCCGCAGCCGCGAGGCGCAGGCGTCGCCGGTCCCGGCCTGGCCCGCGGCACTGCCCGCCGCGGCGTCGGCCGCCGCCGCACCGCCCGCGGCCACGCCCCCGGCGGCCACGCCAGCCGCCGCTCCGGCGGCCACCGTGGCGGCCTGGCCCGGGTTGCGGCGCGCCCACCGGGCGGCCCGGTAGCCCGCCACCCCGGGGACGGCCGCGGTCGCGGCGTCCAGGGTGGACCGGCGGAAGGTGGAACCTGCCTCGCGGAGGCTGTACTCGGCCCGTTCGGTGGAGCCGATGGTGCCGTAGCCGACGGCGGAGAACAGGTGCTGGAAGGGCTTGCGGTAGATGAACACGGCCACCGTGACCAGGGTGATCATCAGGATCTTCAGCGCCCAGGGCAGCACCTGGTCCGAGGTGCCCATGATGAGCGAGTAACAGTACAGCAGCACCGACAGCACGATCGCGATCGCCACCTGCTTCATCAGCACGCCGACCAGCATCTCGAACCAGCGGATCGCGACGACCCGGCCGAACCCGGGATGGATCCCGATGATCAGGAAGAACGGCCCGGCCACTAGCAGCAGCAGGAAGCCGAGCTTGAGCACGATCAGGGTCAGCGCGATCAGCAGGATGAGCAGGCCGGCCACCAGCGCGGCGAACATCGCGGCGAACGAGATCTCCAGCCGGGTGGTCCACTGGTTGCCCTGGAACAGGGGGTAGACGGCCGGGTCGTTCTGCTGCATGGAGGCGGCGATGCCGCTGTAGGTGGCCTGCTTGGCCTGGATCAGCGCGGTGCTCGGGGTCTCATTCGCCGCGATCGCCTGGGCCCACAGCAGCTGCCGGCCGTAGGTGTTCACCACCGTGGGCGGCTGCCCGGCCGGGTTGTAGGCGGTGGTGCCGAGCTCGCCGTACAGCCACGGCTTGCACACCAGCACCGACCACAGCTCGTTGGCGTTCTCGTCGACCAGGGCGTTGCCCGAGGTGTAGGCGAAGTTGCCGGCCGCGGCCTGCGGGTCGCCCGCTTGCACCGGCAGGCAGTTGCTGTTGGCCGGGGCGGGGAGGTTGGAGAACGCAGTGTTGAGCACCTCGGTGGCGCCGTTGGACACCGTGGTCCCGACCCCGGTGAACGTGGCCGGCCGGCCGATCAGCGCGATGGCGGCCACGCAGGCCACCACCATCCACAGCGTGCCCTCGATGGTCCGGCTGGCCCGCTTGCGGATCAGCCCCTGCCAGGCCAGCCAGATCGCGCCGAGGATGACCACCGGCGCCAGGTACGGGAAGAAGATGGCGTTGCCCAGCTTGCTGATCAGCCCGTCCACCGCGTTCTGCAGCCAGGTCAAGATGTTGTTCCCGGCCGCCGACTGGTACACGGTGATCGTCACCCGGTCCATCGACTTGGCCGCGTCGAAGACCATCCCGGCCACGTTGTTGCCGATCAGCGACGTCATGTCCGAGCACTGCAGGCCGTGCGCGGCCCAGAACTGCCCCGCCACCCCGTAGTTGTCGTACAGCGTCTTCCCGCCGGCCGCGGCGGCGGGCGGCTCGATCATCGCGTCGATGCCGCCGGTGGCCGGCTCGGGCTGCGGCAGCGAGGGCTCGCAGATGTTGTTCAGGTCACCCACGATCCCGCTGGAGCCCTGGTTGCACAGGCCTACCAGGCCGCCGATGTCCCCGATGCCCGGCACCTGGCAGACCCCGCCGGGTTCGGCGGCCGCGGCCGGGGTCAGGCTGGCCGTCAGCTTGTCCGGGGCGGCGGCGGCCCGGCCCGCGTGGGCCTGATGGGTCTGGTGGGCCTGGTGGGTTGCCCGGGCGGCCTGGCCCGCCTGGGCGGCCGCCATGGCGGGCGTGGCGATCGCCAGCAAGGCCGCCGCGAGCAGCAGTACCTGGATAACCCAGCGCGATACGCGACGGCCGGGTGACGGAGAGTCAGCGCGGGCCCGACCCCGGAACCCGGAGGGTTCGGGCGAGGCTGGCGAGTTAGCCATCTAAGGGAGCTCCTGGTTCTGCGTTTACGAGGACGCTTCCGCCGCTCGCGAGCTGGCCGCAGACGTACCGACCGCCGAGGTGCCTTCGTCCGGCTGGTGCGGCGTGCCTGCGCTGGGTTCCCTGCGTGTGGCTGGGTCAGGCTGACCGGGCCTGGCCCGTGTGGGGTTGGTATCGATCCAGTCCCTCAGTTCCTCAGAGACCAGGTCGATCCCGATCCGCCCGGCGCGGTCGTCCAGGTCCCTGAAGATGCACTCACCGTTGCCGAGCGAACGGAGCACGGCCTTGTGCTCGTCCGACGGCGCGACCCCGAGCAGCGACATGACGTTGGCCACCTCGCCGCGTTCGGTCGAGCGGAACGCGAACACCCCGGACAGGCAGTTGGTCACCTGCTCGTTCAGCAGGTCACCGGCGTTCTGCGAGACCAGGATCAGCGCGGTGTTCCTCGACCGGCCCATCCGTGACACCTCGGGCACCAGCTTGGCGCCCTCCGGCGTGGAGGTGATCGCCCAGGCCTCGTCCAGGAAGATCGCCTTGGGCGCGGTCCGGTCGATGCCGTTGAGCAGCTTGCGGGCGAACTGGGAGACCAGGTACAGCAGCGCCACCGACAGCCGCTGCTCGTAGGAGTAGTCGTCCCGGCTGGTATTGGTGTCCGGCAGCGTCAGCCCGGCCAGCGTGAACACCGTGGTCCAGCCCTCCGCGTCGATCTGCTGCCCCACCGACGGCGCGAAGCACAGCCGGGCCAGCCGCATCTCCGAGATCGACCGCATCACCGCGCCGGTGTTCTTCCACGCCGGGTCATCGGCCTGCTCCAGGTGCGTGATGACCCGGCCCAGGCTCGGCCGGTCCGTCCCGGCCACCGCGCCGACCGCCTGGATCATCGCGGACTCCCGCTCCTCGCTCATCCGCGGCAGCAGCAGCCGCAGCGTCTCGGTGGCCATCGTCCGCTTCTCCGACAGATCCACACCGAACGAGAACGGATCAAGCAGGCCTGGCGCCGCCGCGCCCAGCGGCAGGACGCGGGCCTTGCGCCCCTGCCTTCTCAGGTACTCCACCAGGGATTCCGCGTCGCCCTTCGGGTCGATCACCGCGACCGTCGCGCCGCGCAGCGCCAGCTGGTAGATCAGCAGCATGGCCAGCGTGGTCTTCCCGGCGCCCGGCTCACCGGTAATGGCCACCGCGGTCGGCCGGTTGCGGGCCGCCGCCAGCAGCGGGTCGAAATGCACGATGGACCGGGCCCGGCCCAGGGTCTCGCCGATATACGGCCCGATCCACCCGGTTCCCCCATCGATCCGGTCACCCAGCCCCACCGTCGCGGTCGGCATCCCGCCGGCGATGGTGTAAAGCGGCTGCCGCTGCACGTACGACGTCAGCCGGATCCGCTCACCGGGCAGCGCCTCGCACAACAGCGAGAACTGGTCACCGGTCGAGTTGACCACGTCGATCCCGATATCGCGGTAATGCTCGATGACCGCTTCCACCCGGCGGACGCACAGGTCCCTGGCCGGGGCCGCGACAATCAGCCGGTGCCAGCCGTAGACGAACGGCAGCCGCTCTTTGGTGATGCCGTGCTCGAGCATCCGGGCCGCGGCGATCTGCTCGGCCAGGGCCAGGGGCGCCTCCGCGCCCGCCTCCCGGATATGCGCGTCCATATCGCGCGCGTGGGCCAGCCGGCGGCTGACGTCCTTACTGGCCTTGGCCGGCGGAATGAGCTTCATCCGGGAGCTGATCTCGACCGGGAACGGCAGCGAATCGGCGAAATGCAGCCAGGGCTCCCCGTCGGGAAAGGACATCAGATCGGGGAACCGGGCGAACGAGACGAACGCCACGTACGACTCGCCCGACATGTGCTCCAGGGACAGCAGGGTCCGGCCGTTGTGGATCTGCCCCTCGAACAGGGTGTCAATCTCCCCCGCGCCCCACCGCCTGCGCCTGGTCGCCGACGGCAGCGGCTCCCCCGCCGTCTGCATCAGCGTGTGCTGGATCAGCCAGGCGACCTCGCCGGAGGTCGCGTGCCGGGCGGCCAGCGCGCTCGCGTTCAGCGCCCGGCCCAGCCGCTCCGCCGAATCGGCCCACTTGGTGATCTCCGCCGGGCCGACCGCCTCGTCGTTCAGCCCGAGCCCGCGCTCGCCGCGCTGGTAGACGCCGCGGAACTGGGAAATCACGCCGCCGGACAGTTGCGCCCGCACGCCCCGCTGGCCGAGCCGGACCCCGAGGTAGATCTCCTTGGCCCAGAAGTCCTTCGCCCACACGTGCTGGTAGGTCTGCTCCAGGTACTCCCGCCAGCCCGGCCCCCCGTCCGAGGTGGCGTCGAGCCCGGTCGCCCAGGTGTGCGCCGGGTAGGCCCGGTGCGCGATGCGCAGGTGGATCTCCGCATCGGCCATCCTGATCGCGGCCAGCGCGACGGTGATGTTGGTCGCCAGCGCCTCCCGCTCCTCGGCGGTGGTGAACTCATAGGACAACGAGGGAATCCGGTAGTACGCCCAGGCGTGGGTGTCGGTCAGCAGGATCCGGTCATCGAAGTACCGGATGGCCAGCCGGGTCCGTCCGCGGGATCCCCTGGACCCCTTAGTCCGCGTGCTCACCAGGATTCCTTCCCGGGTCAGGGCTCCCCGAGACCGCGGCCATGCCCGACACCAGCACCCCGGCCAGCGCCGTGTAGGCCAGCCTGGCCTGCGGGTGCAGTGCGGCCGGCGGGCTCGGGTTCGCCGGCGCGTGCGGGCTCGGGGACGAGCCGGGACGGACGGCGAGATGGTCATCCCACGGCACCCGGACGATGGCCCGGCAGCGGCCCCTGGCCACCGATTCGGCCCGGAGCACGTCCTCCATCGTCCGCCTGCTCACCCCGTTGACCACCGTCACGGCGCGGCCTGCCAGCTCGCCGTAGCCATGCGCGCCGAGCCATTGCTGGGTGTTGGCCAGCGAGGTCGCCGCGTCCGGGCTCGCCGGGGCGACCAGCACCAGCTGGTCCGCCGCCGAGAGCACCCGGGTCAGCCCGGCAGGTGCCGGGTCGATCACGGTCAGCGGGTACCGTTCGGCCAGCAGGACGGCCAGCCGCTGGTAGTCATCCCCTTCGAGGACGTGCGCGGCACCGGCTCCCGGCAGGTCGGCGATCACGTCGAGCCTGCCTCCCTGGCCGCGGCCCGGGTGGCCTGGGTCGCCTGGCTGCTGGCCGGCCAGCAGCACCTGCAGCGAGACGGCGGGGGCGCGACGGACAGCCAGCGAGGTGGCCCCGGGATTCAGGTCCAGCGCCGCGACGGGGACTCCTCGTACCGCGGACAGGATATGGGCCGTCATCAGGGTGGTGACGGTCTGCCCCGCCCCCCTGGTGCAGCCCAGCACGGCAATCAGGCGCGGGCCGGCCAGCGGCAGCCTGGCGCGATCGCGATCCAGCGTCTCCTGGTCCCGCTTGCCCGGCCCCTGGCCGCCGGCGACCACCTTCACCTGGCGGTGCCAGCTCACCTCGCCGCGACTGAGCCGGCCGCTGAGCGCCCGCTCGATGGACGGCACCGGCCGCTCCCGCTCCACGCTGACGAACCTGGCCGCCACCGCGGGCGCCTCGGGCCCCGCAGCCGCGGCGGCGGGGAGCTCAGCCTCGGCCTCGGCGGCAGGGGCCTCGGGAGCGAAGGGCTCAGCAGCGAAGGGCTCGGGAACCGCGACCTCGGGAGCGGGCGCCTCAGGCGCAGCGAGCTCAACAGGGGCCGGGATGGCAGACGGCGGCTCGGCTGGGACGGGAGGGTCCAGTATCCGAGCGGCGGCCTGACGCGGCCGGACGCGGAGCATCCAGCGCGGCCGGGGCCTGGGCGGCAACTCGGGCGCCTGAGACCAGGCAGATGTCATCTCGGAAGCCGCGGAAGCGGCCTCCGGCCGCAGCGCAGCCTCATCTTGCTCCGGGTCGGTCGCAGGTGCCGTGCTGGCCCCGGTCGGCGTGCTGGCCTCGGGGAACGGTCTGCGGGCGGCGTCTGGCGCGGGCCCCGGGCGGACCTCCGGGAACGGGCTGTCCTCGGGGAACGGGCTGTCCTCGGGGAACGGGCCGTCTTCAGGGAACGGGATGACCTCGGGGAACGGGCCGGCCTCGGGGAACGGGCCCGGCGCGGGGACCGGGCGGATCAGGGGTAGCAGGTTGGCCTCGGGCAACGGCCAGGCCGCGGGGGCGAACGGCATGGCGTGCGGCTCGGTCAGGTCGCGCGGGCCGTGGTCGGAATCGTGAGCGACCTCGAGCGCCCGGGGATCCGGCGTCTCAGCGGGATGCGGCGGGATCATCCATGCAGGGCGCTGACTCGTTTCGGGCCCCTGATCGGCGGCGGAGCCAGCCGCCGGGGTGTCCGGCTCAGATCCGTGCGGCCACGGGGACCACGAGAGCGTTGCCCCCGGCTGTGCCTTGGCCCGGTTCGTCACCAGGTGAGACGGCGACCGTTCCGGCACCGGCATCTGCGCCGGCGCCGGCGCCGGCGGTGCAGCGGACCCGGATGACGGTGGCGCGGCCGGCGGCGAAGCCGTCCGCCGCGCCGCCGCCAGCGGCTTCGCAACAGCTCGCCTGATCTTGGCCGGACGCGCCTCGACCTGGGGCGATCCCGCCACGACCTGGGACGGCTCTTCCGCGACCCCCGGCAGGACAGGTGCGCTCGACCGGGCCCTGGCCGGGGACTTCCTGGCCTTCTCGGGCCTGGCCTTCTCGGGCCTGGCCTTCTCGGGCCTGGCCTTCTCGGGCCCGGCCTTCTCGGGCCCGGCCTTCGGCGGGTGCAGGTGCCACACCCGGGCGGACACCATGATGTCGTCCTTTTCCGAGAACGGCGCCATCCGGCACCAGGTCCGCGGTTCGGCAACGTACCGGAGCTGCGAGCTCACCAGCTCAGGCAACCGCTTGCTTTCAATGACGGGCCGTGTCGTCAGCCAGGTAAGGACCCCCGGCGGAAGCACGTAAAGCCATACCAAGTTGTGGTTGAACGGCAATCCGACAGCAATAAGGAAAAGCACATAGGGGACCGTGATCCCGACAAAGACTCCGATCCAGGTGATCGGCAAAGGTGCTGGCAGCCGAAAGTCGTATAGCTTGTAGAGACGCTTTTCGATCCGCCAGATATTCGTATATGTGGGGAGATCCACTAGTGGCGCGCTCCTTCTTCCTGACTGCGGATCAGTGGACTCCGAGCGCGTTCGCTATGCCGGTGGCAAGCGTCTGCACGATGCTTGGCGTGTAGAAAACGACCGCAATGGCCACGGCAAGCACCATGAATTGCACGAATCGGGTGATCTCACGGGTGAAGAGGAAGAAGATCGCTACGATCCCGACGATACCGAGGAACAATGGCCCGAACAGGCCCTGCAGGTACGTGACCAGACCCTGCGTGCTCAAGGCCACTGGAGCCATCGCGGCGGCGAGGTGAGTATGCATAATGCGTCCCTTCCGGGATCAACTGAACATCCAGATAGTGATGCGGCTCGCCCCTTGAGCAGGTGCGAGCAGAGCGGGCCCGCGGGCGACCACGGACCCGGCGGATGCGGTGCCTGGGCGCGCCGCTGCCGCGGCAGCGGCGGGCAGGCCTGCCAGGGCCGGCGAGACCGGCCGGCTAGCCGGCCGGAAGCAGGTTTGATGGAGGCCGGCCTGGGGAGTTTGAAGGAGGCCGACCCGGGGAAGGGAGCCCGGACGAAGACCGGCACACGGGAGGCAGGCCGGGCCGAGGGCAGTTCGTGGGATCCGGGCCGGGCGAGGAGCGTCCGGCCGGGTGCGGCACGGCTGGGAGCGGGCATGGCGGCGTCAGCTAGCCCTGTCCTGGTCATCGGGCACCCACCGCCTCAGTCGTCGCTCCAATCTCTTTTACATACCATTTGCCGCTTTGCAGGTCGACAACCGACATACCATATGTCATCTGGAGTTTCGATGTCATCCCACCAAGATTTTCCGCGGCCGATCCTGGCTGTTCGGGCAACTGCCAAATCACGGTTACCGTTATCTGCCTCATGGCGCCGCCCGGCGGCACGTGAAGCGCGGCGATGGAGCCAAAGGTCACCGTCCCGCCCAGCCCGGTCAGCGACACGCCGCGGACTTCGAACCTGCTCAGCGCGGCGCTATCGCCGCTGGCGTAGGCCTGGAAAAAGGCGGGCAGCTCATTGCCCAGCTGGCCCTGGGCCACCGGGTCCGAACGCCCTGGGGCCGCTGCCGGCGGCGAGACCTGCGGCGGCGCGGGCAGCCACGCGGGCTCCCCGGAGACCACCACGCCGCCGCCGGAGGCGGCGACCGGCACGCCCAGCTCCATGACCTGGCCGTTGACCAAGGCGAGCAGCGTCACCACGGCATGCTGCCGATCCTCGACCTTGATGCCCGCGACCTGCTCCAGCTGCAGGTTGAGCTGGCCGGCGCCGTTCCAGCCCAGGTTCGGGTCCGCGGCCAGGACGCTGGCGGGCACGAAGGCCGCCAGCGCCTGCTCCCGCTGGCCCTGGTCCTGCGGGGTCAGGCTCAGGTAGGCCCGGCCGAACTCCGCCGCGTAGGCCTCGGCCAGGGAAACGGGGAACTGCCCGCCGGCCGCGGCCGCCGGCGCCGCGCTCCCGGCCGGCGGCGCGGGAGCATGGCTGAAGGCGATCGCGGAAATGCCACGGAACGCCACGATCAGCAGGGCCGCCCACAGCAGGACGCGAAGCGGCCACAGCAGCCACCGGCCGCCTGCTCCCCGCCAGCTGCCGCCAGCCGGATCAGCTGCCAGCGAGCCGTCCGCCAGCAGGCCGGCGCCCGGCGAACCGGCCTCGCCGTAGAGCGCCCGGGCCCGGGGCCGCGGCGGTGTCAGGGCAGCCGAGTCGAGATAGTACACAGACGACCGCGCTCCGTCACCGGACTTGGGCCCGCGAACCATCACACCTCCGCACGCTTCCACGCCGGCAGACCCCGGCGCGGTCGTCCCTCTTGTGCTGGCCTCGCGCTCCATTGTGCGCCATGATGTCAAGGTTCGGAACCGGATACAGCCGATCACCGAAACATTCCCTTGGACAAAACGACCAGCAACCCTGATACGGGCCGGATACGCAGTGGGTTCAACTGGGTTCGCGCTGTGTTCGCGCTGTGTTCGGACCGGCCGATGCCACACGGTCTGGCGGCCACGAGATCACGACTGCGCTCGGGCGTAACGTTCTTGCAGGTCACGGCACTTCCGCTGGGCTGCGGGCCGGGCTGGACCTGGCGTCCGCCGAGCTGCAGCCCAGCGCGCGCCACAGCGGCCCGGGCCGGCGGCAAGTCGGCCAGGATTCCCTTGTAAGGCTCTGAGCTGGGAAAACGCGCCATCGGGCAGTCGTGGGTCGTCCTTGAACATTAACGGTTGCTTACGGCGGGGCCGAGGGGCCTCGGCCCCGCCTCGACCGCTGAGCGCATCACCATGTCCCGGCGGGCTCCTGGCAGCCGGAGCGCCACCGCCGCGCCTGGCGGCCCGACCACGGCCGGCGTCCGCAGCCTCATCTTTCGCACACCTGCTCATCAATTGGCGTGCTCTTACTGAGAGAATAGAATACTTGTACGATTACTGTCAATAGAAACAGCAGGAACCACATGAGCCCGGCCGACCGGCGGCGGGCTGGTGGGCCGGCTGCCTCGCCGGAACGGGGCGCGGACCCGGCAGGCCAGTTCGAGGGCCTGCGCAGACCACCGGAATGGGGCACGGACCTGGCCAGCCAGGTCGAGGCCCTGCGCAAGCAGGGCAGCCGCGTCGAGGTGATCACACCGGACGCCGATTCCCGGGCCGCAATGGGCACGAACCAGATGGATCCGGCGACCCGCATCCCCGCCGCCCGTGCCGGTTTCGCCCAAGGCAAGCAGGAAGCGACCCGCGTGACGTTCCTCTGACGATTGCACGCCGCCGCCCTCCCGCAGAACACTCCAAAACCAGCTCTCCGGACCGGTTCCGGTCGACGAGGAACTGAACGGCCTGCTCCCCGCTCGCCCAGCGCACCATGCTGTCTCCCGTCTCCATCGGGACACAGTCCTAGCGCGCCGGTTTCGAGCCGACATGAACCGCAAATCAGACCCGAATGGCCGTTGGCCACACGGAAACCGGAACCGAGACGGTGGATGATGGCCGGACCGGGAGCGCGATCTGCTGCCTATCCTGGAACTTCCGAGACATCCAGGAAGGGCCCGATCCCGTGGATGACAATGGCGGCGTGCTCTACCTCGTGGTCAGCGGTGCCCCGGCGCCCGAGGGCATACCCGCGCTGGTCGCCGCATGTCAGGCCGCAGGCTGGCGGGTCGTGGTGTTTTCCACGCCAACTGGTACCAGGTTCATCGATCCTGCCGAGCTAGAGAGGCTGACCGGCGAGCCGGTGCGGTCTGAGTACCGGATGCCGGGCACGGGCAACCCGGTCCCCGCTGCGGATGCTGTGCTGGCGTGCCCGCTGACGTTCAACAGCGTCAACAAGTTCGCCCACGGCCACGCGGACAACTTCGCCGTGGGCCTGCTGTGCGAGATGGCGGGCTACGGAGTCCCGGTCGTGGTGGTACCGCACTGCAAGCCCCAGCTCGCCAGCCATCCGGCGTTCGGCGAGAGCCTGGAGACGCTACACGACATGGGCCTGCGGGTGCTGTTCGACCCAGATGCGCCGTACGAGCGCAGGCTGCCGCCGTGGAGCGAGGTCATCGACGCGCTCCCGGTCCGGGCTGATGCCGGATGATGCCCTCCGAACGCGAGGCTGCCGGGCGGCGGATCGCCCGGGCCAGGGGGCGGCGCGGCCTGCCGCAAGCCGTGCTTGCCGGGCTGGTCGGCGTCGAGATGGTGCAATACCCGGTATAACCAGGGAGATCTTCGAAACTAGCCTGTGCTGTCTGATGGCTGCCCGCCGGCCATATTCTGGCGCGTGGCAGGGAGGAATCTGGGCCGCGGATTTGGAGGTGGGAGCAGCATGAGGTCGTGCCGGTTGTGGAGCCCGGTCTTGCGAAGGATGCGCTGCACGTGAGTTGCGGCCGTTGCCGGGGCGATATGAAGCGCCCGGCCTATCTCACAGTCGGTAAGGACGCCCTTGCGGATGAGCTCAAGGACTTCCTGTTCCCGGGCCGTGAGCCCGGCTTGTTTCGCGTGGGCATTTGGAGGCAGCCGGTCGGTGAGCACTTCGACCATGGTGTGCGCGCGCCCCAGGCGATGCCAGTAGTTGCGAAGGAGAACCACAGCGGCGACTGCGACGAGGGCGGCCAGCGTGGCCTGGATCGCCGCCAGCGGCCCCAGCAGCCAGTCGGCCCAATGGGACGCCAGCAAGCCGCTGTGGGCCGCCACCATCAACAGGTGGTGCAGCGACGCAATCATCAGCAGCAGGCAGACAGCGGCGCCACCGATGCTTGACGCGCGGAAGGGACCGCGCAGGGCACGCCGGGCAGCGATGGCCAGGCCCACCGCAACTATCGACAGCAGCAGGACGGCGGCTGCATCCATCGCGATGATGTAGGCGTTCACGGTGAACCTCCTCCCACCGGCTGGGCACCAGCAACTCGCTGGGCCCGTCCCGGCGCAGGCCACCGAAGAGACCCCGTCTATTAACTATTCTTTGGCTGCTGGTAGACCGTCATTAGGGTTGCAGGTCCTGCGCAATAAGGGCCCTTCGTCTCCTTACGGCAACCCCACCCGGCACATCCGCCACAGACTGGAGTTATGGGCCGCGGAGCTGGTATTTCGTGAGCGCTAGCTTGCGGCTCCCGTTAGATTACCCAGGCCCTTTCGTCCCTCACGCGGGTGCCGGAGCCAAGGCTTTGCCGAGTGTGGCAACAGGCGGCCAGTGATGCGGTCGGGGTGATGGCAGTGGAAAGCTTTGTCGCATCTCATCCAGTCGGCCGGGAAGAAACCGCTGATGGGCTTCGGCGTCGGCCAGGCCGGCTGCGCGCCAGCAACTCCGAGCCCGGCACCTCCCGGACGTGCCATACCCGCTACTCAGTACCCGGCCGTACAGGCGTTCCGGTACAGGTTTCCTGCCTCTCCGGTACTGACACCAGCGGATCTGTGACACAGGCTGCTGACCACTGGTGGGCCTGCCTGACCACACTGGCGGGCATCGAGCCGGGCATTCGGTGGAGGGGGAGTATGCGCCGTATCGCCATGACCGCCTTGGCAGCAGTGTTCGCAGCGGTGTTCGTCGGCCTCACTGGCTCAGCCGCGGTGGCGGCGCCGGTCGACTGCGTCCTGCAGACCCATCACGGGGCCTGCTACGAGCCCATCTGGGTCCACGGCGTCCAGGTCACGATGACATTCCCCCAAGCGGCGAATCCGCTTCCGGGTCCCCGGAACACGAACGTCATGAACTTCTATGTCGTGGCCCCGCAGACGGATACCCCGCAGGGGGCCCTTCCGTTCGGGCACGACCACGTCGTGCCTGCGATGCCGGGTGAGGCCGGGTACAGCGTCTACCTGCAGGGCTACCTCGTCCTGTGCAGCGCCGCAGGGCTCACCAGCGGCGCCTGCCGGGCGACCATCATCCAGTACGGCGGCGCGACGCTCCCGCTCGCGAGGACGGTCAGCGGGCAGCCGCTGACCTCGGCCGACCCGATCGAACCCGCCGCGGACGCGGGGCTCGTCGTTCTGCTCAGCGCCGGGTCACCGTTCCTCGGAACGATCGGCCGGGGCAGGTAAGACCGAGCGCGGCCTCCGAACCAACCTGCCGTGATCTACGCGAGAGCAAGGAGCAGCAATGGCTGAACCCAGCATCCCCGATGGACGCCACGCGTATCGACCTCAGGCGATCGGCCGGGTCTTCGGCTGGTTCTTCCTCGCCACGATCGTGACCTCGGTCCCGGCGTACTTCGTCGGCTACCACCAGATGCTGACCAACCCC
>Ga0335078_10004975_pt1 | contig 19670 bp, 13 predicted proteins | sample Lox_Sample_32_FD_206711 | JGI IMG/M metagenome (GOLD analysis project Ga0335078, IMG submission 206711) | Soil microbial communities from Loxahatchee National Wildlife Refuge, Florida, United States - Lox_Sample_3.2 | ecosystem: Environmental > Terrestrial > Soil > Wetlands | place: USA... | reverse complement strand
AATCGTAAACTACGCCCAAAGGCGGCTTTTGTCCGCCGAATTGCATGACCGAAAACTCCCTTGCCCAGTTTACTGCTTCCGTTTACGGAAGACCGAGAGCAGATCGGGGCCGAATTCACGCAACAAATTGCCGATAGCGACGGTTCCCATTCCGGCCGTTCCCCACTCCACGATCGAATCGACGTTGCGGTATTCCCTGGGACTCCACAACGTCGCGATGGCCCAACTGCCGTAAGCGTTAGCCGGCAGCGAGTATGACATGGTGCGCCTGTCGTTATCCGGATTGCGCGCGGTGACGGTGTCGGCGACTACATGGGCAAAGCGCGGGAAGAAGCCTCCTTTGCCCTTGCGGTGAAAGCGGGTGTCTTCGGGATGGATCGTGCGGACGCCGTCTTCAATCATCAGGCCGATCACAAATTGTCCGTACAGCGAGCCCACACGTTTTTCGAAGCCGAGCCGGTCTTTGCCCCATTGGCTGGGCCAATCGTGAACCTGCTGCAGGATGGCGCCCGGAAGGGTTGCCGTGACCGCCTGCACAGTGAAGAGGCGCTTGAAGAAAGGCTTTTGCGGTGGATAGGCCGGAGGGGCGGCCGCCGCTGTTGAGTCGGGGCCATTGGCGGCATTATTGTTTTCGGTATCGGGCTTGGCCGCGGGGGCCGAAGACGGGGCCGGCGCGGCAGTTGCTGCGGGAGCGCCAGTTGCTGCCGGAGCGGTAACCGCTGCCGGAGCAGCCGATGCTGGGGCAGTGGTAGACGCTGCGGGAGCAGTAGCCGCTGAAGGTGCGGTAGCCGATGAAGGCGCGGTAGTCGCTGAAGGCGCCGAAGACGCTGCGGGCGCGGTAGCTGCCGGAGGGGTAGTTGCTGCGGGAGTCCGCGCGGCAACGGTGTCCTGCGCGTACGCGATTCCACACACGAGAGCGGTGAGAGCGCACCACGCTGGGGGTAGCCGCCTCACGGTCAAAAACCGGTTTCCTTCAATCGAGATGCCCGTCCACCCTGAGTTTACAACTTTATTTCCGGCAGGCGCTACCTGCCGGGACTGCCGGGACTGACCCGCGAGAACCAGATGACGGTAACGTCACCGAAATCGCCGATGCGGCGGCTGCTCCAGCCGGCCAGCTCGGGCCGGGCCGCCAGCCATTTCCACCAGAAGCCGGCCTGGCCGGCTCCGCCGTAGATCGCGAAACCGCCGGCCTGGGTGAGCGTCGAGGCGGCCAGGCGCGCGGCGTTGGATTCGGCTTGGGGAGAATCGTCGAAGGGAAACAGAAGGATTCGACCGCGCAGAGGATAAACCGCCAGATGCGAGTACAGGAAGCCGGGAAGGCGGTACTCGGGAGTCCAGACCGGCGGCCGGGCTTCCACAAACGGACTCGGGCAGATCACCGGAATGGCCGGACCGGCGGCGAGGCGGCGGACTTCCAGGGCTGCGCGCCGCCAGTCCGATTTGTGATTGGCCGGCCACAGGCGGTTCCATTGGCCGCCCAGTACGAGTGCGCCTATACCCAGAATCGCGGCGGCCGGCTTCCAGGCCCCGCGAGGCAGGCTGCGGCCCGCCCACATGGCGGCGGCCAGAGCGGTTCCCGCGAGCGCCAGCGAGTAATAGCGCGCGACGAACACGCTGCTGCCCGAGATCACCGAAACGGCGAACAGAGATAGCGGCTGGCAGAGCCACCAGCTCAGGATGAGGATCCGGTCGGCGATCACGGGCGCGGGCGGAACGGGCGCGGAGCGGAGACCTGCTAACAACCGGCGCGCCAGCCACGCGCCTCCGGCCGTCACCAGCAGCAATCCGTATTTCAGCGAATTGGCGAGATCGCGGAAAGCTGGCGGCGCGACGATGACGTGCGATTCGGCCAGGCGCATCAATCCGGCCGCGCGCATCGCCACGGGCAGAAGCGCGAGCGCCAGGGCGCCGAATACCGCCGCCGCGCGCCAGATGCGAACCGGCGTTTTCCCGTCCGCCAGCCGCACCAGCGCGTAGAGGGCGAACACCAGGTAGAAGGGCGCGAACAGAAGGTGCACCCTCCAGAGCAGCGCGGCCATGGCTGCAAAAGCCAGCGCGTCGCGCCAGCCGGCGGTATCCAGCCAGCGCACCAGAAACCAGATGCCCAGCGCCGCCGCCGCGCTGCCCAGCGCATACGGGCGTGCGTCGGCGGCCTGCTCGTTGAAGCCATGCAGTGCTAGGCAGGCGAAGGCCGCAAACCATCCGGCTCCAGGATGGATGAGCCGGACGGCCAGACGCGCTACGGTCCAAAGGGCCAGCCCCATCAGCAGCAAGGAAGGCAGGCGGTACACCCATTCGGAGAAGCCCAGCAGCTTTTCAGCAGCCCACGGCAGCACGTAATAGACGGATGCGGGCACCTGCGGGGCGGCGGCGAAGGAAGGATGCCCGGCGCCATAATGCACCACGAACGCGGTTGCCGTTTCATCCACCCAGAAGCTCGCGCGAAGCGGCATCAGCCACAGACGGATCAGCGCCAGGGCGAGAAAGCAGGAGAGGAAAAAGGTCCAGGCGGGCGGCCGGCTCATCGCCGGTTTTCCAGCATGACCTCGGGCCGGTCGGGGCTGGGTTGCCGGGCCGGGAATCGGAAGATGCGCGCGCGATAGATTCCCAGGCGCGCGAAACAGCAGAGCACCGAGGTCTTCAGCACTCCCATTCCATAGACGATGCTGCGCCGCAGGTTGATGGAAGACGCCTCTGGAAAATAGCGCGTCGGGCAGGAAACTTCGCCAATCCGCGCCCCGTAGACGATAGCCTGGGCCAGCACTTGGTTATCGAAAACGAAATCTTCGGAGTTCTGGGCCAGCGGCAGGGCATCGAGGAAACGGCGGTCGAAGGCGCGGTAGCCGGTGTGGTATTCCGAAAGGCGCGCCCCGGTCAACAGGTTCTGAAACGCCGTGAGCGATCGGTTGGCGATGTACTTATAAAGAGGCATGCCGCCTCTACGCGCGCCGCCCACCAGGATGCGCGAACCCAACGCCAGCTCATAGACTCCGTACGCCACCATGCTGGCCAGCGCGGTGACCAGGAGCGGCGAGTATTGATAGTCCGGGTGAATCATCACCACCACGTCCGCGCCGCGCCCCAGGGCCGCCGCGTAGCACGTCTTCTGATTGCCGCCGTAGCCGCGGTTGTGCTCGTGCACAATCACGCTGAGGCCCAGGCGGCGCGCGAGAGCGACCGTCTGGTCGGAGCTTTGGTCGTCCACCAGGATGATCTCGTCGACGGTTTCGGGAAGCTCGCGGACGGTGGCCTCCAGCGTGCGCTCGGCGTTATAGGCGGGCAGGACCACGATGATGCGCTTGCGATTGATCATCCCGGGACACTTTTATGATATCGGGATTTCGCACCGGAAAGCCTGCATCGGCGCGCTCTCCCTGGGCGGCAACGGCGATCGGGCGGAGGCGCGTGGTATTCCGTCAGATGGTCCGCGAACGGCTGCCGGCGCGGTGAAGGGGGCGATTCCGCAGCGCACATCCCGAAGGTGACGAACGGCCCGATTGCAACGCCGTTCGGAGCGCATGGGTGCGCGCCGCGGCGAGCGGCGTAAGACCCTTGCTGCCGATGGAATGGATGTCCGCCCCACGGGCGAGCAGCAGGCGGGCGACCTTCGGCTGATTGCAATTGACGGCGCGGTGGAGAGGTGTGTCGCCGGAGGAGTCGCGGGGGTCAATGGCGGCTCCCGAATCCAGAAGGGCTTCGGCGACTTCGACGTTGCCTCGCCGGGCGGCCATGTGGAGTGGGGTGCAGTGTTTCACGCCATCGCGGGCGTCGACACCTGCGCCGGCGCGAACCAGAGCGTGGACCACCCTGGCGCCCTCGGCCCCGGGGTGCCCGTTCGCCAACCAGTAGAGCGGGGTGTGACCGCCCCCATCGGTCGCATTGGGATCGGCGCCGAGGCGCAGAAGCAGTTCTACCATGGCCGGGTTGGACTGGCCGGATGCGTGGTGCAGGAGCGTGTGGCCGGCGTAGCGCTCGTGTGCCAGCGCAGGGCAACCGGCGAGCTTTTCTTCGACATACCGCAGCAAGGCGGGGTAGCGGCTGGTCATCATCTGCATCAGCAGGCCGGCGAGGGTGGAGCAGTCCCGGGCGAACCGGGCGGCCAGAGTGGGAGATTGGGCGAGCGCAATGGCACGCTCCGGTGTGCGCTCGCGGATAGCCGCAATCACCGCGTCGATTTCCAACTGTGTGTGCCAGCGGCGGCCGATCTCGGAGTCCGGCGCATCCATTTCGACGGTTTCCGGCGACGCCGGAGTGTTGACGACATGGGCCGACGATCGTTCGAAGAACTGCAGGACGGTGCTGCGGTGAGGCTCGTCAATGGCCGCATCATCGAGGGCTTTGGACATGAGCTTCAGCCAGGCGGTGCGCTCTTTGGGGCCGATGCGGAAGCGCCGGTGCGATTCGCGAAGGCTGACCCACCAGCGGCGTTGGGTATCGCCGGCCGGTCCACCGAAGAACTGCACCAGGAAGGCAGTGAACTCCTCGATGGCGCAGTGAAGAGTCTTTCCCGGGAACAGAGGACGCAGGACCGGGTCACGCTCGACGCGGGAGTAGAAGGCGGCGGAGAGCTTGCGCCAGGCGGGTGTGCCGCCGATGGCGTCGTGAAGGCCGGGCTGGTCTTCGGGCATAGCTACAATTCTCGTTCAGCCGCGAAGCCGCGATGCCCGGCCGCGGTGCTTGCCGGCGAACCACGTGCAATGGGTGTTCACGGGGCAGCGGTCGCATTTGGGATTGGTCCGCTTGCAGAGTTCCTGCCCGTGGCGTTTGAGGAGCAGATAAGCGCGGGTGCGCGGACCGCATTTCGCGGGCGACTCTTCCTTGACGGCCTGCTGCGCTTCGCGGTAGGTCTGGTTGTAGTTTTCGCGCTCCAGGCCGCGCTGGATGCGCACCAGCACGTGCGGGCAGTTGGAGGGGATGGCGGGGAGGGGCGCGATGCCGGCAAAAAGCAGGATGCGGTCGGCGCCGGGACCGGCGATGTTGGGGAACGTGCACAGTAGCTTGCGAACCTTGGGTAGGGGCCCGGCGAGCGAGGCCCGGAGATCGCCGGCAAACTCCCGCTCGACGCGGGCGGCGATTTCCTGGAGGCGCATGGCCCGGAGTTCGGGGACCATGCCGCCGGGCTTCAGCGCGGCGGTGAGCGCGGCGTGGCCCGCGGCGAGGAGCTGCCGGGGCTGGATGCCGATGCCTCGATTCAGCGATTCCCAGCCGCGCGCGCAGGCGGCGTCGCTCGCGGGGTAACCGCAATGCCACCACACCAGAAATTCGTAAGGATCGATGGGCCAGCCGGGCTGCTGAGGGCCGTAGAAGGCTTCCAGGTCATCGAGGATTTCGGCGAGGGCGGCAGGCATTCCTGTTAGGTTAGCGCTTTCGGGCGGGGAGTGGGGGGCAGCCGCGCGGGCGGAGCGGGCCGAGTGCGTAACCGTTTTGGGCATCCCAAACCTTTTAGGTCGGGCAAACCGCTCACTTACGCTCGCGGCTCCGTTTTCGTCCGGCTTTTGCACAGGGTTACAGAGCCGCGAGCGTTAGCGAGCGGTCTCCAGCGGCCAGGCTTCCCCAGTTCAGTTAAGCACTCGCGCGGGCCAGTATTCTCGACCGGCGCCGCCCGATTGGGCCGCGAACCTCGATGGGTTTCAGCGCTTCCGCGATGGCGCCGGGACGGGCTTGAGTGCGGGCGGAGCAGCACCGGCAGCGGTGTAGGCAGCGGGAAGGTCCCGGGAGATTAAGCGGTTGAGAGAGGCCACGGCTGACGTGGCTTCTTCCCAGACGACGTCCAGGTCGCGGAGTTGGGCGGCGGTCGGAGGGCCGGCAAAGCCGTCCATGGCGTTTTGCAGACGGGCGGCGTTGTTCAGGACCGCACCGATCTGGCGGTCGATGTTCGACAGTTCGCCGGAGAGACGATCCGTGGCTTCCCGTGCGGCGGCGGGAGCGGTGCGGACCAGCGCGGAGGCGGATTGCGCGGCATCGCGTGCGGGGATCATCTGTTGCTGGAGGGTGTAAGCAGTCAGGACGGCAGTGTTGTGCTTGGCGCGGTCGGCGGGGGTCAAGGGGAAGCGCGGGTCGGGGAGAACCGTGACGGCGGCTTCGAGTGGGGCGGCGCCGGACACTTCGAGGGTCGCGGTGTATTTGCCAGGAGGGACGAGCGGGCCGGCGCCGTTGGCGCTGCCATCGCATTTGGCCGCCAGCGGCAATGGATTGGGTGCCAGCGCGGCGTCGCGGCGGAGGTCCCAGCAGGCGCGGCTCATGCCAGGCTCGGACTGGCCGTGCATGGTGCGGATCGCTTTGCCCGAAGCATCCGCGATGGAGATGGTGACGGAACCGGCCCGCGGCAGATACCAGGTGAGGACGGCGCCGGAGGATGGATTGGGGGCGAAGAACTCGCCCGCGCCGAACCAGAACTGGCCGGGGTAGATCACCTTGTGGTAGACGGGCGGGACGGTGAAGAAGCGGGCCGCGGTGGGGGCTTCCGCGCCCAGTTCGGCCAGCGGTCCAACGTGGTCGAGGATCCAGATGCCCCGGCCGTGAGTGCCGGCGACCAGGGCGCTGTCGCGCTCCTGAAAGACCAGATCGTAGACCGGGACGGGCGGCAAGCCTTCGCCGAGCGGCATCCAATGGGCGCCGCGATCGAAGGTGGCGTAGACGCCGGCTTCGAGCCCGGCTACCAGGAAATCGGGATTGGCGGGCGACTCCCGCAGGCGGTGCACGGAGGTTTGGGGCAGGCCGTTGACGATGGAGCGCCAGGTCTGGCCGTAATCGTCGCTGGCGTAGATGTAGGGATGGTAGTCGTCGTTGAAGTGGCCATCGGCGGTGAGGTAGACGCGGCCGGCGGCGAAACGCGACGGCGCGATCCCGCTGATGCTGAGCAGGGGCGGAAGGCCGGGGAGGGTAGTGGTGAGATCGGTCCAGTGCTTGCCGCCATCGCGGGTGACGTGCACGGAGCCGTCATCGGCGCCGGTGTAGAGGAGGTTGGAATCGAGGGGGGAATCGGCGATCACGGTGAGGGCGCTGAAATTGGATTGGCCGTCATTGCGCGAAAGGGCGTTGGGCGGAACGGGACCGCCCATCATTTGGAGTTTTTCGCGATCGACGCCAAGAGTGAGATCGGGGCTGATGGCCTTCCAGCTTACGCCGCGGTCGTCGGAACGGAACAGGATGTTGGCGCCGGTGTAGATGGTGTTAGGCGAGTGGTGGGAGACGATCAGCGGAGTGGTCCAATACCAGCGGTAAGGGGAACGGCCGCCGGGATTTTCCGGAGATTCGACGGGCGCGATCTGCTGGCGCTCCATGCTGTCGAGATACAGGCGGTAGGTGTTGCCGTTTTGCGAGCTGACCAGGAGGGTGCGGTCGTCGCCATCGAAAATGGCCTGCATGCCATCGCCGCCGCCCACGTTGAAAGCGTCTTTGAACGAGATGCCGTAAGAGATGTTGGTGGCGCTGGGAGTGCACCAGCTTCCGTTATCCTGCAGGCCGCCGCAGACCAGGAACGGGTCGGCGTTGTTGGTGGAGATGTTGTAGAACTGGCCGATGGGGAGGTTGAGGCGATAGAGCCACGTGTTGCCGCGGTCGAAGGAGATGGAGACGCCGCCATCACCGCCGATGACGAGGTGATTGGTGTCTCCGGGGTCGATCCAGAGCGCGTGGTCTTCGCCGTGGACGTTGCTGAAGACGTCGCGGAAGTTGCGGCCGGAATCGTCGGAGATGTAGAAGCCGCGGTTGGACCCCATGACGTAGACGCGATTGGCGGCGTGGGGATCGACGTAGATGCGGCTGTAATACATGGGGCGCGGATTGAGGCTGGACATGTGCTCCCAGGTGCCGCCCTGGTCGAGGCTGCGGAAGACGCCGCCGTTTTGAGTGGAGGCCACGCGGGTGGAGGGAAGGCCGCGGCCGCCGCGGCCGGGAAATCCGGTGCTGGTCTCGGCGAAGCCGGCGTTGGGATCGGCTTCGACGATGGCATAGACGATGCGGGGGTCGGCGGGGAAAATGGCGAGGCCGATACGGCCTTTATCGCCGCGCGGAAGGCCGGCGGTGACTTCAGTCCAGGTGGCGCCGCCATCGGTAGTGCGGAAGATGCCGCTGCCGGGGCCGCCGCCGTTGAAGCCCCAGCCTTTACGCTGGCGCTGGTAGAGGGCGGCGAAGAGGATATCGGGGTTGGAGGGGTCGAGGGCCAGGTCGATGGCGCCGGTGTTGGCGTCGCGGTAAAGGATCTTGTTCCAGGTGTTGCCGCCATCGGTGGTTTTGAAGACGCCGCGCTCGGTATTGGAACCCCAAAGGTGGCCGGCGGCGGCGACGTAGACGACGTTGGGGTCGCGCGGATCGATGACGATTTTCCCGATGTGGCGGGTTTCTTCGAGGCCCATTTTGTGCCAGCTCTGGCCGCCATCGAGCGAGCGGTAGACGCCATCGCCCCAGGAGGAACTCTGGCGGTTATCGGCCTCTCCGGTGCCTGCCCAGACTATGGAGGGATTGGAGGGCGCGACGGCGATGGCGCCGATCGAAAGCATGCCCCCCGCATGATCGAAAATGGGAGTGAAGGAAACGCCGGCGTTTTGGCTTTTGAAGACGCCGCCGGTGGTGGAGGCGACATAAATCTGCTGAGGCTGGCCAGGTACCGCGACTACGGTGAGGTCGGCGATGCGGCCGCCGGTCGCCGCGGGGCCGATACCGCGCCACTGGAAACCTCCCAGGAGCGACGGGGAAAGCGTTTCGGAGACAGCTAAGGCTGCCGAAAGCAGCACGATGATGAGAAGGGGCCAGCGGAACCGGGCCACCTTTCCATCATAAAGGAGACGGGACGCAGGGTAGGGCGGCGTCGATTGTAGTCAGCGCAATTGGACGAGATTCCCGTCCTTGTAGTCGAAGACGAGCGCCGCACTTGCGACCTCTTCAGGCGCCAGCGGCGTTTGGCTGTTGAGCCGAATGGTTACTGTTGGGTCACGGAAGAAGAGTTCGGCGATGAAGGACATGTCGTAAGTGCCGAACGGGTCATTGAGAAATACGACCGTACGGTGATGACCGACATGCGGATTCAGCTCTTTCATCTGTTGAATGGCTTTCCAGGTTTTTGGCGCGAGATTGGCCGTCGTCGGGTCGATGAAACTCCGTTTGAATTCGAGATTCTGGTGCACCCAGAAAAAGAGTCCGGCGGCCATCAGCGGGACCGATAAGTACCGCGGCTGAAGGAGACGCAGCAGGGGTTCGCGGGAGAGGAGGTTCGCCAGCGCGTCCGCCAGGTCGATGAAAACTGTCGAGAGGAATACCGCCCATCCAAACATGGGAATGTACAGACAGGCGCCGGCCCGCCCTGTCAAAAACTCTATGGGCGCAGGAGTCAACAGTAGAAATAGGAATGCGAACCGCAGCACGGGCCGCGGCCTGCGCCAAGCCAGATAGAAGAGCGCTGCCCAAATCACGATGACCTCGGTAAGGCGGATGCCTTGCCATTCCTCGAACAGGTCACCGAAGGCCCTTATCCAAAAGTCCAATGCCCTTTCCAGCGAAAGCGCCGGCCGATACGCGGCAGAGCGGCCCAAACCACCATCGCCGAATAGACGGCCCCGCAAGTAAACGAGATCGACTATGCCTCCCGCGAGGATACAGCAGCCAGGGCCGCGAATCCAGACGGCAAGACGCCGAGGGTACCAGTTGACAGGCTTCTCATAAATCAGCTCGTAGGCCAGCAGAGCCGCGGGCAACGTCAACGCCATCTCCTTCGCACTTAGTGCAAGTAGCTGGAGGCCTAAGAACAGAACAGTCTGATACCAGGTGAGGACCCCGCGCCGGCGAGTAGAGACGTAGTACAGGAGCGCCCCCAAATACAAAGAGCCGCAGAGTGCGTCATAGATGAAGGCTGTATTGTAGTACAGGTCCTTCAATCCCGCGTGGTAACAGAAAATCAGGGCAACTGTCCAGGCGGCACGCTCGCAGGCACCCAGAAGCTTCGCCGACCTGTACACGAGGAAGACGTTGACGAGGACCAAAGCCAGCATTACAGCGTGGAACGGGAGCGGATTTAACCCGAAGAGCCTCAGGAGCGGAACGAATAGCCAGCCGGCCAGCGGACGGTACAGCGGCTTCCACAGAATGAGCGGGGATAGGGCCAGTTCCCACGGCGGTATGCGAAAGGCCGCTGCCATGTTCATCGGATCGTCCGGTGCAAAGTGGACAGTGAGCGAGGAGCGGCAAAGGAAGACGAAGTAACCGATGAGGAGCATCGCCAGTGCTCGTCTTAGCCAACGGCCGCGCGCGGAAGCATCGCGCACCCACCTTACGCCCGCTAACGAGACTGAACGCCTGTCGCGGTTTGTGTCGTCCACCATCACCCGACTATAAAGATCCGCGGGCGCCGGCTTCCACCTACAGGAAAGGCGGGGGCATCGCAAAAAAAATCCGCCCGTCGCGGCGCGCGCGGAACGACCGGCTTCCTGGACTCAGCGGCCAGGAAGTTCGCGCGAGGGAACCGAGGGTGGTTGGCGGCGGGCTTCGGCAATCGCGTGTGCCAGTTCCCGGGCGCGCGCGGAACCGATCAGCAGCTTGTGCCCATCGCGCAGCTCGAGTTGGACGGCCTGGTTGCCGGAGGCGATGTAGGCCTTGCCGCGCGGACCGGAGCGGACGCCGTAACCGCGATACTCGGCGGCGGGATCGTATTCTACGGCAGAGGCTTCACGGATGTCGGCGAGTGGTATGCGCGCGCGGCGGAAGAAGCCTTTCATCGTGACGGAGAGCTGATTCGGGCGCAGTTCGGTAACCAGGCGGACCGTGATCAGGCGGACATAGACGGCCAGCAGGAGGATGGTGAGAAAGAGGAGATCGCCGGTGGGCGTGGGGGGATTGCCCCAAGGGTGGTGCCAGAAAACCTGGCGGCAGGTGACGATGATCAGCGCCAGGGGAGGCATGGCCAGAGCGATACGGGCGTAGCCGAGGTGAAAGGTTTGTGTCTCGCGAAAGAGAATGGGCGTATCTTGCGGCATACCGAGTAATCAGCGCAGCGCGCCGATGGTGAACTGAAGCGCCGCGTACAGGCTCTGGTAGTCGTACTTGGCGTTCAGGGTTGCGATTTCGGCTTCGGTCTGATTGAGCTGCGCCTGGGTCAGTTCCACGATGCTGGCCAGTTGGAGATCGAAGCGGCCGTGAGCCAGGTCGAGCGCCATATCGGCTTCTCTGAGGTACTCGGCCGTTACGGCGAGGTTCTGGTAGGCCGTTTGCGCGTCGGCCCAGGCGGCGCGCACGTCGCGCGCAACGCTGTCTTCCAGGTCCCGCACGCGCTGATCGGCTTCCACGGCGCGATAGTGGGCCTCCTCGCGGCGGGCGGTAAACAGGTGGCCGTTGAACACCGGGATTTGTACATTGACGGCGGCGCCGGCATATTCATTGGGAATCACGCGGGGCAAGGTGATCTGGTCGATATACGGCATGTAACCGGCCATGCCGACGAAGCTGGCGGTGGGACGTTTGAGATCGCGCTCGGCCTCCTCAAACCGGTACGCGGCGTCGCGCGCCAGGCGAAGGGCGGCCAGTTCGGGGCGGTTTTGAAAAGCCTGGCGGACTAACCCCTCGACATCCAGCGCCGGGCTGGGGGGCATAGGTTCTTCCACTAACTGATAAGTGGCCGTCTGTTGCGCGCCGAGGGCGCGGGTGAGTTCCGCGAAAGCCGACTGCACCATGTTCTGGGAACGGATCAGGAGTAACTTCGCCTGGGAAACCGTAACATCGGCAAAACTCACGTCGAGCTGAGAGCGCAGCTTGTTCTGAGCGAGCTGAGTTACCTGCGTGGCCTGGGTCTGGCGGGCGTCGACGGTCTCCTGCGCCACCTTGACCAACGCCTGCGCGCGTAACGCCGAGTAATAAGCCTGGCTGACGCGGAGCAGGACGTCGAAGCGGGTCGCCTGGTAATTCTGCTCGGCGGCATTGGCCTGCAAACGCGATTGCGAGACGAGGTTCGGTGTGCGGCCGAAGTCGGTGATCAACTGGTTGATCTCGATGCCATCGCCGAAACGATCGAAGAGCCGGGAATCGGAGATGAAGCCGGCGCCGATGCGAGCTCCGAAGTTACCGCCCGAGCCCGTGACTTCTCCATCCACCGTCGGAAAGTAAGCGGCGCGCGCCTCCACGATCCGGCGCCCCTGGGCGAGCGTTTCGTTCTGGGCTGCCTGCACCAGCGGGTGGTTCTTCAAGGCCAGGGCTTCGGCGTCGGCCAGTTTCAACGCCAGGGGAGCGCCGGTCTGTGCGAACCCAGGAGCCAAAAAGCCGGCGCTTAGCACGCAAACGATCAATCGCATCTCAGGCCACCTCCGGCTGGGCGGGAGCGTTGGTTGCTGGTTGGCCCGCCGTGGGGCGCCTTCTTCCGTAAACCAGCAGATAGGCGGCTGGCACGATGAAAATAGTAAGCAGGACTGAAGACGTAAGACCTCCAATGATCGCCTGGGCCATGGGCGCATACTGCTCCGCTCCGGTGCCCAGTTTCATTGCCATCGGAATCATCCCGATGATGGTGGCGAGCGATGTCATGAGGATGGGGCGGAGCCGTACCCGGCACGCGGTGATGACCGCATCGGCGACCGATAAACCCTGACTTTCCAGGTTATGGGCGAAATCGACAATCAGAATGCTGTTGGAGTCCGCGATGCCGATCAACATCAGCACGCCCATCAGCGACATGACGTTCAGCGTGCTGTGGACGAGAGGCAGAATGATAAGGACGCCGATGAATCCCATGGGAATCGCAAGCATGATGAGCAGCGGGTCGATAAAGGACCGGAACTGCGCCACCAGGATGAGGAAGAGCAGGGCGAACGAAATTCCGAAACCGAGGGCGAACCGTTTGAACGATTCATCCATGCCCAACACCATGCCGCGGAGATTGACGTGTACCCCCTCGGGGATCTTGGCATCGGCGACCATCCCGTCGATGGATTTTTTCAGAGTCTCCAGATCTTCTCCCGCCGGAGTGACGTAAACATCGGCCACTCTTTGGATGGCGTAGTGATCGTATTCCGTTGTTGTCGGGAAGCGCTCCAGCTTGACTACCGTGTCGAGTGTGGTAGGTTCTTTGAGATTCGGGGCGCGGAGCGGAATGTTACTCAGGTCGAGAAAGTTATGAATCGCCGGGCCGCCGTTTTCATAATATTGAACGGTTAGGTAATAATCATTGCCGGTCTTGTAATCCACCCAGTAATTGGGCGCGATCATGTAGTTCGAGTTCAGGGCCGTGATGACGTTGTCGATGATATCTTTCTGGGTCAGGCCGAGCTCCCCGGCGTGCACGCGATCCACATCCAGGCGCAGGGCCGGGTAGTTCATATCCTGAGGGATGTACACTTCGCCTACGCCCGGCAACCGGCGGATGCGGGTCGAGAAGTCCTGTGCCATGCCGTAGATCAGGGGAAGGTTCTTGCCGCTCACCTGAAGATCGATGGGAGCGGGCATGCCGGAGTTGAGGATCGCATCCACCATCGAGCCGCTGGAAAAGAAGGTGCGTACGTCCGGATAGCGCCGCGCCAGGTCGCTGCGGACCCGGTCCATGTAGGCAAAGCTGCTGGTGCGATGATCGTCGCTGAGTGCCACCTGCACGGTAGCGGTGTAAGGGCCGGCGTTGGTGGTGTAGAGCGCCGAAAAGTCAGGCACCACGCCGATGTTCGACACGATCATCTTCATATCGTGGGGGGTGATGTCATGACGGATCAGATCTTCCACCTTGGCGATGTACTGATTCGTCATTTCGATGCGCGTGCCGGTGGGTACCTTCACGTTGATGGTGAACTGGCCGGCATCGGTGCGCGGGAAGAAGGCCAGGCCAAGCAACGGATAAATTCCGAGGCTGGCGGCGAACATGAGGGTGATCACGGCGACGGTGAGGCCGGGGCTTTTCAACGTCCAACGCACGGTGCGCTCGTAAAGGTCGAGCAGTTTCCCGAATCCGTGATTGAAGACGCGGTTGAAGCGGGCAAACAGGGAACCGCCTTGGGCCGGCGCTTCCTGGCCGTGAGCAGTGGGACCGTGCCCGCCCGGAACGCCTTTGAGAAACTTCGAGCAGAACAGGGGGATCACCGTCATGGCGACCACGAAAGAGGCGAGCAGCGCGAGGCAGAAGGCCAGGGCCAGCGCGGAGAAAAGAAACTTACTCACTCCGTAAAGCAGCGTGACGGGAAAAAAATCCACCACGTCGACCAGCGTGGCCGCCAGAATGGCGAGGTTGACTTCCGCCCCGCCCACTTCCGCGGCCACCGCGGGCGCGGCGCCCATCTCCAGATGCCGGTAAATGTTTTCGAGCGAAATGACGGAATTATCGATGACGCGGGAAAACGCCAGGGCCAGCCCGCCCAGAATCATGGTATTTACCGTGCTTCCCATCAGGGAGAGAACCACAATGGCGGTGAGGGCCGAAAGCGGGATGGAGAGCAGGACGGCGGAGGTCGCGCGCAAGCTACCCAGGAAGATGAGGATCATGAGGCTGGTGAGCAGCAGGCCCATGAGTCCTTCGTGGCCCACGGTTTCCAGGGCGTCTTTCACATACACCGACTGGTCGAAGACGACGCTGGGCACCAACTGCCTGGGCAGGTCCACCAACTTGGGAATGAGGTCTTTCACGCCCTGTACTACCGAAAGGGTGTTGGTATCGCCGCCCTGCTTCATGATCGGAATGTAGGCCGATTTCTGGCCGTCCACGCGGACGATGTTGTATTGGATCTGGGAAGCGTCCTCGGCCTTGCCGATATCTCCGACCGAGACCCAACGCGTGCCGACAGTCTTAATAGGCACCGAGTTCAGGTCGTTGACATTGGCCACCAGGCTGTTCGAGTAGACGTAGTAATCGTACGGACCCATTTTCACGTCGCCCGCCGGAAGAATGAGATTGGACTGGTTGACCGCGTTGACCACATCCATCGGACTAAGCTGGCGGGCGTACATTTTGTACGGATCGACATATACCATGACCTGGCGGTACTTACCGCCGAAAGGAGGCGGGATTACCGCACCCTTCACCGCGCCGGGTATCTGGTTTCGAATCTGGAATTGGGCGAGGTCGTGGAGCTGTGTTTCCGTCAGTCCTTCGCCCTTCACGGTCATCAGGCATACGGGCAGACTGGAGGCATCGAATTTCAGAACGACGGGAGGCAGCGTTCCGGGCGGGAGGCGCTTCAGGTCGGCGAGCGCGAGGTTGGAAATCTGGGTCACGTCGGCATCCGCGCTGGTGCCTACCTGAAAGGTGATTCTGATGATGCTGACGCCCAGCATCGACCGCGATTCGAAATGATCGACGCCGCTGGCGAGGGTGAAGAAACGCTCCAGCGGGTCGGTGATGTCGGTTTCGATGTCCTGCGGAGGCATTCCCGAGTAGAAGGTGGCGACCACCACTTGCGGGATGTTGATGGGCGGGAAAAGGTCCACGGGCATGCTGAATACGGCCAGGGCTCCCAGCAGGACCAGGGCGAGACAAATGACCACAATGAAGTAGGGATTGCGAATCGAAAATCGCGGCATGGGCTAACGGCTCCTGAAACTACTGACCCTGCGATTGGTATTCAGTCTCCTCCGGGTGCGGTTCGACCGGGTTGCCGGCCTTGAGCGCGGCTCGGTCGCTGACGATCACGCTATCGCCCTCCTTCACGCCCGACAGGATCTCGGCCCAGCTTGCGCTCTCCAGGCCAACCTGAACCGGGCGGATTTCCACCTGGTGCTCGGAGTTGACTAGGTACACGGTATCGCCGTTCGCCTGGTGGCTGATGGCCTGCAAAGGCACGGCCAGCGCATTGTTTTTGCGCTGCAGTGTGATTGATGCATCCGCGTATAGCCCGGGGATCAGAACGTGATTCGGATTGAGCACATCCACTTCGGTGTGCATGGTGCGGGTATCTTCGGCAACGTCGGTAGAAAAGCGCGCGACCGTGCCGGGGAAGTTGCGGTCCAGGGAAGATACGTGCACCTGGACAGGGTCTCCGACGTGTATGAATTTCACATAGGATTCGGGGACCGGAATCACCAGCCGGAACTTGTCATCTTCGGACAACTTGACGATGGGAAGGACATTCGTGCTGGAGCTGGTGCCCGCCTGAACCAGAGTGCCGTAGTTGGCGTAGCGCTGCGTAACAACGCCATTGAACGGCGCCGTGATGATGGAGTAATCGAACAGCACTTTGTCGTGCTGCTCCTTCGCCTGGGCCGCCAGCAACTCGCTTTCGGCGGCTTGCAGCGCGGACTTGGCAGCCTCCAGTTGCGCTGCCGCCGCCAGGTACTTGCCTTGCCAGTCGTCCACCTCTTGCTGCGCAACCAGTCCCGGTTTGGTGTCGGCCACGCTTTTGATTCTGGTGTACTGGCTTTGCAGCGGTTTGACCTCGGCATCCACGCGGTCCACCTGCCGCTGCGCCTGCTGCACCATGTTCTGCCGGTCTTTAATGGCGGCGGCGTCCTGTGCCAATTGAATCTCCAGCTCGGGAATTTCCAGAACGGCGATGCGGTCGCCTTTTTTGACTCGCGTGCCGTAGTCCACAGGGAGGTCTTTGATGTAGCCGGACTCTTTGGCGTAAACGTCGATCTCCTGGAAAGGAACCAGCTCAGACGAAACCGTGAGCTGGCGGACGATGGGTCTGCGAACTACGGACGTGACGCCCACGGTGACGGCCGCGGGAGCGGACTGCGTGCCGCTCGCATTCACTTTTGAGCTGGAGCAGCCCGCAATAACCATGGACGCTAAAACCAAGGCGGCAGCCGGTAGTGTGTGCCGGTGAGTATTTAAGTACATCGGTGTGATTCCGCGAATTGTTGGAGTTTAGCCCCGAGCTTGTCCACAGAGAAATCGGGGCTGGCAGTCAATGCGATCAGGTCTTTCTCTTCGCCAAGTATCTGCTCCGCTGCGGGGGCTAAGTGATCGACTACTTCCCGGGGAATAGACAGAATTCCGTGGCGATCGCCGTGAAGGACGTCGCCCGGCTGGATCGGAAGCCCGCCGATCTCGACCGGCTCCCCGAAATCGACCACATGGGCGTACGCGTGGGAGACCGCGACGCTTCCCGCAAATAGCTGAAAGCCAAGCGGTTCGACCTCATTTAAGTCCCGCACGGCGCCGTTGGTCACATACGCCACACAGTCCAGTGCGCGGCAGATTCTGGCGTGGATTGCGCCGAATATCGCGCCAAAGCCCGGCCGGTTATCGAAATCCTCCAGAACTACCACCCGCGGGGGCGGGATGGTGAGAACATACTTCCACCATTCGAGATTCTCGTAGTAGCACTTACCCGTTATGGGCGGCATGTAAGTACGAATCCTGCCGGTAACTGCATGGCCCACGATGGGAGGGTTTTGCGGAAACCAGCAGACGGGACCGCCGCTGGTAAAGCCTTCGTTCCTCGGGCGGACCCTCAACCTCTCGATCGCGTTTGCCAGCACGCAGGTGCCGTATCTGCCGAGCGCATCTAAGGCGCCGGGAGGCCTGCCATTGGATGTCATAGCATTCCTTTGCTGAACGACTCGCCCGAAAGGCGCAGCTCTCGAAGCAGGTCAGGGGTCACGGAGACGATGGTAGCGGTCCCGGTGTACCCAAGCACATACCGGAGTTGAAGGAGATTTTCTGGAAAAGTGGTGGAGGCGCGACGCGGGGCGCCGGGGGTGCGGCAGAATACGCCGGGCAGTGCAGCGGGCGAAAACGAAGAAATTGTGGGCCTCTGCTCTTTCAGGACGAAAAATACTTCATTCAGGGTATTCCCTCCCATCGAGGCGCGGCCATAAGATGGCAGCGGGTACATCAGGAAGACAACGTATGCGCCCTGTAAGGATTCTCATTGCGGACGATCACGCGATTATCCGCAGAGGCTTGCGCGCGCTTTTGGCTCACGAGCCAGGGTTCGAGATCATAGCGGAGGCTTCGGACGGCCAGCAGGCGGTGGAGCTGGCGGAAAAGGAGCTTCCGCACGTGGCCATTCTGGATATCAGCATGCCCATTTTGAACGGTCTCGAAGCCGCGCGGCAGATCTCCGCCAAGCTGCACGAGGTGCAGCTCATCATGCTGACCGTCCACGCCGATGAGTGTTACCTGTTGAACGCGCTCAAGGCAGGGGCGCGCGGCTACGTTCTGAAAAGCTCCGCGGAATTCGAGATTGTCGAGGCCGTGCGCGCGGTCTCCGGGGGGAAAGCTTATTTCAGCCCCAAGGTAAGCAAGGTGCTGGCTGACGAGTATATGCGATACCTGGAAGCCAGCCACGTGGAAGACAGCTTCGATCTGCTGACCAGCCGTGAGCGCCAGATCCTGCAGTTGCTCGCGGAAGGCCAATCCAACAAGGAAATCGCGACGACCCTGGATTTGAGCGCCACCACGGTCATCTGCCATCGTCAGCATATCTTTCAGAAACTCAACCTGCATAGCCTGGCCGACCTGATCCTCTATGCCATTCGCAAAGGCGTGATTTCTTCGAACCAGAGCGCCGCCGTCTGAGGCAGGGATGACCACCACCGGGAGTCACGCGAGACAGGCGGCCAGGCGGCTGCTGACCACGCGGATGGCGCTGGCTCTCGGATTCGGCGTGCTGCTGACGCTGCTGGTGCTGTCGGGAATCAACGCGTACAACGTGATCTGGCGGCTGCAATCCAGCAACGAGAATATCCTCACCGAATTCCTGGGCCGCGAGACCAGGCTGGACGAGCTGCGGTCGGCGATTTATCTGTCGGGCACCTATGTGCGCGACTACCTGCTGGAGCCGGAGCCGGTTAAGGCGGAGCAAAGCCGGCTGGCGCTTGCCGAGACGCGCCTGCAGATCCAATCGATGATCGCGCTTCCCTCTTTCGATGCCGACCCGGCCGGCCGGGCGATGCATGACGCCTTGCGGCAGGAGATAGAAGATTACTGGCGGGCGCTCGACCCGGTTCTCGGCTGGAATGTCGAGCAGAGGCATCGGGAAGGTTACCGTTTTCTGCATGATGAAGTGCTGCCGCGAAGGTCGAGCACCCTGGGGATTGCCAACACCATTGCTTCGGTTAACCAGCAACAGCTTGTCGAGAGGGACCACCGCCTGTTTGAAATGTTTTCCGGCCTGCGTAACCAGTTGATGATGGCGGTAGCGGCGATGTTTCTGTGCGGGCTGGCGCTGGCCGTGGCCACCGCGCTCCATATCCTGCGGCTGGAGGGTCAGACCATGGCGCACCTCACGGAGGTGTCGGACGCGCGCCAGGAGCTGAAGAGCCTTTCGGCCCGGCTGGTCGAGACGCAGGAAAACGAACGCAAGAATCTCTCGCGCGAACTCCACGACGCGGTGGGCCAATCCATGGCGGCGGTACAGTTCGAGCTCCACGACTTGGGCGTGGCGCTGGCTCCGTACCCTGAGCCGCTGCGCACGAGAGTAGACCGCATCCGGGAGCTGGTAGAGAGTTCGGTGTCCATGGTACGCAACATGGCTCTCCTGCTGCGGCCCTCCATGTTGGACGATCTCGGGCTGGCGGCGGCCCTCGAGTGGCAGGCCAACCAGGTGTCACGTTCCACCGGGATGAGGATCAAGATCGGAGCGGATGGGCTTCCGGACGACCTCCCCGAGGAGCACAAGATCTGCGTTTTCCGGATTGTGCAGGAGGCGCTCAACAACGTTTCCCGGCACGCGCGCGCCAGCACCGTGGAGATTACGGTGCTCGCCGCCGGGAGCCACATGTCGGTACAGATCCGGGACGATGGCCGGGGGTTCCGGACACCG
>Ga0335078_10004974_pt1 | contig 19672 bp, 17 predicted proteins | sample Lox_Sample_32_FD_206711 | JGI IMG/M metagenome (GOLD analysis project Ga0335078, IMG submission 206711) | Soil microbial communities from Loxahatchee National Wildlife Refuge, Florida, United States - Lox_Sample_3.2 | ecosystem: Environmental > Terrestrial > Soil > Wetlands | place: USA... | reverse complement strand
CGGCAATTTCACGCGCGCTCATCGCCGGGGCGTGGCGCACCAGCGCGCGCGCCGCCGCGAGCGCATAGTTGCCGCCCGATCCGATCGCCAGGATCCCGTCGTCCGGCTCGATCACGTCGCCCAGCCCTGAGAGCAAAAGCGAGCTTTCGCGGTCGGCGACGATCAGCATCGCCTCCAGCCGCCGCAACACGCGGTCGGTGCGCCAGTCCTTGGCCATCTCGACCGCAGCGCGGCGCAGGTTGCCGTTGAACGCCTGAAGCTTGCCCTCGAATTTCTCGAACAGCGTCAGCGCGTCGGCGGTCGAGCCGGCGAAGCCCGACAGCACCTTGTCGTCGTGCAGCCGGCGTACCTTGCGCGCCCCGTGCTTCATGATGGTCTGGCCGACGCTGACCTGGCCGTCGCCCGCAACCACAACGTGGCCCGCGTTGCGCACGCATAGGATGGTCGTGCCGTGGATGGCGGTGTCGTATTCAGGCGCGCGGATGGGCACGGCGGTAAACCTCTCGCAAACGATTGACGCTGACGTGGGTGTAGCGCTGCGTGGTGGCGAGGCTCGCGTGGCCGAGCATCTCCTGGATCGAGCGCAGGTCGGCGCCCGAATTAAGCATGTGGGTGGCGAAGCAATGACGCAATCCGTGCGGCGTGATTGACGCGCCAAGGCCCGCCGCCACGATGCGCTGCGCGAGGATGTTTTCGACCGCGCGCGTCGTCAGCCGCCCGCCGCGCAAATTGGTGATCACGGGCCCGTCGAGTTCCCACGCCACCGGCATCGCGCGCCGCCACGCCTTGAGCGCGTCAAGCGCGGGCTCGCCGATCGGCACCATCCGATCCTTGTTGCCCTTGCCCGAGCGCACCAGCACCATCCCGACGTCGTCGTCGATATCGCGCCAGTTGAGGCCGACCAGTTCGCTCACGCGCAGGCCCGAGGAGTAGAGCGTCTCCAGGATCGCGCGGTCACGGAGCGCCGCCGGCGACGATTCCTCGGCGTCGGCTTCGATGAGCCGGCGGACGTCGTCTTCGGGCAGGATCGCCGGCAGCCGGCGCTGAGTGCGCGGCGAGCGGAGCGAGCGCGCGGGACTCGCCGCCCCGGCCATCGTTTCGCGCCAGCGGAAGAACGCCTTGATCGCGAAGAGGCGGCGCTGGACGGTGGCGCGGCCGAGCGTCTTCATCGCTTCGGAAAGATAGCCGCGAATATGATCGGTGGTGATCGCGTCGGGGTCGACTTCCGCGCCGCCAGAATCGAGCGCGGCCCCGCGTTCGAGCAGAAATCGACGGAAGTCGCACAAGTCCCGGCGGTAGCTCGAGACCGTGTTGACGGCCGCGCGCGCGGCTTTGCCCAGCGCCGCCGCGAATGACTCTATTTCTGCCTGCATCGACTCGCGTCCAATTCAAACGCTATGCTATCAAGCAGGCGCAAAGCGCAAAAGCGCACGCAAAAACCACGGGCTGCCGGGCGATGAACTGCTGGAGTTGCGGACATCGGATCGAGACCGTCGAGCGGGTCGGATTCCACGCGCATTGCGAGCGATGCGACCGGCCACTGCACGCATGCCGCAATTGCTTGTTTTACGACCCCGGCTACAACAATCAGTGCCGCGAGACGATGGCGGAGCGGGTAATGGAGAAGGAACGGTCGAACTTCTGCGAATACTTCGGGCCCGCCGCTGCCGGGGGCGAGAAGCGCGCCGCCGCGCCGCGCCCGCCCGAGCGTGACGCGCGTGCCGAGCTCGACGCGCTCTTCAAAAAGAAGAAATCATGACGGACGCTCCGGGAGCGATCGTGCTCGCCGCCGGGCTCGGCACTCGCATGCGCTCGGCGCGGGCCAAGGTCCTGCATGAGCTTGGCGGCGAGCCGATGATTACGCGGGTGATGCGCTCGCTTGCGCCGCTGGGCGCTTCGCCGCTGGTGGTCGTCGTCGGCCATCAGGGCGACGCGGTCGCGGCGGCCGCGCGCGATTCTATTAGGGGTCTGCGCGTCGAGACTGCGCTCCAGCCCGCGCAGCGCGGCACGGGCGACGCGGCGCGCTGCGGCCTTGAGGCTTTCGCGCCGGATTTCGTCGGCGACGTGCTGATTCTTTACGGCGACATGCCGATGATCCGGCCGCCCACGCTGCAGGCGTTTATCGCCGAGCATCGCCGCTCGGGCGCCGCCGTATCGTTCATCAGCGCGACAATGGACAACGCGGGCACTTACGGCCGCGTCGTGCGCGACGCTACTGGTGCGGTCGCGGCGATAGTGGAGGCGCGCGACGCGTCGCCCGCCGAGCTTGCGATTCGGGAGATCAACACGGGCGTTTATCTCGCGCGGGCTGCCGCGCTGCGCGCCGCGCTGAGCGAGTTGCGCCCAAACAATGCGCAGGGCGAATACTATCTTACCGACCTGGTGGGAATTGCGCGCCGCGGCGGAGCGGCGGTACGCGCGTGGCGCGCGCCCGCCGCATCCGAGTTCGCCGGGATAAATTCGCTGAAGGAGCTGGCAGAGATGGAAGCGGAGATCAGGGCGGCGGTTAACCGCAAACTGATGGATGCAGGAGTGACGATCGTCGATCCGGCGACCGCCTATATCGGCGAGGAGGTCGAAATCGGCCGCGACTCGACGGTCGGCCCCAATGTCCAGATTCTCGGCCGCAGCAAGCTCGGCGAGGGCGTGCGGATCGAAGGCACGGCGTATCTGCGCGATGTCGAGATCGGCGACGGATGCCATCTGAAGCTCGGCGTGCGCGCCGAGGAATGCCGCATCGGGCAGCATTGCGAAATCGGCCCCTTCGCCAATCTGCGCACGGGCACCGAGCTCGAAGGTCACAACCGCATCGGCAACTTCGTCGAGACCAAGAAGGCGCGGCTCGGCGAGGGCACCAAGGCGAGCCATCTGAGCTACCTCGGCGACACCGAAATAGGTCGCGAGACCAACATCGGATGCGGCGTGATCACGGTCAACTACGATGGCTACGACAAGCATCGCACCCGGATCGGCAGCCGCTGCATGATCGGATGCGACACGCAGCTGGTTGCGCCGGTGAGCGTTGGCGACGACGTTTACGTGGCCTCGGGCACGACGATCTTGCGCGAGGTTCCTGACGGAGCGCTCTGCGTGTCGCATCATCCGCAGAAGATAAAGCCTGGATGGACCGCCGACTGGCGCCGCCGGCATAGCGGGCGCGCAGACGCCAAAGGCTCGGACTAGCGCCGCGCCGCCCGGCCCGGCAGACTAATAAGGGCTGAGAAAGGGCTGAACCTCGATGTGCGGAATTATCGGATACGTGGGGCCTTCCGAAGCGGTCCCGATTCTGCTCGGCGCCCTCGAGCGGCTGGAATATCGCGGCTACGATTCGGCCGGCGTGGCGACGATCAACGGCGCGGGGATGGAAATCCGCCGCGCGGTCGGCAAACTCGAGAACCTGCGCCGCGCGCTCGAAGGCGCGCCGCTTAAGGGAACGGTCGGGATCGGCCATACCCGATGGGCCACGCACGGCCGGCCCTCGGAGGGCAACGCCCATCCGCACAAGGCGGGACCGGTCGCGGTAATTCATAACGGTATCGTCGAGAACTACGTCGAGCTGCGCGCCGCATTGATCGAGCGCGGCCACAAGCTCAGCTCCGAGACCGATACCGAACTCATCTCACATCTTATCGAAGAACGGGTGCGCGCCGGTGTGGGGCTGACCGAGGCGGTGCGCCAGACCGTGCTCGAATTGCGCGGATCGTTCTCGATCGTCGTCCTGTCCGAGACCGAGCCCGACAAGCTGGTCGCCGCCAAGACCGCGACGCCGCTGGTGCTTGGCCTCGGCGACGGCGAGAACTTCGTCGCCTCCGATATTCCGGCGATCCTGGGCCATACGCGGCGCACGATCGTGCTCGAGGACGGCGAGCTGGCCGAGCTGAGCGCCAAGGGCGTGCGCCTGATGACCTTCGACGGCGCGGCGATCGAACGCGCACCGCGGCTGATCGAATGGGACGCGGTGGCCGCGACCAAGGGCGGCTTTCAGCATTACCTGCGCAAGGAGATCGCCGAGCAGCCGCAGGCCTGGATCGACACCCTAAGCGGGCGCGCAGCGGCGGGCTCCAGCGCGGTGCGCTTCGAGAGCGAGCTTTGGCCGGCAGCGGGGCCGGGATCGATCGGGCGAATCGTGATGGTGAGCGCGGGCGCTTCGTGGATCTCCTCGCTCATCGGCAAATTCATGATCGAGGAGCTCTGCGGCGTGCCGGCCGAGGTCGATTACTCGGCCGAATTCCGCTACCGCCAGCCGCCGATCGACGCGCGTACGATGATGATCGCGGTGTCGCAGTCGGGCGAGACCGCCGACACGCTGGCCGCGATGGAAGAAGGACGCCGGCGCGGATGCCATCTGCTCGCGATCACCAATACCGTGGACTCCTCGATCGCGCGCAAGGCGGATGCGCAGCTTTACACCCGCTGCGGCCCCGAAATCAGCGTCACCACGACCAAGTGCTTCCTGACTCAGATCGAGGCCTTTTACCTGTTCGCGATTCATCTCGCGGCGCGTCTCGGCCGGCTCAGCGAGCGCGAAGTCAACGCGATGCTGCAGCCGGCGCTGGCGATCCCGGCGCAAATCAAGGAAGTGCTGGAAAAGCGCGAGCGCCAGATCGAACGCGTGGCGCGCAAGTACGGCAAGGCGCGCGACTTTCTCTATCTAGGCCGCGGTATCAACTACCCGGTCGCGCTCGAAGGTGCGCTCAAGCTCAAGGAGATTTCCTACATCCACGCCGAAGGCTATTCGGCGGGCGAGATGAAGCACGGCCCGATCGCGCTCATCGACGATGAGATGCCGGTGGTGGTGATCATCCCGTTCGACAGCGTTTACGAAAAAACCCTTTCCAACCTGCGCGAGGTCGAATCGCGCAACGGACGCATCATCGCCATCACCGATCGTCCCACGCCCGAACTCGCAGAGGTCGCGTGGGAAATTATCGAAATTCCCACGACGCATCGGATGCTAATGCCGGTGCTGACGACGGTTCCGCTACAGTTGCTCGCGTACCATATCGCGGTCTATCGCGGCACGGACGTCGATCAGCCGCGCAACCTGGCCAAATCGGTGACGGTCGAATAGCGGCGCGCGGCGCGTTCTCGCGCTATTGGTTTGCGGGTTTGCCTAGTGGATATTGCGTCGCGCCGCCCTCGATCGCGAGCGAAGTCTCATCCTGGATGAATGCGGCGACGCCGAGATGGTCCAGCCGCCATGACCGATCGAGGTTGACGCTGAGTTCGTTCTCCAGCGCCGAGCCGGCCGTCGGATTCAGTTCGAAAGCGGGAATGACCTTTCTCACCGTATAGTCATACTTGATCCGGTGGCCGCTGTTTTCGCCGCCGTCGATGGTCGCCATCAGTCCGTTCTCATAGATCGCGACCAGAACGATTAGCGACTTGTCTCCCGCCGTGCGCACGACGTGCGCGCTCACGCTCAGGTTGAGCTTGCGGGAGCCTGCGGCGAGCAGCATCGCGTGCACCGTGACCACGGCGGGCGGCGGCGTCGCGCGGGCGGCGTCGATCAAGCGCGTGATTCCGTTGGGGTTCGAGCCGATGCACTGCCATCTGCCGTTGACCACGATTTGCGGCGTGTACGAGCCGCGGAGTTGCATCGCGCGGACGTACTCGACCTGGCGCATCGTCCACTGGTTCGATGACAGCGGATCCGACCATCCGAGGCTGTTCCAGTAATCGACGTGATACGCGAGCGGGATCACGCCGGGGGTCAAGGCGCCGATCCGGCTGAGCAGTTCGTCGGCCGGCGGGCAGCTCGAGCATCCTTCGGACGTGAACAGTTCCAGGACCACCGGAGCGTCCTCGTCGGCCTTGCCGCTCTGGGCTAAAGCGGCGCCGCCGTCCGGCAGGAGCGCGCCGCTCATCAGGGCCAGCAGCACAACGCAGTACGTGCCGAGCCTGGTCCATCGCGATTTCAGGGCTTGCGGCTCCATCGGCTTCGCAATATGAACCCCCATCCGAGCCTGTAAGTTCCCGGATCGAAGACCCACCAGGTCAGCCGGCGTAGCTGTCATAGCGGTCACGAGAGCCTGTCGGAATTGGCCGGGGCTGCTCGCGACGGATATGTGGCCCGGACGTCTCAGGTCGCGTCGGTATATACGTTGGTGAAGTCGGGATTTATCTGGCGGCCGTGATAGAAGATCGCCGCCCCGAGGTGCTCCTCGGTCCACGTGATAACGGGCATGTCGCGGGTCACGAAGTAGCCCAGCCCGGCGAAGGTCTCGTTGCGATTTCCCGAGGGATCGAAGAAATAGATCGTCGCGCCGCGCGTGATGCCGTGGCGGGTTGGCCCGGTATCGATTTTGACCCGATGCTTGGACATGACGTCGGCCGCGCGCAGGACGTCGTTCCAGCTGTCCAGGTAGAAGGCGAAGTGATGAAACCCCGGCCGCGGACCGCCCACGAAAGCGATGTCGTGCGGCTTGCTCGAGCAGGAGAGAAAGGCGCCGGCCTGGATGCTGTTGCCCGGACCGACCAGCACCTGCTCGGTCAATTGAAAGCCGAGCGCTTCGGTAAAGAAGCGGCAGTTGTCGGCGACCTGGTTGATCCCCATCGACGGTTCGATCTTGGCGACCAGCAGGCAGTGATCGAGATGAATCGCGCCCGCGCCCTTGATGTCATCGGGCCACGGGTCTGGGTTGATCGAACCCACGCTTCTGCCCACCACCTCCTTCTCCGCGAACAGTACCATTCGATGACTGCTCGGCAGGGAGAAACGGATCGCGCGGCCCACGAACGGGATTGCACCGGGCGCCAGTTCCTCGACCTCGATGCCCCAGTCCGCGATCGCGTCGCTGAAGGTGTCGAGTTCGGAGTCGCGTTCCACCTTGTATGCGATGTAGTTGGCCCCGGCATGATCGGAGGGAGTCAGAATCACGCTGTAGCGGTCCCATTCATCCCATGCCTTGTAGTACGTCGTTCCGCCGCTTTCGCGATGAGTCTCGATAAGTCCGATCACGTTGGAGTAATGGTCGCGCGCCTTTTCGATGTCGGTTACTCGAACCGAGACGTGCCCGATGCGCATGACTGCCACGATAGGGGTCCTCCGTGGGCGAGATGGCCCGATGCTAACACCGGCGTCGCCCCGTTGTCATCCACGATCGAGCCGGCCCTGGGGCCCTCGTTTCGCCGGGCCGCTCCATCCGATATATGGTCATCGCATCGATTGGATGGTTGCACGCTGCCGTCGATTCCGATCGGCTGCGCCCATCGGTTGCCGACAGGAGGTTCCAAGCGCGATGCCCGATTCTCCCCCGCTTGCCGGAATCACGGTCATCGATCTCACCCGCTACCTGGCTGGCCCGTTCTGCACGCAGGTACTCGGCGACTACGGGGCCGAGGTCATCAAGATCGAGCCGGTCGAAGGCGCGCGTGCCGAGATGGGCGGCTATACCGGCAAGGACAGCTATTTTTTCATGAGCACGAACCGTTCGAAGAAGAGCGTGCAGATCGATTTGCGCCAGAGCGCGGGCCGAGACGTGATGCTTCGTCTTGCCGGCCAGGCCGACGTGGTGATCGACAATTTTCGCCCCGGCGTGATGGAGGCGATGGGCCTCGGCTACGAGACGCTTGCCGCGCGCAATCCGCGGATCATCGCATGCTCAATCTCGGGCTTCGGCGCGAGCGGACCGATGCGCGATACTCCGGGCTTCGACCAGATCGCGCAAGGCTTCTCGGGCCTGATGAGCGTCACCGGGACCGAGGAGAGCGGGCCGATGCGCGTCGGGATTGCGATTTGCGATCTGCTGGGCGGAATCTTCGCCGCGCAGGGAATCCTCCTCGCGCTCGAGGCGCGCCATCGCTGCGGCCGCGGTCAGCGCGTCGATACTTCGCTGCTCGAGGCGATCGTCAGCGTGCTCACCTGGTCGGCGGGAATCTACTTCGATACCGGGCGCGCGCCCGGCCCCGCCGGCAACCATCATCCGCTCGCATCGCCGCACGGCGTCCACGCCGCCTCCGACCGCCCTTTCAACATCGCCTGCGGCAACGAGGCAATGTGGCGGGCGCTGGCCGACGCGATCGGGCGGCCCGAGCTTAAAGACGATCCGCGCTTTTCCTCGCTCGGCCATCGGATAAAGAACCGCGCGGCCCTGACCGTGGAGATCAATCGCGCGCTCGCCTCCAACACGGCGGCCTACTGGATCGACTTGCTCAATCGCGCGGGCATCCCCTCCGGTCCGATCATGACGCTGGAGGAAATGTTCAACCATCCGCAGATCGCGGCGCGAGAGATGCTGCTGCGACTGCCGCATCCGGTCCGCGGCGAGTTCATGACGACCGGACTCGGAGTAAAACTCTCCGAAACGCCGGGCCGCATCACGCGGCCGCCGCTCGTCGGCGAGCATACGGCCGAGGTCCTTGCGGCGCGCGGCTTCAGCGCCGAGGAGCTAACCCGTCTGCGCGAGGCCCGGGCGATTGGCTAGCGCGCCCGAGCAGGCATCCCCGTCGGCGAGCGCGGCGCCGCTGCCGCGCGCTCCGGAAGGCCGCCGCAGCGCGTTGAGGCTTTGCCTCCTGTTCGGCGCGGAAATGCTGGCGTGCGCGCTCTTTCGTCTGCCTACAGATATGGGTTTTGACGCCAACGCCTTTGCCGACCGGGGCGATTTCCTCTCGATCGCATACCTGGTCGGACACGGCAGCCGTCCGGCAATCGATTTCGGCTACCATTGGGGACTCCTGCCGATAATGCTGGCGCAGGCGTGGTTTGCGCTCTTTGGCGCGACGGCGCAGTCGAACGAAGCGATCATGGTCATCTGCGCGCTCATGGTCGCGATCGGGATGGCGCGGATGGCGGCGGCGCTGCGCCTGGGCGCGCCCGGCATCGGATTGCTGATGTTCGCGATGCCGTTTGCGTTTCCGACCTTCACGCTGACCTATGCCCTGGAGGCCGCGCTGCTCTCCAACGCGCTCGCCGAACAGGCGGCGCAAAGGCGCTCGCGCGCGCTCGCGCTGGCGACGGCGTCCTGCTTCGTCAATCCCAGCATGGCGTACCTCTATGGCTTCGTGCTGCTGCTCGGACTGCTGTGGGAGAGCCGGGGGCCCGGCGATCGCGGGAGTCGGCTGCAGGGTTGGTCAGTTGATTGGCCGCGGATCCTGCACGTGATTGCGCCCGCGGCAATCACCGGCGGTATCGTGATACTCATCCTGTGCGCAGTCTATGGTCCGCTTGCGCTGGCGAAGACCATCCTGCCGCTCGCCGGGATGGCGGCGCATCATAATCAAGCCTCCGGGCTTTTTCGCGGGGTCGGCCGTGATTTCTGGTATCAACCGCAACTCGGACTCCCCTTTTACGTCTTCACCGTGGTCGGCTTTTGGATCGCTGCAAGCCTTTGGTTGATCGTCGCGGGGCTGAGGGCCTTACGGAGCCTGGCGTTGGCGCCGCGCGCGCGCGACATCGCCGGCGCCGCCGACCAGTTCGTCCTTACCGGCTCCGCCGAATTCGTTCTGACCTGCGCCGTCCTGCATGTGACCTTCGTCACGGTCTTTTTCGGCTCCGAGGTCAGCTGGCGCTACTATTGCTACATCCTGGTGATGGGCGCCGCTGCGACCAGCGTCCGCGATCTTCTGTCGGCGCGAATCGCGGGTCTGCTTGCCGCTATGGCGCTGCTCGGTAACGTCTCGCATTTCGCGCAGATCAATGGGCAATGGCGCAGCACGTCGCGCAGCCCGGTGACGGCCGGGATGTGGGCGTCAGCCGAAGAGGTGCGGGAGTGGGAACAAGTCAAGCGCGCGGTCGGCGGTGAGGATGCCAGCCATCGCGCGCTGGTGCTCACCGCGATGGGATCCGCGCCGGTGCTATCGCCCCTGTTCGAGCCGCCCTTCGCCAACCATTTCACGCCGGGTGAGCTGATGCCGGATCAGCTCGCCCGCCTGATGCGCCAGATAGACGGCGCGCAGCGCATCGTCGTCGTGATCAGCCCCGGCTACAGCAACATGCTGGTATGGTGGCCCGATATCCAGCGCGCGCTGGACGGTCATGAGCTGATATGGAAGGGCAACTCGCTCGCGGTATATGGACCGCGCCGGCCGCGTTGAGCGCGGCTACTCGCGCTCCATGAAGCCTTCGAGGTTGCGCGAGCGCCCGGTCTGGCGCAGCTTGCGCAGCGCCTTGGCCTCGATTTGCCGGATCCGTTCGCGCGTTACCGCAAACTGCTTGCCGACTTCTTCCAGGGTGTAGTCGGTCTTCTGCCCGATGCCGAAGCGCATACGCAGAATCTGCTCTTCGCGCGGCGTCAGCGTTGCCAGCACCTTGCGCGTCTGCTCGCCGAGGTTGCCCTGGATCGCGGCCTCGACCGGCGAGGGCGCCAACTCGTCCTCGACAAAATCGCCGAGCGAGCTCTCCTCTTCGTCGCCGATCGGAGTCTCCAGCGAAATCGGCTCCTTGACGATCTTGAGCACCTTCTGGACCTTGTCGAGCGGCATCTCCATCTGCTCGGCGATCTCTTCGGGGCCCGGCTCGCGGCCCAGCCGCTGGACGAGCAGCCGCGTGACCCGCAGCAGCTTGTTGATGGTCTCGACCATGTGCACCGGGATGCGGATGGTGCGCCCCTGGTCGGCGATCGCGCGCGACATCGACTGGCGTATCCACCACGTCGCGTAAGTCGAAAATTTGTAGCCGCGCTGGTACTCGAACTTGTCCACCGCGCGCATCAGGCCGATGTTGCCTTCCTGGATCAGATCGAGAAAGCCCAGGCCGCGGTTGGTGTAGCGCTTGGCCAGGCTCACGACCAGGCGCAGGTTGGCCTCGGTCAACTCCTTCTTGGCGCGTCGGCTCTTGTGCTGCCCGGCGGCGATGACCTCGATCGAGCGGCTGAACTCGTCGCCGCTGGTCTTGACCCGCCGTTCGACCGCCTTCATCGTGCGCTGCGCCTCGCGGATGCGCGCCGCGATGTCGAGCAGGTTCTCGCGGGTGCCGTTGACCTTGAGCACGTGGCGGCGATCCTCGGCTTCGGCGGCTTCCCTGATGAGCTGGGTCTTGGAGCGGCCAGTCGCCTCCTCGTAGTGCTGAACGATCTGATGGGCCTGGCGGAACTGGTCGAGCTGATGGCGCATCTCGGCGATCACTGCGTCGCGCACGTGGCGCGAGAGCCCCATCGCGATCAATGCGGCCTTGACCCGCTCGCGCGTACGCTGGTAGTTGCGCTCGAGCTTCGGCTTGCGCCGCGGGCCCGGGCGCTCGCGCAACTCCTCTTCCAGGTCTTCGAGCTTGCTTCGCAGGTCCTTCAGTTTTTTTGTCGAGTCGTGGAGCTTCTTGAGCAGCTTCTCGTTGGCTTCGGGCCCGCGCTCTTCATCCGGATCCGCCGGTTCTTCGCTTTCCTCGAAGATGTCGCGCAGGTCGGCCTCGCCCGCTTCGATGCGCTCGCCGAGGTCGATCAAAAAATCCAGCGTTACGGGCGACTTGAGGACCTCTTCTTCGACCTCCTGCTCGCCGGCCTCGATCCGCTTGGCGATTTCAACCTCCTGCTCGCGCGAGAGCAGCTGGAAGTTGCCCATCTCCTTGAGATAAAGGCGTACTGGGTCGGACGAATCGCCCGCTGCCTCGGTGGTCTCTTCTTCGGCCTCTTTCTCGGGTTCCGCCTCGACCTCGCCCTCGGCCCCCTCGGTGGGGACCTCTTCGAGAACTTTTATGTCCATGTCCTCGAAGCTCTCGAGCGCGGCGCGCAAATCGGTGGGCGAGGCCACGTCCTGAGGCAGGAAATCATTGACCTGATCGAAAGTCAGGTAGCCCTGCTCGCGGCCGAGGTCCACCAGGCCTTGAAGATCCTTCCCTTCGTACTTTTGCTTCATACTGCTAGTGTCCGTTCTGCCGTCTTACCCGGCTGTCGCGGGCGGGTCGATCGATATGGGAGCCTGCGGCACGCGGAGGAGAACCCGGCGAGCACCCCTTGCGCGCCGCTTCAGGAAGATCAAATTGAATAAGCGGGGCCGTCTGTGGCAAAGCACCCCATTATATGGATCGTCGCCAGGCAAGTCAAAGCAGGCTCTTTTGCCTTGATCTGCTTGTGGGCTATCCACCCCATACCGACCCCACCAATCCAATCTAGCAACTATTTCGTCCTCGCGCATCGGGGAAGCGTGCTCCCGCGCGCCGTTTGCCTGGCGTGACGGCTTGCTTCAAAGTTCATAAAATGGTGGGCCGCGCGGCGCGGTCCGGCCTCGGTCTTGCTTGTGAAGGTGGCATCGGTTGTCGATTCATATCGTTATCCTGCTGGCGAGCTTCGCCGTCATCCTCGCGGGCTCCGAGATGTTCACCAACGGGGTCGAATGGGCGGGCCATCACCTGAGCCTCTCCGAGGCCGCTGTCGGGAGCCTGCTCGCCGCTGTCGGTACCGCCCTGCCCGAGACGCTGATTCCCGCGGTCGCGCTGCTCATGAGCCGCGGTATGCCGGGGGCTCATAGCGAAGTCGGAGTCGGTGCGATCGTCGGGGCGCCGCTGATGCTTTCGACTATTGCGCTGTTCGTGATGGGAGTAGCCGCGCTTGGCTTCCGCGGCCGCCGCGGGCGGAGCGCGCTCCACATTCCGCGAATTGACGCCCGGCGTGACCTAGCATTCTTCATGCCGGTATTCATCGCGACGTTGCTCCTCGGGATGACCAGGCTGCCCCCGGCCGCCCGCTACATCGTCGGTGCGATGCTGCTCGCGGTGTATGCGAGCTATGCGCTGGTGATCCTTAGGCTCAGACGCGACGCTGGAACTTCGGTCGAGTACGGGCTGCACCTGGAGCGCCTGTTTGGAGGTAATCCGCGCGACCCGGGTGGCCGCACCACCGTGATCCAGGTGCTGCTCGGTGTGATCGCGATTCTGCTCGGTGCGTACGTGTTCGTCGATCAGATCGTTTTTCTTTCGCAACACGCCAGCCTGAGCGCCGGCGTGCTTTCGCTCATCCTGAGCCCGCTCGCCACCGAATTGCCCGAAAAATACAACGCCGTCGTCTGGATTCGTCAGGGCAAGGACAATCTTGCGCTGGCCAACATTACGGGCGCGATGGTCTTTCAGAGCTGCATCCCGGTCGCACTCGGCCTCGTCTTCACGCCCTGGCATCTGAGCCCGCCGGAACTGCTGGCCGGCGCGATCGCGGTTCTTTCGGCTGCGCTCCTTTACGCCAACCTCCGCGACGGCGTATTGGGAACGCCGACCCTGGTAGTGGGAGGCGCGGCCTACGCCGGGTTCATCGCGGGCCTGCTATGGCTCCGCGCTCTGTGACCGCTTGGACCGCGAGTCTCTCAGGATCGCGGCCAGTGAACGAATTCGAACTTCACCCCGTCGGGATCGGCAAAGTAAACCGCGAAATATCCCCGGAAATACGGATACTCGGCCGGCGGATCGAGGATCTGCGCGCCCATCTCCCTGAGCAGGCTGTGCATGCGCTCGACGTCGGCCCGATCGTCTGCATTGAACGCAATATGGTTCAGGCCCGGCGCGTCGCGGTCATGCCTCTTGCGCGCGGAATCTCCCTTCGCCGGGCGTAGCGTGACGGAGCCATTGGGGCTCGTCCATGCGTTCAGCCGGGTCTTCATCAACTGCTGATTTTCCTCGCGCACCTCGACCCGCGTATAGCCCATGAAGCCCAGAACCTTGTCGAAAAACTCCGTCGAGCGGACCAAATCGCTGGCTGTTAGCGCCAAATGACTGATACTACCGCGGCCCATAATGTGCCTCCGCCGGGAAACTTCGCGATCCGTTTCGCACAATCCTCTTTGCATGATCCTCTTTGATCGATTGCCACGGGTATGGCAACCGCGGAATCAATGGCGGTGAGCGGACGGCGCGGTTGTGATATCGCCCGCTGGCGCGCCACAATTCGCCTCCGGAAGCTGCGATGAACCACTACCAGGAGATCTGCCGGCAGTTTTACGACAACCGGCTGCTCTTCGGCGATCCCGCGGAACGCGGGATCGTCGCGGTCGAGGTTGTTCCGCCGGGCGAGGTCGAAATCTACCGCCGATTCGGCGCCGATCTGACGCGTGAGCGCCGCCCGCTCAGGCTCTTCGCCCTGCTGGCGGAACCGGGGATGCTCAACGGCCTTCGCGCCCCGTACCGGGTCGAACCGCTTGAGGGCAATTTCCGTCTGCGATGGCTTGCGACATTCGAGCGCCTCGACGCGCTGGAAGCCGCGCGGCGCCATCTGCGCAACCTCACCGGCAAATCGCTCGGCGTTTCCGACGCTCCCTACCTGGTGCTTACGGACCCGGTCGAGCAGCACCTCATCCTGAGCGGCTCCGCGTTTTTCATCGGGATGGAATTCGACGATCTGCGCCGGATGCAGCTCGATATCGAAACCTACATCAGTCCGGGCTTCGAGTTTCCGACCGCGGCGCGGGAGGGCGACCGCGTGATCGCGATCGCGCTCCGCGATTCGGCCGGCTACGAACGCGTATTGCGCGGCGACGAGATGGACGAGTGCACGATGCTCGAAGAGTTGGTGCGGATCGTCGCCGCGCGCGACCCCGACGTTATCGAGGGCCATAATCTCTTCCGTTTCGATCTCGAGTATCTCGAAGCGCGCGCCCGGCGCCATCGGGTGAAGCTCGCGCTCGGCCGCGACCGCAGCGAGATGAGCGCGCGCGCCTCGCGCCTGCAGATCGCCGAGCGCTCGATCGCCTACCGCCGCTACGACATCCGCGGCCGCAGCATCGTCGATACCTGGATCCTCGCTCAGCACTACGATATCGCGAGCCGCGAGCTCGAGGGCTTCGGGCTGAAGGAGCTGGCGCAGCATTTTCACGTGGCCGCCGCCGACCGCGTCTATATCGACGCCGCGCGCGTGAGCGACTGCTTCGACCATCGGCCAGAAGAGCTTTTCGCCTACGCGGTGGGCGACGTGCGCGAGACCGCTGCGCTCGCGGGGCTGCTCGCGCCGAGCTATTTCGTGCAGGCGCAGATTTTCCCCTACTCCTTCCAGAACGTGATGCTGCGCGGGAACGCAACCCGGATAGACGCGCTGTTGATGCGCGCCTACCTGGCCGCGCGCCATTCGATTCCCTCGCCGCAGGCCCCGAGCGAAGTGATGGGCGGGTACACCGAGGTCCGGCGCTGCGGCGTCGCGCGCCGCGTGCTGCATTGCGACGTGACGTCGCTGTACCCGTCGCTGATGCTGCATTACGGGCACGCGCCGGCGGGCGACCGGCTCGGCGTGTTCCTGAAAGCGCTGGGCGACTTGCGGAGCTTCCGCATCCAGGCCAAGGCGGCGGTGCGCGAACTCGACGGCGCCGCGCGGCGCAACCTCGAGGCGCTCCAGCAGACCTTCAAAATCCTCATCAATTCGTTTTACGGCTACCTCGGCTTTTCGCTCGGCCATTTCAACGACTTCTTCCAGGCCAATGCCGTCACTCGTCGCGGACGGGAGCTTATCCAGGCCGCGGTCGCCGCGCTCGAGGACGCCGGCGCGCAGGTGATCGAGGTCGATACCGACGGCATCTATTTCGTCGCGCCGCCGGGCGTCGATGAGGCCGCCGCCGCGCAGAGCCTGATCGAGCGGATCGGCGCCGCGATGCCCGAGGGCGTGCGGCTCGAGATCGACGGCTGCTATCCCGCGATGTTCTCCTACAAGATGAAGAACTACGTGCTGCTCGAGGAATCGGGCGAGATGACGATTCGCGGCTCGGGGCTGCGCTCGCGCGGCCTCGAGCGGTTCCAGCGCCGCTTCATGGAGGAGATGTTCCGCCTGATGCTGGAGCAGCGCGCCGGCGAAATCCCGGAGCTCTACGAGGGCTGGCGCGATCGCCTGGCGCGCCACGCCTTCGGTATCGGCGACCTGATGAAGACCGAGACGCTGCAGGACTCGCCCGAAACCTACCGTGACAAGATCGGCGGCAAGCGGCGCAACGTCTCGGCGGCCTACGAACTGGCGCTCAAGGCCCCGCGCCCGTACTTGAGCGGCGACCAGATTTCCTATTACGTTGCGGGCCGCGGAACCCGGGTCAAAGTGAGCGCGGCGGCGCGCCTGGCCGCAGAATACGACCCGGCCAATCCCGACGAAAACGTCGAATACTACCAGGCCAAGCTCGCCGAGCTTTACGCCAAGTTCAGGCCCTATGCCGAGAGGCCCGGTCTCTTCAGCCCTGCCGAAGTCGAAAGCGCGACCGAACAGCCGGAGCAGCAGTCGATGTTCGACGAGGCCGTGACCGAGAAAGCCGGCAAATAGGATCCGCCTGAGATGCCGGAGCGATGAAACGGAAGATCATCGGATTTCATCTGGACGAGCAGGCCGACTGGGTCGCGGACCTCGAGTGCGGACACACGCAGCACGTGCGCCATCAGCCGCCCTGGCAGCAGCGTCCGTGGGTGACGACCGCAGAGGGACGTCAGAGCCGGCTCGGCGTCGAACTCGACTGCAAAAAGTGCGACGACGAGGCCGCCGCATAGGCATGAGCGGCTGGCATGGTGTCCCGGAAATAAGATTGAGCCCAGGATCTCGAGGCGGTCATTACCGAGCGCAGCGAGGAATCTCGCCTTCCACGAAGGAACGAATAACGATCCGGGATTCCTCGGTCGCTGACTCCCTCGGAATGACACCCTGACGCTATCTCGAGGCGGTCATTCCGAGCGCAGCGAGGAGTCCCGGTCTCGGAATGACACCTTGACGCTTTTCTGGATATGCAAGTTATTTGCGGGACGTCACACTAGCGGCGCCAGCGTAGATTGCCGTTTTCGTCGCGAAATTCCTCGACGAGCTGATCGCCGCTAAGCCGCAGCATCAGGAATCCGTTGAGCGCGCGCGCCGGCTCTTCGACGTCCTTGGCGTTGCGGTTCTCGGCCCACTCCAGCGTGAAGCCGGCGGCGCCGAGCCCGGTCTCGGCGGCAAACGGCAGCCACGGCACGCCGCAGTGCCCGACGCATCGCGCCATCAGATTGCGCCCGCCGCCGATCGGAAACGGCGCCAGCGCGTAGCCGGCGTGGACGTGTCCCCAGTACCAGTAATCGGGGCCGCCATCGGTCGCCTGGAGCACCTGGTTCCACAATCCGCGACGGTGATCTTGACGCCGGCGCCCGCCGGTTCGACGTCGATGCCGGCGTGATGGGTGAGCAGGATGACGCGGCGGCCGGCCTGGCGCGCGGCGCGCGTCAGGGTCGCGAGCCACGGGAGCTGAACGTCGGTGTCGATGAAGCCGTTGAGGTAGAGGTCGTGCGCGTAATAGGCGGTGTCGATCGCGATTATGGTCCAGTGATCGTTCTGCAGAGAAAAGTAGCTCAGCCCCTGCTGCGCTTTGAACCGCGGATCGGCAAGCGCGATCTGGAAGTAGCTCACGCCGCTCGAGTACATCTCGTGATTTCCGTTGAGCGCGAATGACGGCGCGTTGGCGTTGACACCCGCCGGCCAGAGCGCGAGGAACTTGTTGCGCACCTCGCTTTCGGCGCCGGCGTAGTAGATGTCGCCCAGATGGATCGTATGGTCGGGCCTGAGGTCGGCGATGCGCTGGGCGATGCTGCGCGAGGAGGGGTTGCCGGTGCCCCAGTCGCCGGCGATCGCGATCGTCACCGCGTTGCCGATCCGCACGATCGGGCTGATGTTGCGCGCGATATGGGTGGGGAACGGCAGCGGCCGCGATTCCAGCAGATGGAAGAACGTCCCGAGCCATCCCGGATGAAGTTCCCGTACTGATAGAAGTCGGTCGCGTCGATCGCGCTCATCGGCCGCGCCGGCGGCGCCTCGGAGGTCATCGCCGCCGCCAGCAGCGAAAGCTGCAACTGGTGCGGCTGCGCGCTCTTGAGCGTGTCGACGAGTTTGCTGGGTGCGGTTTGATCGAGCGCGGCCTTGAGCGCGGCGATAACCGACTGGGCGCGCGGCAGAGCGTTCCCGCTGGCGGCCTCTAGCTTGTCCAGTATCGCTTTGATCTCGTCCGGCACGGGTTTGCTTTGCGCGCCTGGCCTTTCGATATGCAGGATCGATTTCCCCGCTGCGTCGGCCTGCCGCAGCAGGCGCGGAGTCGCGAGCGGAGGCGGCCATGTTGCGGCCGCCGCGCCTCCTCGCGCAGCTGCCGCTCCCGCGGGTGCGGCCGCGGTAACCGCCGCCGTGGCGCCTCCCGCGAGCGCGCTTTTCAACTCGCTCGCGATCCATCCGGCCGCGCCGCGCCGCGCCGCTCGCGGCGCGAACCCTTGACCGCGGGCCGCCCGGCGAAGCGCGCGCCCGCGATCGTCGCGGCCGGTCCCCTTTTTTCCGTCCAGCCGGCGGCCGGATTGGTGGTGTCGAGCACGCTGGCATAGCCGCCCGGCAAGAGGACAAACGGCGCGCCGATGCGCCCGCAGTAATCGAACGGAACCGCGCCGCCGCTGCGATGGAAAGTCTCGAACCAGGTCGGGAAGAGAAAGTCCGAGACCGTCACGCCGTCGATCGCACAGCCGAACTCGTCGGCCTGACAGGGGTCGCAGATTTCATAGGCGTAAAGCATCAGGCGGCTGTTTTCCGTCGTGCACACGGAGAGATTGATCGACGGATCCGCCAGCAACTCCATCAGTTCGTGGCTCGCGGTGACCGTCCATTCGACCCCGGCGTCGCGCGCGGTCTTCACGAACACTTTGCCGAGCGGCATCGCTTCATCAGTCAAATCGTGGTAACCGAGCGTGCCCGCCTAGCCGGTGTCGTCGAGGATGACCAGCCACCAACTTCCGGAGAGCGGCTTCGTGCCGGGTGCAACGAAGCTTATCGTCGCGTCGACGCCCCAGGCGGGCGCGAAGTGCTCGCTCACCTGGCGCTGCAGCGCTGCTGCCACGGTGTGAACTTCGGCAGGAGTGACCAGCTTGCTCTCGTTGATGATCGAGACTCGTATCGTGGCCATTTTCTCCCCTTGGACGCGCGTCGCGGCGCATTGCGCGGCGCGCCGGCCTGCTTCGGCTGCGTCGTTACGCCATCCGGGATTCTTCCCTGGCCAGGTCGCCGAGCGCGGCGGCAGCGCGATCGCAAAGCTCGGTGGCGACTTCGGGGGTCATCACCGTCGAGAGCGCGATAAGTCCGCGCGGCGCGAAAAACAGTCCCCGGTTCAGCGCTGCCAGATGAAAGTCCTCCATCATTCGCGCCGCGCGAGCGTGCACCTCACCCGCCCCCGCGCCTTCGAAGGCGGCGTTCATCAGCGAGCCCGACCGGCGGATGCCGAACGGGAGACCCAGCGTTGCCGCTGCGCGTTCCAGTTCCGCCTGAATCCCGCTGGCCATCCGGTCCATCGCGGCGATCCGCTCGGCGGTCAACTCGCGCAGCGAAACCACCCCGGCGGTGCAGGTCAGCGGGTTGCCGTTGAAGGTGCCCGAATGATGCATCGCGTGCGGCGTCGCGGGATCGAAATGCGCCATCAGATCCGCGCGCCCGCCGAGCGCGCCCACCGGCAAGCCGCCGCCGACGATCTTGCCCATCATGGTGAGGTCGGGCGCGACTCCCGCCGCCGCCTGCACGCCGCCCACTCCGAGCCGCAGCGTTATCACTTCGTCGGCCACGAACAGCGCGCCTGCGCGCGCCGCAGCGCCGGCCACACGGGGCAGAAAGTCGGGCGGTGGCGCGATGATTCCGCTCGAACCGAGTACGGGCTCGAGGAAGACCGCAGCGATGTCGCCCCCGTGCCGCGCGAGCATCGCCTCGAACGACGCGGCGTCTCCGTATTCCGCGAGCATCGTGCGCCCGCCCTCGCCGGCCCATTCGGAGGATAGGTCGTCGTAGGATCCGTGATAGCCCTGCCGCGCCAT
>Ga0335078_10004972_pt1 | contig 19675 bp, 18 predicted proteins | sample Lox_Sample_32_FD_206711 | JGI IMG/M metagenome (GOLD analysis project Ga0335078, IMG submission 206711) | Soil microbial communities from Loxahatchee National Wildlife Refuge, Florida, United States - Lox_Sample_3.2 | ecosystem: Environmental > Terrestrial > Soil > Wetlands | place: USA... | reverse complement strand
GGGGAGGACGTGACCGAAGCTTCGCCCGATGAGCGCGCCCGCATGGGTCTGTTCATGGCGTTCCAGTATCCCGTCGCCGTGCCCGGCGTGACCGTGACCAAGTATCTGCGGACCGTCCTGAACGCCCATCGCGAGGCGCGTGGCGAGGACGCGATTCCGTTGAAGGAGTTTCGTCAGACGGTCGAGGCGGCGATGAAGCTGACCAACGTTCCGCGCGAGTTCTCGACGCGATATCTGAACGAGGGCTTCTCGGGGGGCGAGAAGAAGCGGATGGAGATTCTGCAGCTGGCGCTCCAGAAGCCGTTGATGGCGATCTTGGACGAGACGGACTCGGGGTTGGACATCGACGCGTTGCGCGTCGTCGCCAACGGCGTCAACGCGGTCGCGGGTCCGGACATGGGCGTGCTGATCATCACCCACTACCAGCGGATCCTCCACCTCGTCCAGCCCTCGCACGTGCACGTGATGTACCAGGGGCGGATCGTCCGCGAGGGCGGGCCGGAGCTGGTCGACGCGCTCGAGGCGAAGGGCTACGGGTGGATCACCGACGAGATCGAGGCGGCGGCGTGATGACCGCGGTCTCGGGGCACGTTTCCGCTGTTTCGGACGTCGCGTCTCAGTTCCCGGTTTTGCGGAATCGGCTGTTCGACGGACGGCCGGTCGCATACCTCGATTCGTCCGCGACCTCGCAGACTCCGGATCCGGTCATCGACGCGATGACTTCGTACTACACGGAGCATCGGGCGTCGGTTCACCGGGGCGTGTATCCGCTGGCGGCCGAGGCCACGGACCTGTACGAGGGGGCTCGCGGCCGGATCGCTGCATGGCTCGGCTCGACTCCGGAAGAGACGATCTTCACGGCCAATGCCACGGCGGCGATCAACATGGTCGCCTACACGTGGGGGCGGCAGAACGTCCATCGCGGCGACCTCGTGGTGCTGACCGAGATGGAGCACCACTCGAACATCGTCCCGTGGCAGCTGCTGTGCCAGGACCGCGAGGCCGAGCTCGCGTACGTGCCCGTCCTGAGTGACGGGCAGCTCGATTTGGAGGCTTTGGATTCGCTGCTGGCGCGAGGGCCGCGGTTGGTCGGGGTCGTGCACGTGTCCAACGTGCTGGGGACGATCAACCCGATCGCCTCGATTGCCCGTCGCGCGCACGGTTGCGGTGCGGTTGTGGTGGTGGACGGCACCCAGGCGGTGCCTCAGGTGCCGGTGTGGCTACCGGATCTCGACGTCGACTTCTACGCGTGGACCGGCCACAAGGCGTACGGGCCGACGGGGATCGGCGTCCTGCACGGGCGGCGCCCGCTGCTCGAGGAGATGCCCCCGTTCATCGGCGGCGGCCACATGATCCGCACGGTCGCGGCGAACGAGTCGACCTGGACCGATCTGCCGGGGAAGTTCGAGGCCGGCACCTCGCAGATCGCCGAGGCGATCGGGCTGGGCGCCGCGGTCGACTGGATCCGCGCGCTCGGGATGTCTTCGATTCGGGGTCATGAGCAGGCGCTGGTGTGCGAGACGCTGGAGCAGCTGTCCGGCGTGCCCGATCTGACCGTGCAGGGTCCGCGCGACGCCTCGGATCGCGGCGCGCTCGTGTCGTTCACACTGGAGGGCGCTCACCCGCACGACACCGCCGACATCCTCGGCGGCCTCGGGGTGTGCGTTCGTGCCGGGCACCACTGCGCGCAGCCGCTGATGCGGTCGCTGGGCGTGCACGCCACCACGCGGGCGTCGTTCGCGGTGCACAACTCGAGCGAGGACGTGCAGCGGCTGATCGAGGGCCTCGCGGTCGTGCGGCGCACGCTGCGGCTGGGCTGACGGCGAGTGCCGCCGGTCAATCTCTACAGCGACACGCAGACCCGGCCCAGTCCCGAGATGCGGGCGGCGATCGCGGCTGCGGACGTCGGCGATGAACAGCGCGGGCTGGATCCGACGACTTCGGCCTTGCAGGATCGCGTGGCGGAGCTGCTGGGCTTTCCGGCCGCGGTCTTCCTTCCGAGCGGGACGATGTGCAACGAGATCGCGCTGCGGTTGCACGCCCGCCCCGGTGGCGATGAGTTGCTGCTGGACCGCACCGCGCATCCGGTCAATTCCGAGGCTGGAGGACCCGCGCAGCTGTCCGGATTGATGATCAGGGCCCTCGATGGCGACCGCGGCGTGTTCACAGCTTCGCAGCTGGAGGCAGCGCTGCGTCCGCCCGGGAACCGGTACATGCCGCGCTCGCGGGTGGTGTCGGTCGAGCAGACGAGCAACCTCGGTGGCGGCCGGGTGTGGCCCCTGTCGGTTGTTCGCGAGGTGCTCGAGGTCGCTCGGCGGTTTGGGTTGCGCGCGCATCTGGACGGGGCGCGGTTGTTGAACGCGGTCGTCGCGTCGGGCGTGCCGGCGGCTTCGTACGCGGGCGGGTTCGATACGGCGTGGATCGATTTCACGAAGGGTTTGGGAGCGCCGCTGGGGGCGGTGCTGGCGGGGTCGCGGGAGCTGATCGACGAGGCGTGGCGGTGGAAGCAGATGCTCGGTGGCGCTTTCCGGCAGTCGGGGATCGTCGCCGCGGGGTGTCTGTACGCGCTCGATCACCACGTGGATCGGCTCGCCGAGGATCATGCGCGCGCGCGGGCGCTGGCCGAGGGTCTCGCTGTGTTGCCGGGGGTTCGGATCGACCCGGCCTTGGTGGAGACGAACATCGTGATCTTCTCGGTCGACGATGCGCCGGGGTTGGTGAGGCGGATCGCGGACCGCGTCGAGCTCCAGGCGTTCGACGCGCACCGGGTGCGGGCGGTCACGCATCTGGACGTGTCCCGCGCGGACATTGAGCTCGCGCTGGAGGCGTTCGCGGACGAGCTTGGTTAGGGCTGCTTGAGCGTTCGCGTCCGAAGATCGGCGAGCTGACCCGCCACCGCCGCGGTCAGGGACGTTCCCGCGGGAACGCGCAACCGATAAGTTGCTGGTTTACTCGCACGTCCCTCTCTGAGGGCGATTCCGTCCGAGCCCGCCGTACTATACGAACATGTGTTCCGGTGCGGAGGTTGAGGAGATGGGTGGCGGTGCCGCGGCCACCTCGTCGCTCGAATCCCTCGAGCGGGAGATCTGCGAGCTGGCCGCCCATATCGCGGTGGCGATGTGCCGCTGGCTTGAGCTGGTGGCGGAGTTCGACGACCGGCGCGGCTGGGCGGAATGGGGCGTGAATTCTTGTGCGCATTGGCTGTCGTGGCGATGTTCGATCGCGCCGGGGCCGGCGCGGGAGCGGGTCCGGGTGGCGCATCGGCTGCGGGAGCTGCCGCTCGTGCGGGAGGCGTTCTCACGAGGAGAGCTGTCGTACTGCAAGGTGCGCGCGCTGACCCGGGCGGCGACGCCGGAGACCGAGGAAGGGCTGCTCGAGATCGCCCGCCACGCGACCGGTGCCCAGTTGGAGAAGCTCATCCGCTGTTACAGCGGCGCGCTGTCGGCGACGCTCGGAGCGGCGGAGCGGGCGCAGGAGCGGCGCTATCTGAAGTGGAGCTGGGAGGACGACGGGTCGCTCCGGCTGGAGTGCCGGCTGCCGGCGGACGATGGTGCGCTGGTACTGAACGGCCTGCGGGCCGCGGAGGCGGTGAGTTGCGAGGAGATGGCGACCACGGAGCCGATGCTGGCGTCGCCCGCCGGCGCGGCTCGCGCGGATGCGCTGGTGGCGATGGCGAGGTCGGCGATCGGCGCATCGCCCGCGGGTCCCGCCGGCGCCGATCGGTGCGAGCTCGTGGTGCACGTGGATGCGGACACACTGGGCGCGGACGAGGTGGGCGACCGCTGCCATCTTGCGGATGGCCCGGCGGTGGCGCCCGAGACCGTGAGGCGCGTGGGATGCGACGCCGCGGTGGTGCGGGTCGTCGAGCGCGATGGGCGGCCGCTGAGCGTGGGCCGGCGGACGCGAACGGTCCCGCCGGCGTTGAGGCGGGCGCTGCGCAGTCGCGACGGCGGCTGTCGCTTTCCCGGGTGCACGCACGAGCGGTTCCTGCACGCGCACCACATACAGCACTGGGCGAGGGGTGGGCCGACAGCGCTCGAGAATCTCGTTCAGCTGTGCTCGTACCACCATCGCCTGGTGCACGAGGGCGGCTTCCGGGTCGAATCGTGCGGGCGCGGTTCAGTGCGGTTCAGGCGGCCCGACGGTCGGGTGGTGGCGCCGGCGCCCGAGTGCCGGCGGGCGCGCGGGTCGGCGCTCGGCGAGCAGCATCGGGCGCGGGGCATTGCGGTGGACGCGAACACGTGCCGGCCGCTGTCGGCGGGGGACCGGCTCGATTATGGGCTGGCGGTGGAGGTGCTGCTCGCTACGCTTGAGAGAAATGGACGACCTGTATCGCGAGAACATCCTCGATCACTACAAGCATCCGCACAACTGGAGCCCTCCGGGGGCGGAGATCGAGAGTCCTGATCTGGAGTTCCATGATCTGAACCCCCTGTGCGGGGATGAGCTCAACGTGCAGCTGGCGCTGGACGGGGAGGGGCGGATCGAGGACGTGCGGTTCTCCGGGCACGGATGCGCGATCTCGCAGGCGGCGGCGTCGATGGCCTCGGACGAGGTCAAGGGGATGCCGGTGGAGCAGCTGCTGGCGCTCGATCGGTCGTTCGTGCTGGACCTGCTCGGAATCGATATCTCGGCGACGCGGATGAAGTGCGCGCTGCTGTCGCTCAAGGTGCTGAAGGGCGCCTCGCTCGGCCACGCGGCCGACTGGGAATCAGCGGCGTAGCCTCGCGGCGTAGCAAATCCTAGTTTCGCGCTAGGATTTAAGCCGTGCCGCAAGTGATCGAAGTGTGCCCTGTCGACGAGCTCAAGCCGGGCGACATGCGCCTAGTCGAGTGGGAGGACCTCGAGATCGGCGTGTTCAACTGCGCCGGGACCGTCTATGCGATCGAGGACCGGTGCTCGCATGACGACGGCCCGCTCGTGGAGGGGACGCTCGACGAGGAGAACTGCACGATCGAGTGCCCTCGACATGGGTCGCTGTTCGATCTGAAGACCGGCAAGCCCAAGACGTTGCCCGCGTACGTTCCGGTGGATACGTACCCGGTGATCATCGAAGACCAGACCATCAAGCTGGAGGTGGAGTAGTGGCCGTAGAGCTCACTGAGAACCAGCAGCTGGCGGCGATCAACGCCGACTACGAGGAGCGCTACGGGTTCCGCGACGCGGAGAATTACCTGTACAAGGCGCCGAAGGGGCTTACGCGCGAGATCGTCGAGAAGATCTCGGAGTTCAAGTCCGAGCCACAGTGGATGCGGGAGTTCCGCCTGAAGGCGCTCGATCACTTCCTGGCGCGGCCGCAGCCGACCTGGGGATCGCCGCTGATGGCCGAGGTGGACTACGACGACATCCACTACTTCGTGCGCGCTTCGGAGAAGGCCGGCCGCTCGTGGGACGAGGTGCCCGAGGACGTCAAGCGGACGTTCGACCGGCTCGGGATCCCCGAGGCCGAGCGGAAGTTCCTCGCCGGCGTCGGCGCCCAGTACGAGTCAGAGGTCGTCTACCACCAGGTGCGCGAGGACCTCGAGAAGCAGGGCGTGATCTTCGTCGACATGGACTCGGGGCTGCGCGAGCACGAGGACATCGTCCGCGAGTACTTCGCCACGGTGATCCCGCCGAACGACAACAAGCTGGCGGCGCTGAACTCGGCCGTGTGGTCGGGCGGCTCGTTCGTATACGTCCCCGAGGGCGTGCACGTGGAGATGCCGCTCCAGGCCTACTTCCGGATCAACACCGAGAACATGGGCCAGTTCGAGCGGACGCTGATCATCGCCGAGCCCGGCTCGTACGTGCACTACGTCGAGGGCTGCACCGCGCCGACGTATTCGAGCTCGAGCCTGCATTCGGCGGTGGTCGAGCTGATCGCCAAGCCCGGCGCCCGGATCCGCTACACGACGGTTCAGAACTGGTCGACGAACGTATTCAACCTCGTCACCAAGCGCGCGGTCGCGCACGAGGACGCGACCGTCGAGTGGGTCGACTGCAACCTGGGCTCGCGGCTGACGATGAAGTATCCGAGCGTGTATCTGATCGGCGAGCGCGCCCACGGCGAGATCCTGTCGATCGCGTTCGCGGGCAAGGGCCAGCATCAGGACGCCGGCGGCAAGATCATCCACGCCGCCCCCAACACGACCAGCAACATCTTCGCCAAATCGATCTCGAAGGACGGCGGGCGCGGTTCCTACCGCGGGCTGCTCGAGATCGCCAAGGGCGCGCACGGCGCGCGCTCGAAGGTGGTGTGCGACGCACTGCTGCTCGACGAACATTCGCGCTCGGACACGTACCCGACGATCCGGATCGGCGAGGACGACGTCAACGTCGGCCACGAGGCGACGGTCTCGAAGGTCGGCGAGGACCAGCTGTTCTACCTCATGTCGCACGGCATCCCGGAGGACGAGGCGTCGAAGCTGATCGTCAACGGGTTCATCGAGCCGGTCACGAAGGAGCTCCCGATGGAGTACGCGGTCGAGATGAATCGCCTGATCGAGCTGCAGATGGAGGGCTCGATTGGCTAGCGGGTCCGCTCCCGCCGTGGAGCTGCCGACGTTCAAGGGCCGTCCCGGCTGGGAGTTCACGGACATCACGGGCCTCGACCTCGCCGCATATGAGCGGGTGGGGCCGGACGGTGGCCCGGGCGCGGAGGCGTTGTGGGAGCTGCCGTCGCCCGAGCTGCCTGACGGCGTGATCGTCGGCACGCTCGACGATGCCGAGCACCAGGAGCTGATCGACCGCCACCTGGGGTCGCTGGTGTCGGGCGGCGACGACGTGTTCGTGGCGCTCAACGAGGCCGGCGTTCGCGCCAGCGCGTTCGTGTATGTGCCGCGGGGCGTGGTCCTGACCGAGCCGATCTCGCTCACGAGCGTCCAGGCCCGCACCGGGACGCTGCTCAACCAGCGCACGCTCGTGGTGCTCGGGGAGGGCGCTCAGGCCGAGGTGTGGGAGCAGTTCCTGTCCGGGTCGGGCGACGTCGACGGCGTCTTCAACACGGTCACCGAGCTGATCGTCGGCCAGGGCGCGCGGCTGCGCTACGTGTGCGGCCAGGGGTTGTCGGAAAGCAGCTGGGTGTTCGGCGCCCAGCGCGCCGAGGTCGGGCGTGACGCCACCCTCGACTGGGTGGCACTCGGGTTCGGCTCGGCCCGCGGCCACGTGCGGATGGAGACGCGGCTCGCCGGCGAGGGAGCGGAGGCGCGCGTGACCGGCGCGTACGCCAGCCACGCCCGCCAGCACATCGACTTCGACACCACGCAGGAGCACGCGGCGCCGAATACGACCTCGGACCTCGCGTTCCGCGGCGTGCTGGCCGAGCGCTCGACCGCGGTCTGGAAGGGCAACATCATCGTCGACCCGGGCGCGCAGAAGACCGACGCGTTCCAGGAGTCGCGCAACCTGCTGCTGAGTAAGCGGGCGCACGCCGACGCGATCCCCGGCCTGGAGATTCAGGCGAACGACGTGCGCTGCACGCACGCCGCCGCGGTGGCGCAGGTCGACCCGGAGCAGCTGTTCTACCTGCGCTCGCGCGGGCTGCGACTGGACGTGGCCAAACGGCTCGTGATCGAGGGTTTCCTGGCCGCGCTGGTGGAGCGCTTCGAGGCGGGCCCGGTGCGGGATGTGCTGAGCGGCGCGCTCGAGCGGCGGCTCGCGCTGATCCTCGGGGACAGCTAAGGCGCCGCCGTCAGGCTGTCGAGCGCGTCGAGCTCGTCTTCTTCGAGCTCGAGCCGGGCGGCCGCGAAGTTCTCCTCGAAGTGCGCGATCGTGCTGGTCCCGGGAATCGGCAGGATCACCGGCGAGTGCTGCAGGAGCCACGCCAGCGCCACCTGGCGGGGCGTCGCGCCGTGTGCGTCCGCGACCTCCTCGACGGCGGCGCCGCGGCCGGCGAGGTCGCTCCCGCTCGCGATCGGCGCCCACGGGAAGAACGCCAGCCGCTGGCGCTCGCACTCCTGAACCACCTCCTCCGACGCCCGGTCGGCGACGTTGTAGCGGTTCTGGACCGACACGACCGTCGCGATCTGCTGGGCGCGCTCGAGCTCCTCGAGGCTGACGTTGGACACGCCGATGTGGCGGATCTTGCCCTCCTCCTGGAGCTCCACCAGCGCGCCGATCGAGTCTTCGACCGGCACCCTGGGATCGACCGTGTGCAGCTGGTAGACGTCGATCCGCTCGACTTTGAGGCGCATCAACGACGCCTCGCAACAGCGCTTGAGCCGGTCCGGACGGCAGTTCGGCACCCAGCGGCCCGGCCCGGCACGCTCGAGTCCGCCCTTGGTGGCGATCACCAGGTCCTCCGGATAGGGCCGCAGGGCCTCCGCGATCAGGTTCTCGGACACCTCCGGCCCATAGGAGTCGGCCGTGTCGATCAGGTTTACGCCGCGATCGACCAGGTGGCGGAGGAGCTCGCGGCAGCCGGCGGGATCGGCCGGCTCGCCCCAGATCCCGTCGCCGGTGATCCGCATCGCGCCAAAGCCGAGGCGGTGCACCTCGAGGTCGCCGCCGAGGAGGAAGGTGTCGTTCATGGAGAGGAGGTTAGATGGGGGAGGCCGGAAAGACGGCGGGGCGGCAGCGTACGATCCGCACGAACATGGCCAGGCAGCCTCCGATGCTCATCCCCCTGGGCTACGGCAAGTTCGCCCGCGCCGACCGCGTGTTCGCGCTGGTCCCGCTCGAGGGGGCCGAGCGCGGAGACGGGCGGCGCACGCTCGTGTACGTGGAGGGGATCGAGGAGCCGATCATCGCGTCGCGCTCGGAGGGAGCGATCGCGCGCGACGTCGCCGGCGCGCTCGGGCGAGGTTCGGGGCGGTTACGCGACGCGTTCGAGCCGCCCGGCCAGGAAGCGCTGTTCTGACCTTGAGCGTTCCAAAGCTAACTGGACGAATGTTCTATTAGGGCCTCGCGGGACGCTGCCGATACGCAGGAAAACGATTACGAAGGTCAGTGTCGCCTGGGGGCGCACGCCGACGCAAAGCGAGGTAGAAATGCGTGGATATATCTACCGTTCTGGGAGGCGGCGGACAGGTTCGATTCTGCTGGCCGTCGTGGCGGGGGCGGTGCTCGCGCTGGCCGTCGTGCTGGGATCGGCATCGACGGCGTTCGGGAAGGCGCCGGTGAAGTCGCCGCCCCCCGTGATCGCGCACGCGGCCGGACACAAGATCGCTTGAGCGACCGCATGGCAGCCATGCCGCGCCGATCTCGCCTCGCCCGGCACGCGTCGTCGGTGCCGGAAGCGTTCATCGTCTACGTGGCGTTCGTGGTGTTGGTCGCGGTCGCGTCGCTGCTGGCCCTGCCGTGGGTCGGGGGGTGGCGGGTCGGGGATCCGGCCCTGCTCATGGTGCTGTCGGCGTTCGTGCTCGCGGGCGAGCTGTTGCCGATCCCGGTTCCGCGGCGGCGAGGGCTCGCGAACGTCACGATCTCGGCCGCGTTTGCGTTCGCGATCCTGCTGCGGTTCGGCCCCGGTCCGGCCGCGCTGATCTATGTCTCGAGTTCGGTGATCGCCGACCTGGTGCAGCGCGTATCCCCGCTCAAGGCCCTGTTCAACGCCGCCCAGTACCTGCTCGCGATCGTCGCCGCCGCGGCCGTGCTGAACCTTGCCCACTCGCTCCCGATCGGACCGATCACCGGCCCCGAGCTGCCGATCGTGCTCGCCGCCGCGGGTGCGTTCTTCGTCACCAACCACGTGCTCGCGTGCGCCGCGGGAGCGCTGCTGGCGCGGCTGCCGATCGCCGGCTACCTGCGCGACGACCTCGCGTTCCAGGCCTGGACCGCGGGCTGCGTGCTGGCGTTTGCGCCGGCGCTGCTCGCCTCCGCCGACGTCAGCATCGCGCTCGTGCCGGTGTGCTTCGTGCCGATGCTGGCCGTCTACTTCGGGGGCCGGCAGGCGGCCCTGTCGAGCCATCGGGCTCACCACGACGCGCTGACCGGCCTCCCGAACCGCTCGGCGCTGTCCGAGACGCTCCAGGAGGGCCTGGGCGCGGCCGAGCGCGAGCAGCGTCCGCTCGCGGTGATGCTGCTCGATCTCGACGACTTCAAGTCGATCAACGACACGCTCGGGCACGAGCTTGGGGACCTAACGCTCCAGCGGGTCGCGCGCCGGCTCCGCCAGGCGGTCGGCGACTCGACGGTGCTGGCGAGGATCGGAGGTGACGAGTTCGCGGTCCTGATCGACGGCCCGCAGTCCGAGGCCGAAGCGGTCGCGCAGCGGCTGCTCGCGGCGCTCGACGATCCGCTCGAGGTCGACTCGGTGGCGCTCCACATCTGCGCGAGCATCGGCATCGCCTGCTTCCCGCAACACGGCCGCACCTCGCCCGAGCTGATCCGCCACGCTGACGTGGCCATGTACTGCGCCAAGGACTCGGATGCCGCCGTCCACACGTACGCGGAGGCGGACGACGAGTACAGCATCGACCGGCTCGCGCTCGCGGCACAGCTCCGTCGCGGAATCGAGCGCGGCGAACTCGTCGTCCACTACCAGCCCAAGGTGCCGCTGCAGGGCGGCGCCACCCTGGCGCTGGAGGCGCTGGTGCGCTGGAACCATCCGCAGCTCGGGCGCATCGGTCCGGACGGGTTCATTCCCCTCGCCGAGCAGACCGGGATCATCAAGCCCCTCACCGAGAAGGTGCTGGAGGCCTCGCTCGAGCAGTGCAAGTGCTGGCGGCAGGAAGGGCTCGAGGTGACCGTGTCGGTCAACGTGTCGACGCGCAGTCTGCTCGACCACGATCTGCTGACGGTCATCGGAACGCTGCTCAGGCGGCTCGACCTGGACGCCTCGGCGCTCCAGCTCGAGATCACCGAGAGCCGGATCGTGGCCGACCTGCCGCGCGCGCGGGCCGCGCTCGAGGAGCTGCGGGCGATGGGCGTGATGATCGCGATCGACGACTTCGGGACCGGCTATTCCTCGCTCAAGCAGCTCCAGCAGCTCCCGGTCGACGAGATCAAGATCGACCGGTCGTTCGTCACGCGGATGGAGACCGACCGCCAGGACGCGGTGCTCGTGCATTCGATCATCGATCTCGGCCGGAACCTGGGGCTGCGGGTCACCGCGGAGGGCGTCGAAACCGAGAACGTCAAGGAGGTCCTGGCCGAACTCGGGTGCGACTACGCCCAGGGGTTCCACGTGGGACGACCGGTGGTCGCGAACGAGTGCACGCGATACCTGACTACGAGTCAGCCGAGCGCGGTCGTGATCGCGCTCGTCAAGTGAAGCGCCGCTAGCCGGCGACCTGCTGGTACAGCGACGGAAGGCTCGGATAGCCGCTCGAGGCCCAGCCCGAGTTCTGCAGGGCAGCGATCTGCGTCGCGGCCGGCTGACCGGCGCTGCTGAGGATGCCCTGGATACCGGAGCTGGCCGTGCCGTATCCGGGGATCGTGTTCTGGCCTTTGAGCCAGCCGGCGGTGGCGTCGGCGGCGGTGACCGGGTCTGACCAGATCGAGTCGCCGGCGCCGTAGGTCGCGCTGTCGGTGTAGCCGATGTTGAGCCAGTCGTTGTTGTTCTGGCTCTGGCGGGACTGGGCCGCGCCGCCCGACTCCTCGGCGAGCAGCCACGCCGAGACCACGCCGGGATCGAGACCGGTGTCACCGGCGAGGCGCGAGGCGAACTGCTGCTGGTCGGAGGTCAGCATCGACTGCGCGCTCGACGGGAGCGCACCCCCGGTGGCGGCGACCGACGATGCCGAGCCGGCGTCCTGGGCCTGGGCCAGGGCGCTCGCGAAGCTGGACGAGTCGGAGGACGAGCCCGTGGCCGTGGACGAGGTCCCCGCCACGCTCGAAGAAGTGGTGGCCGCGGCGACCGACGGGTCAAACGCGGTCTGGAGAGACTGGATCTGCGCCTGGATCTGTGCGACCCGGCCCACGGCATCGGTGTAACTCATCGACAACCTGGTGATCGACTGGTTGCCCGTTCGCTTGAGCGTGAGCCCCGGGCTCGGCTCCACGGGGATGCGGGCGATTCGCGATCCGGCCGCTGATAGCTTGTGGCGGCGTGACCGATCTGTCGAACGAACAGGAGGTCCGAGAGGTCGAGGACGCCTTCGCAGCCGGTCGGCCCTACGCCTCGCTCGCGCGCCTCGGCCAGGCGATCCGCGGTGGCGCGGACGCCGAGCTGCTCGCCGACGCGTTTGTGATCCTCCACCGGACCCAGGGCATCGGCGCCGCCACCGGCGCGCTCGCGCTCGCCGAGGCAATGGGTGCGTCCGAGGAGACGCTCGAGCGTCACCGGGCGGACATCGAGACTCACCGCATGCAACGGCTCCTCCCCGAGGTCCTGGGGCGAGTCGTGTTCCTGTCGCTCGCCGATCCGGAGCCCGGCAACTACGACCTCGAACGGTGGCCCGACGGCAAGCCCACGCGCACGCGCGAGGATGTGGTCGGAACGACCCGGTACATGGCCGAGCATGCCGAGGAGCTCGAATGGGCGGCCGACCGGCTGGACCTCGATTCGCGTGAGGTGCTCACGCAGCGTCTGGTGTACCTGACGCTGGACCACGAGCGTGCCCACGTCGGCCCGTCGATCGAGGAGGTCGAGCGTCTGAACGAGGTGGCCCGGACCCGGTTGCGGACCGCCGAGCGGGTGCGCGGCCTCGGCTACATGGACGCGGTCAACCGGCGCGACTTCCTGTACAGCCACCGCTTCGACCTCAACCCGATCGGCTACCCGATCGAGCTCGAGGCGTCGATGTTCGGCGTCCAGGCCACGTATCTGCTGCAGCAGTACTGGGCGCCGAACAACCCGCCGGCGCGCCCGCGCGCGGGAGACGTCATCGTCGACGGCGGCGGTTACCTCGGGGAGACCGCCCTGTGGTTCGCGTTCGTCGCCGGCGAGTCGGGGAGAGTCGTGACGTTCGAGCTCGAGCGGGGCGCTCTCACCGTTCTCCGTGAGAACCTCGCCGCGAACCCCGCGCTGTCCTCGCGGATCGAGATCAACGAGCACGCGCTGTGGAGCGAACCGGGACACGAGCTGCCGCTCCTGGTCAGCGGGCCGGGCACCACGCTGATGGGCGTGGGGCACGAGCCCGATCCGGATGACAGCCTGCCGGTTGAGCAGATCGTGTCGACGACCTCGATCGACGCGCTGGTGGCGTCGGGCGAGCTCGAGCGGGTGGACTTCGTCAAGCTCGACATCGAGGGCGCGGAGTCCGAGGCGCTGAAGGGCGCCGAGCAGACGCTGCGCCGCTTCCGGCCGCGCCTGGCGCTGGCCGCCTACCACCAGTTCGATGACATGTGGGCCCTGATGCGCCAGCTCGACCGGCTCGAGCTGGGGTATCGCTTCGCCATGGCCCATTTCACGCCGCACCACGAGGAGACCGTCCTCTACGCGTGGGTCGAGGAGGAGCAATGAGCCAACCGTCGATCGGCACCGGCGTGCCGCTCGTGTCGGTGCTGACGCCGGTCTACAACTACGGTCGGTACCTGGCGCGCACGCTCGACAGCGCGCTCGACCAGGACTATCCGGCCGATCGCATGGAGATCGTGATCGTCGACGACGGCTCCACGGACGAGACGCCGGAGGTCATCGCCGCGTACGCGGCCAAGCACCCGGGACGCATCCGTGCGTTCCGCCAGGAGAACCAGGGCTTCATCGCGGCCACCAACGCGACCTTTCGCGAGGCCCGCGGCGAGCTGTGGGCGTTCCTGGACTCGGACGACATCTGGCCGCCCGAGAAGACCCGTGAGCAGGTCGAGATCCTCCGCCGGCGCCGCGAGGTGGGCGCCGTCTACAGCGACACCCAGCTGATCGACCCCTACGACAAGGTGCTCACGCCGTCGGTGTGGACTTTGTACACGCAGACGCCGATCGTCGGCGGGGGCGCCGCGATGTACAGGATGTGCAGCGAGCCGTCCGGCAATCCTGCGCTCAACTCGACGATCATGCTGCGCGCCGAGCTGGCCGAGCAGTTCGCGCCGATCCCGGACGGCGTCCCGTACGTCGACTGGTGGGTGATGGCGCGGATCGCGCGCGTCGCGGAGCTGGCGACCAACGAATCGCGCGTCGGCTACCGCACCCACGGCGCCAACATCACGCTGGGCGCGACCGGCCAGCGGGCGGTGCGGGAGGTGCTGAAGGCCGTGCAGATGCGACGGCAGCTGCTGCTGCACGGCGCCGGCGAGGAGCTGACGACCGAGCAGGTGGTGATGGTGTGGCGCGTGTTCGAACAAGCCGCCGCCCACACCGCGACGATCGCCCAGACCGTGTTCCTGCCGCTGATCCCGGCGACCGAGGCCGAGGTGGAGCGCGGCCGCGCATACGCCGCGCGGGCGGAGTCGGACACGCGCGAGGGCCGCTATCAGGACGCCCTGCGCAACCGCGTGATGGCGGTCGCCGCCAATCCGTGGGACGCCGACTCACGCGAGTGGATCCTCGACCTCGGTGCGTTCGCTCTTGCGGCGGTCGAGATCGAGGACCACCTGACCGAGGCGCGGGGGTCGATCGTGCTCGCGTTCCTGGAAGAGCTCGAGAAGGAGCCGCAGCTGCTGGCAGCGTACGCCGAGCTGGTCGGCGCCGACGACGACATCACGCTCGTGGTCGATGCCACCGACGTCGAGGAGTCTGTGGCGCTCGTCCGCGTGCAACAGGTGATCGGCCAAGCGGGCGTGGAGGCGGCCAACATGCCGGACGCCCTGCTCGTCGGCAAGGCCGCCAAGAGCCCCGCGAAGGCGCTCAAGGTCGAGTTGGAGCGTCGCGCCGATGCGGTGCTGACGCGTCGTCCCGCGCGGCTCGGCATCCCGGCGTACAGCCCCGAGCGCCTCGGCGATCTGAAGGCCGACCTCGCGGCGGCGACCCGGTCTGCAATAGGTTAGGCGGCCACGGCGAGCACCGTGCCGGCGGCCCGGTCGCGCCCCAACACCGACCGCGTGGCCGCGACGACCGCGCTGCGGTTCCAGCGCTCGATCATCTCGCCGAGCGCCCGGACCTCGCCGCGCAGGCTGTAGTAGTTGACGTGGTGGCAGAAGATCGTGGTGTCCACGACGTAGGTCGCGCGCCCGCCGTAGACGGCCTCCGCGAACAGAACCTCGTCGACGCCGGGCCCCTCGCCCATCATCGTCGGGTAGTCGTCGGAGCGGAACGCCATGACCGTGCACGAGATGCCGCGGCGCTCGTCGATGTCGCTGACGTCCATCAGGCCCTCGGGGCCCCAGTCGTCGCGACCGAGCCGCCGAACCGAACCATGGTCATCGCACAGCTTGACGAGCGCGCCCGGGTCGGCCGAGTACAGCGCGCGCATCGCGCGCAGCCGTGTGTCCTCGCCGGTGATCGGGTGGGGGCGGTGCCACAGCCACGCGTGGCTCGGCGCCAGCTCGGCCAGCTGCGGGTCGAGGTGCTCGAGGAAGAAGCGTGAGGTGTAGTTGTTGACGGTGACGGCCGGGACCTTCAGCTCCATCGGGCCGAGCTCCCAGTCCTCGGGACGCGAGACGAGCAGGACGTCCTCGTCCAGCTTGAGGATCGTTTCGCCGGGCCACATCGCGGAAACCTCCTTGAACGCCTCGTGTGCGTACGGAATCGTGTCCTCGCCACCGGCCAGTTCGTGATTGCGGCCGGTGCCGACGCTCCAACGGCGCGCGATCCACTCGATCGCATCGGTGCGCTCGGGCACGTTGCCATTGTTGATGACGAGGATGTCCTCCGTCGGCAGCCAACGCGTCAGGGCGTCGAGGCACAGATCCAGGTGCTGGGGTTCGAGGCAGGCGAGAACGACGGCTTTCATGATCGGGTCCTAGGCGGCGAGGTGGTCGGTGTCGGCGGTGGTCCTCAGCGGTGACCAGCGTTCCACCGCGGCGAGCGCGCCGGCGATGACCTGGTCCATGTTGAGGTACTGGTAACGGGCCAGGCGGCCCACGAACAGGACGTCCGGACGGGCGTTCGCGAGCTGCTCGTAACGGTGGTACAGCTCGCGGTTCTCCGGACGCGGGATCGGGTAGTAAGGATCGCCCTCGGCGGACGGGAACTCGTAGGCGAGCGTGCTCGTCTCGGCGATCTGACCGGTGAGGTGGCGGTACTCGGTGACCCGCGTGTACGGGATCCGCTCGTTGGGATAGTTGACCGTCCCGGTCGGCTGAACGAGGCGCCCGCCCGGGGTCGCGCGACACTCGTGCTCGAAGCGCAGCGAGCGGTAGGGGAGCCTGCCGTGGCGGTAGCCGAAGAACGCGTCGATCGGGCCGGTCCACACCAGCGGGATGTCCGCGTAGTGGTGCTCGACCTCGGCATAGTCGACGCCCGTCTGGACCGCGATTTTGGGGTGGTCGAGCATCCGCTCGAACATGACCGTGTAACCGTCGGCGGGCATCTTCTGGAAGCTGTCGATGAAGTAGCGGTCGTCGTCGCCTGAGCGCACCGGGATCCGCGCGCACACCGACGCATGCAGCTGACTGGGGTCGAGGTCCCACTGCTTGCGGGTGTAGCCGCGGAACAGGCGCTCGTACAGGTCACGGCCGACCTTGGCCACGACCGAGTCCTCGGAGGTACGCACGGTCTCGCGCGGCTCGGCCACCCACGCGAGGTAGGCGGCGGTCTCCTCCTCCCCGTAGAGCTCGATGCCGTGCAACGCCTGAACCGTCCGGCGGTTGATCGGCATCGGGACGAACCGTCCGTCGACTTCGGCCACGACGCGGTGCTGATACGGGCGCCACTCGGTGAAGCGCGAGAGGAACGCGACGACCTTATCCGCGTTGGTGTGGAAGATGTGCGGCCCGTAGCGGTGGACCAGCACGCCGTTCTCGTCGAGCATGTCGTAGGCGTTGCCGGCGACGTGCGGGCGGCGGTCGATCACGAGCACCTGCAGCCCGCGCTCCTCGGCGAGTTTGCGTGCGCTGACCGAGCCGGCAAAACCGGCGCCCACCACGAGCACGTCCGGACGCTGGTGGTCGCGTGGGCGTGCAGCGCCGATGTCGAGGGAGCCCATGGTTCCGTAATCGACCGCCGCGTGGCGCGCTTGAGCGCCTGAGTTCATGCCGCGGAGCGGAGCGTGCGCCCGGTGGCCGCGGGCCAGCGCTCGACCGCCACCAGCGCGCCGGCCACCACCTGATCCATGTTCAGGTACTGATAGCGCGCGAGCCGCCCCACGAACAGGACGTTCGGGAGTGCTCCCGCGAGCTGCTCGTAGCGGTGGTAAAGCTCGCGATTCTCCGGGCGGGGGATCGGATAGTAAGGGTCACCCTCGTCCATCGGATACTCATAGGCGAGCGTGCTCACCTCCGCGAATTGGCCGGTGAGGTGACGGTACTCGGTGACGCGCGTGTACGGAATCCGTTCGTTCGGATAGTTGATCTGGGCCGCGGGGTGCACGAGCCGACCGCCCGGCGTCCGGCGCGTCTCGTGCTCGAACCGCAGACTGCGGTACGGGAGGTGTCCGAGCCGGTAGGAGAAATAGGCGTCGATCGGTCCGGTCCACACGAGCCGCTCGGGCAGTGTGCGCGCAGGCAGTTCATCGAACTCGACGCCTACCTGCACCTCGATCCCGGGATGGTCGAGCATCGCCGCAAACATCTCGGTGTAACCGTCACGCGGCATCGCCTGGTAGGTGTCGGTGAAGTAACGGTCGTCGTTGTTGGTGCGGACGGGGATGCGCGCGCACACCGACGCATGAAGCTGCGAGGGATCTAGGCTCCACTGTTTGCGGGTGTAGCCACGGAACAGCCGCTCGTACAGATCCCGCCCCACCTTCGACACGACCGAGTCCTCGGAGGTGTGAAGCGCCTCGCGCGGCTCGGCCAGCTTCTCCAAGTAACTTGCCACCTCGGCCTCGCTCAGATCGAGGCCGTGCAGCGTGTTCACCGTGGTGCGGTTGATCGGGATCGGGATGAACCGCCCGTCGACCTCGGCGAGCGTGCGGTGCTCGTACGGCCGCCACGCGGTGAACCGTGACAGGAACGTCCACACGCGCTCGGAGTTGGTGTGGAAGATGTGCGGACCGTAGTTGTGGCACAGCACCCCATGCTCATCGACCGAGTCATACGCGTTGCCGGCGATGTGCGGCCGGCGGTCGATCACGAGCACGCGCAGACCGTGATCCTCGGCCAGCACGCGGGCGCTCACCGAACCGGCGAAGCCGGCGCCCACGATCACCACGTCGTAGCGGGATCCGATGTTCGAGGCGTTCGTCACAGCCCGGTGATCGACTGGAATGCACGGAGATTGAGTACGGATCTCGCGTCGCCGGACGGCCCTAGACTTCGGCCGCGTGTCCAGCCCCCCAGACGTCATCGTCGGATGGCTCCAGCACGATTACGGGCAGTTGGGTCGTCCGGCCGAGGCGATCGCGCACGTCCTGGCCGACAGCGAGCTGGCGGGCAGCGTGGCCTACGTCGAGCCGTTCCGCCCGCGCGAGGGGGCCGACGCGGATCTAAGCCATCGCCTGGACCGCTCGCTGCACGTGTTTTCGGGCGCCGGCACGCCGCCGAGCGGGCGCCACGAGGTGGCGGCGGCCGTGCTGCAGGCCGCGGGGCTGACCGATCCGCTGCTGCTCAACTTCGGCGTATCGGAGGCGAACTGGTGGATCCAGTACGAGTTCGCGCCGGTGTGCCGCGCGTCGTGCCTGGTCACGTACGACAAGCTCGCCGAATGGACCGCGCTGTCCACGCGGGCCCAACTGCTCGAGCGCGTGCGTGCGCGGCTGATCGCCGCCTCCGATCGGGTGTGCGGCATGTCGCAGGGTTCGATCGACGACATTCCCGACGCGGTGTACGTCGGTCACGGATGCGACGAGGCCTGGCACGAACCCGACATCGATGCCCGCGAGGAGCCCGCCGACCTCGCGCCGATCCCGCATCCGCGGGCGGTGTACGTCGGCGCGATGTCGATGCGCTTCGACGCCGGGGCGGTGGGCGCGCTGGCCCGGGCCGGGGTCAACGTCGTGCTGATCGGGATCGCGCCGCAGCCCGACCTGATCGAGATCGCTCGGTCCCAGCCGGCGGTGCACTACCTCGGGCCACGCGCTCCCGCGCATACGCCCGCGTACCTGCTCCACTGCGATGTCGGGATCGTACCGCACACCGACGAGCCGTTCACGCGCACGATGGAGCCGCACAAGGTCTACAACTACGCCGCGGCCCGGTTGCGCAGCGTGGTCCAGCACGCGCCGTACCCGCCGGCGCTCGACGACGTCATCGAGTCGGCGGACGATCGCGACGAGTTCGTGGCGGCGGTGCTGCGTGCGGTGAGCGCCGGTCGTCTCGACGACGCGCAGGTGTCAGCGGCGCGCGATCTCTCCTGGCGCCGGGTGACCGAGGACATCCTGGCCAGCGCGTGAGCTCCAGCTCAGTGCGGTGCGAGGGCGTGGCCGTTCATCGCCACGCCGGGGTGCTTGCGCAGGAACCGCTCGCGGTCGGCGGCGACCTGGACCCGGATCCAGGCGCTCAGCTCGGGGTCCTCGCTGCCGACGGTCTGCGACAGGCCGTGGCGAATCTGGGCGCTCTCGACGAGGACCGGCGGCCGACCAGCCGCACGCAGCCGGTGCAGCAGGTCGGTGTCCTGGTACCACAGCACCAGCGACGGGTCGAAGAATTCGCCGGGTGCATGGGAGTGGGCATCGATGCTCTCGCGGGTCAGCCCGAAGCACCAGGCGGGGAAGTCGAACCGCATCGGGCCCTCGATCGTCAGTGGGAACGAGACCGCGGCGCCGGCGTCGAGCGCGGCGCGGAGCGGCGGCCACCAGCCGGCGAGCGGCTCGACGTCGTCGTTCATCACGACCACGTACGG
>Ga0335078_10004971_pt1 | contig 19677 bp, 20 predicted proteins | sample Lox_Sample_32_FD_206711 | JGI IMG/M metagenome (GOLD analysis project Ga0335078, IMG submission 206711) | Soil microbial communities from Loxahatchee National Wildlife Refuge, Florida, United States - Lox_Sample_3.2 | ecosystem: Environmental > Terrestrial > Soil > Wetlands | place: USA... | reverse complement strand
TTCTCAAATGGTGGTGCAGCATATCGCTGACAAACGCCTCACTCACGAAGAACTTATTGGCAAAGGCACCGACGTGGTACATCAATGCTAGCCAGTGACGCGGCCATCGGAAGACGGCCTAATCCTTGCCTTTCTTGCGTTTCTTTCGCTTGTGTTTGGGGGGTGGGAACGCGGACCAGCTTTTTCATTGCTCCTTCAGACCTTTTCGTTGCTTCCTTGCCTTCGATATACTCTTGTTTCACAAAAACTCCTATGTCTTCTGCGCGCAGAAAGAAATTAAGAAAAGCGAAACTCGGGGAGAAACACTTGAGCGATAATAAGTCCCCCAACAACCATCGTAATCTATCTCCCAAATACTCTGTAGAAGGCCAAGTTGGGATTAACGGATCGGTTGAAATACGAGAAACTCAAAGTGTTACTCACCAACACGAATCCGAAGAGAAAAAGGCCAACGCCTATAAAGAACATACCAAGGAGCACGAAACCTCTTCTCTTACTATCGCTAGGGTTACTGCAGCCGTCACTGCAATCTATCTTGTATTCACTATCCTGATCTTTAGTGAAAGTAAGCGTTCTGCCGATGCAGCAAAGAGTGCGGCTGATACCGCTTCCCGGCAATTGGAATTGGCCGAGCGTCCTTGGATTAGAGTTGATTTGCAGATAGCTGGACCTTTGATAATAGATGCGAACGGCATGAGCCTCGTTGTGCGGGCTATTACCAGATCAACTGGCAACTCCCCCGCTGCTGCAGTCCTTATGGAATCCAAGATGTTCGTAAACTATGCTTGGCCTGTGACATTGATTAACGCCAAACGCGATGCTTTTTGTGAAGGCCTGAAGAGGCGCGACGCTATCAACCAAAAATATTTGAAATCCATTTTCCCTGGAGGCCAAGAACCTCCTGAAAATCAGCATCTCAGTGTCCCAAAAACGGAACTTGACCAAGCGTTGAAAGGAGGTAACGGGCGCGTCCTGCCAGTGGTAATAACGTGCGCGGTATATCAGTCCACTTTCAACAATCGCGTTTACGAAACCGCTTACATCAGCGGAATCATGTCCATCGAACAAGGAATAGGAATGGCCGTGCCCGGAGATAAAGTAGCAGTAATAACTCCTGACCGCTTGTTTATGGAGACTCAAACATTCACTACTGAATAGCGGGCCTGTCACGGCGAGTACTAGCCCGAGTTTGTGCCGCGCCTACGGCGCTTGTCTCCTGCTCGACCACGTACCCAGCCCTTACGGGCTGGGCTAATGTCTATCGCGCCTACGGCGCTTTCGGAAGAAGATTGGCACAGGCATAGAAGGATTCCGTGTCTGTGGCGGTTGCGACTCTTTTGCGCTTGTGTCCTAGCCCTTACCCTTCGGCGGCGTCAGGGCGAGCAAGCTGGGCTGGTCTGTACCGCGCCGACAGATCTCTAGAAGGAAGATCGGGGCTAGAAGAGAGATGGGCTGTGCCAACGGCGCTTTCGGAGGAAGATCAGCAAGTCCAGGACCGGAGATTTGCCAGCGGGCTGGAACGGAGGGGATGACACCTCTCAACCCCGGAAGGGGCGAAAGAATTTAGCCCAGCGCGTAGGCGCTGGGGGCACGCGGCATAAAATGGCCACTCCGGAGGTGAGGCAGATGCCCCACACGTACGCGCAAAACATCGTCCACATCGTGTTCAGCACGAAGGACAGGAGGAAGATGATCTCGAAGGAATTTCAGGCCGGATTGTGGCCCTACCTGGGGGGTATCTGCAAAAACATTGGTGTGGGAGTCCTCGCCATCGGAGGGGCGGAGGACCACGTTCATCTTCTTGTGAACGTCCCGCCGAGCCTGGCGGTAGCGAAGGCCGTCGGGACCGTCAAATCGAATTCGTCGAAATGGGCGAACGGGGCGAGGAAGGAACTCGCATGGCAGCAGGGATATTCGGCGTTCAGCGTGAGCGCGTCGGTCGTGCCGGCAGTGGTTCGGTACATACGCAATCAGGAAAAACATCATAAGAGAATGAAATTCGACGCCGAGTACTTAGCTCTCCTGAAGAAACACGGGGTGGATTTTGATGAGAGGTTCGTGTTTGGCTGAGGAGTGTGCCGCGCCTACGGCGCTTGTTTCCTGCTCGACCACGTACCCAGCCCTTACGGGCTGGGCTAATGTCTATCGCGCCTACGGCGCTTTCGATGGAAGGTCGGGACGGGCGCGAAGAATTGCCTCAGCTATGAGGCTTGCGATTCATTAGCGTCTGGGGGAGCTCAGCCCTGACCCTTCGACGGGCTCAAGGCAAAAGGGGCCAGGCTAATGTCTATCGCGCCTACGGCGCTTTCGATGAAAGGTCGGGATAAATCGGCGGGCGCTACGAAGGCAGGAGGAAGAGGGATCCTTCGCTGCGCGGACTCCGCTCAGGATGGCGGCGCGGGGGAACGGGGACACGATGTATCGTGCCCCCCCGGACAACACAGAGGCAGTGTAGATTTTGTTTCGTGGGTGCCGGCGTGATGTGACGATGCTTGACCGTCTTGCCCGCCAGGGCGGGCAGCGCTCGGCGAATTAGTCCGGGAGCATGCCGATGGTGTGCAGCCAGGTTTCGACTAAATCCGGCCAATGGGTGATGGGGAGTTTGGTTGGGCGGAGGCCGAAGGCGTGGCCGCCGTGGGCGTACAGATGCATCTCCACGGGAACACCGGCGTCCTTCAGCGCGATGTAGTAGGCCACGGATTGGTTCACGCCGTCCACATTGTCGTCCTCCGCCTGGACCAGGAATGTGGGCGGAGTTTCCTTGGTGACGTGGAGATTCGGATTCAAGTCGTAGGTTTTGTCCTCAACCCACAGGTGCCCCGGATAGACGCCCACGGCAAAATCCGGGCGGCAGCTTGCCTTGTCGGCTTCATCCAACGGCGCGTACAAACGGCGCTCGAAATTCGTGCTGATTTCCGCCACCAGAAATCCGCCCGCGGAAAAACCGAGGACACCGATCTTGTGCGGATCAATGTGCCACTCCGCGGCGTGAACGCGAACGAGCCCTAAAGCTCTTTGCGCGTCCTCCAAAGCCAAAGTGGAGATGGCGAGATCGTTGGGGCGGCAATCGCAGTGCCAGTCGTAAGGGACGCTCGGCACGCGATATTTCAGGAGCACGCAGGTGATTCCTTTGGAGGTGAGCCAGTCACAGGCTGCCGTGCCTTCCAGATCGATTGCCAATCCCTCAAAACCGCCGCCTGGGAACACAACCACAGCGACGCCGGTGTTCTCGCCCTTGGGCGAATAGACGGTCATGGTAGGCCGCGAGACGTTGGTCACCCAGAACCAGGGCCTGCCCGCGACGGGGTGGTTCTTTACCGGGGTCGCATTTTCCGGGCCCGGGACAGCCTGCGCGTCGGGCGGCGTTCCCGGCCAGAGGGCAATTTGCGTATGGCCCGGCGATGGCTGCCAAGAGGCCGTTTGCGCGGGCACTCCTGCCGATGCAAAAACCAGGAACGCCGCGAATAGCAAAAACTTCGTCATGATGCACCCGCCTGCTGTCAGTCTACTGTGCGAAGAAGCCAAATTGCGAAAGACGAAGATGATTGGGTGAGTTGAAGAGGGATTCTTCACACCGCGGACTCCGTTCGGGATGAGGACGCGGAAGTAAGCCACAGTCGCGCGGGTCAAGGCGCGGGGCGGTCACTCAGCCGAACTTCGGCGAGAAGATCGGCGAGAATCCAAGCCGCGCCGGCAATTGCGAAGGTCTCCGTGGTTTCGCCCCAATTCGAGTGACTGCGGGGATTCGATGAAAGCAGCGGCACCCAGACGAGAAACCCAAACATCAGGAGCATTGCCGTGAGAAGGCGAGCGGCGAGAAGTGCGACTTGATTCGCAAGAAGAGCCACGGCCGCGAGTGCGAAGAAAGCGGTGGTCGTTACGGCCCAAAACATCTGACCAGGCGGAAGCCACTTCGGAACCAGAGTGGCGGTTGCACGGAGATAAAACGCCTGTTCGAGGGCGAAAGAAGCGGAACAGAGGCCGAAAAGAATGCGGCCGACGCGATTCAGCGATTCCCTCGACCATGCCGATGACCAGCGCGCAAAAACGATCAGCGCTCCGGTGACGAGAGAGAGCTGCTCGAAGAAGTTGCCCCAGCTATTGTAGATTCGCGGCGCGGCAAAGATGTGCGGCACACACGCCAGGGCAAAGGCGAGATAGACCGCCGCCAGGACGGCTGCGCCCGCTTTTGCGGTCCGAGAAAACTGAATCGCAGCGCCGCCGAGGATTTCGGCAGCGGCGGCCAGGTAGGCAACGTACGGCAGCAGATGCCAGCCGTTATAGCCGCGCCATGCCAAAGTGAAAATGCCAAAGGCCAAAGCAGCCACTCCAAACAAGTGACGGCCGAGGTTCGAACGAGGAGTTGATTCGGTCATTCTGTTTTTAGCCGCGTTCGCGCAGATGATTCACGATGCCAGAAAGCCCGCCGCCGATAACTAGACTTAGGGCGACCTGGGGACCGCAAGGAACGCACCGAGCTTTATACAACGGGAAGGGCGCTGGGTATAGGGACAGAATTTTGGAGTGTGAAGGAGCCACGCGGTGATGAAGTGCCGCGAGAACTTCGTTCTAGAATGGCCTAAAGCGCGAGGCGAAGAGACCGCCCGAATCCTTCTTCAGTTAGGATACTGGAATGGCGAAAAAGCGATCGCTGGGAATGAGGGCGTTTCTGGGGGTCGGCTTTTTTGCGTTGATCATGGCAGCGGCACTGTGCCTTTCGGCATGGTCCCTGCGGTATTGGCAGGGATGGACTTTTTGGGCCGTGTTCGCGGCCTCGAACGCATGGCTCACGATGCACTTCTTGAAAAAGGACCCGGCGCTGATCGAACGGCGGATGAAAAGCGGCCTGAGCGCGGAGAAGGAAAAGAGCCAGAAAATTATCCAAAGGCTGATCATGCTCGTGTTTATCGCGCTGGTGATTTTTCCGGGGTTTGATCATCGCTACGGATGGTCGCGCGTGCCGATCTGGGCGGTGGCGGCGGGAGATGCGCTGGTGGCGCTAGGAATGTGTCTTGTGTATTTCGTTTTTCGGGAAAACAGCTTTGCAGCATCGGTGATCCAGGTGGATACGGGACAAAGTGTGATTTCCACGGGGCCTTATGGGCATGTGAGGCACCCGATGTATGCGGGGGTGCTGGTGATGCTCCTCGGCGTGCCGGTGGCGTTAGGATCGGTCTGGGGGATGCTGTTTTGTGTACCGATGGTGCTGCTGATTGTGTGGCGTCTGACAGACGAAGAAAAATTCTTAAAGAAGAATTTGGCAGGGTATGAAGCGTATTGCGCGAAGACGCGATACCGGCTGGTGCCGGGAGTGTTTTAGTTTCCATCTCACGAGCCGAAGTGAGCGGTCAGCGGCGGGATTCCTGGTAAAGGCCGAGGAGATTGCCGGCAGGATCGAAGAACCAGGCGAAAGCGTCGCCATTGGGGCTGATGGGCGTGAACGGCTTGGCGACTTTGCCGCCGGCGGCGGTGATTTTCTTAAAGGTGTCTTCGATGCTGTCCACCATGATCGAAGTGAGGAGACCGGCTTCGCGGGACGGCGGACGGCCGGTAACCCACATGCCGCTGACGTAGCCGGTGGCGTCGTCAAAAGCGGGGGCGCCGTCGCCATGATGGCGGATTTGCCAGCCGAAAACCTGAGAATAGAAGCGCGAAGAGGCTTCCGGATCTGTGGCAGGGATTTCCAGGTAGCAGATTTTGCCGTTGGGCATGGACGTTGCCTCCACGCGAGCGAAATGAGGCCGGTATTATGGCATGCGGAAGACAAGAGGAAGCGGGAAAGATGCTGGACTGTGCCAGAGGTTGCTTGGGTTGGGGCGGGATCGGGCGGTCCGAAGGCGCGACTCACCTTTGTTCGCGGGGCCGCCGATGGCCTTCTCGGCGTTCGGAAGACTGAAGTGATCTCTGACAATTTTGCCGGCAAGAAAAAGATCCGACCGATTATAATATCGAATGATGAAATCCATGCGCCTGTACAAACCGTTACCGTGGATGCTGGGTCTCGTCCTTGTGGCGACGGCTGCAGCAAATAAAGGCTGGTTGCCGGTGTTCGTATGGCCCTCGGCGGCACAGCCGGTTGTGCGATTTAGCTTCAGCAAATTTAAAGAGAGTGTCTCCGCCGGAGACAGACACGACTACACCTCCGAGGTCACGATCCGGAATTTGTGGAACAAGAAGATCTCCAAGGCCGAATTCATGTTCTATTTTTATGATAAGGACAGGGTAAGGATCGGATCGGCAGAGATTGATGTGGATGATCTTGGCCCAGGACAAGAAACCAAATTCGAGGCGTTCATACCGGCATCAGGGAGCATTAGCTCAATGGACTTCGTTCCCCGGTCGCTCCCCGAAGAACTACAAGGATATCTACCGCCAAAGAGAATTTCGATTACCGTGAATTCAGTGCCCCAGGGAGCAGAATTCAAGATAGATGGAACGCCCGGGGGGACTACCCCAGAGATCGTAGAGGTTGCACCTGGGAAGCACTTGTTGGCCTTCAGCAAAGAAGGTTTCAGTCCAGGAACCTTCCCCCTGGAGATCACTCAGAACGATGTATCCGGTGGCAGCGTCAGCTATGAATTGGGATCGTCCACGCATGACACCCTTGAACTTCGAGACGGCACGGTCGTAAGCGGAGACGTGCTGTCGATGTCTGCGACGGAAGTAGAAGTGCGTGTCGGCGGGACGGTGCAACACCTCAACCGAAACCAGGTCAAGCGGATCCTTCTGATACCGCGGGAACCAGAATCTCAATAGAATTCCCAGGGCCTTCGGATTGAGCGATCAGAAAATTATTTGAGTTCGAGGAAGGCCGGGATACTAGCTCGCGGGGAGATCGATCGAAAAGGAATGGCGAGGCCATGAAATTCGAGACAATTTTGGAGGGCGAGAAGCAAGCCAGGAGGAGGAGGCACGCCGGCTGAACGACCGTACGAACGGCAAAGGGGCAGAAGCGGTCTGGAATCCGCCTCTTGAAAAGCAGAAATAGCGTGTTTCACGCGTGCTTATGGCGGGCGCCGCGCTGGAAGCGGCGGCGCTCGGCAGCCCAGTCCACGAAGGATTTCAGTTGTTTGCGGTATTTCCAGCTGAGGCGGAAAAACTTGGAAGCAGTCAAATCGTCCGCTTCCTTGCCAAGAAAGGTTTCAAAGCGCCAGCGGAGGTACGGGCTTTTCCAGGGCGTGAAGCGGTAGCCTCGAGCGACGATCCAGTAGTAGCGCAACGTGTTCCACATAATCCCACGCAGAGCGGACGAACGTTCGGGGATACGGGCGTCCTAGCTAAAAACGTTACTCCTTTCCGGTATATGGTTTGCAAGCCCGCCTGCGCAGGCCAGTACAAGCCTCAAAGGTTATTCCATGGGAGCAGACAGGTGTTCATGGACCAAAAGCCAATGAGAGCCCCGCCTCTCCCAGATGCCGGTATAGCGAATCTCTGTTTCAGTTGCTTTACCGTCTTTTGTCTTTTCAGAGAAATGCATGGAGACGGTGGTCCAGGCGATGTTGCCGCGGCGGACGACTCTGAGGTCCTTGCCTGCGGTGAGGCTGCCGCTCACAAAATTCGGGTTGAAAAATTCCTTCTGGACGCCTTCGCGGTACTGCTTCCAGCCGTGGTAGGAGAACGGCGCGAGATCATAGAAGACGAGGTCGCCATCCTTCGCGTAGAAGCGGGCGGGAGCGTCGGGGTTGCCGGAGCTCCATGCGGCGCAATAGGCACTGGTTAGCTTGCGGAAGGTGGCGTCATCGGAGGCTTTCTGCTCGGCGCGGGCCGCAGCGAAAGTGAGAAGAGCGCCTCCAATCGCCATAGCCACATAGAGAAGCCAGCGCCAGCGTTCTTTACGGACGCGAGAGATGCCAATCCCTCGTGGAGTCATCCCAAGTTCCTCCTCGCAGGCCAAATCAGCGATGATGGGAAGTGATCGTTCTGTGGACGATACGGTAGTCCGAGCTGTGGAGAATTTCAAGGGGGAATGCGGAATTTCATAAAAACTCAGAGTCCGTGATGTTCGCCATGGGCGGGTTCCCTTCCCCAGACACCCGGCGGAACCCGGCATTCGCCGGTATGTAAGGACGGCTGGCCGAATAGCTCGTGTGCCGTCAAGGAGGTACGGGTAGTCTGGCCTCGTTTTGAGGGCAAGACCGAGGCTGGAGGGCGAAATGGTGGGAGAGAGAAAAGCAGCGTCGGGACAGAATCAAGCGCTAGGAAAGGGGCTGGTGGCCATGGGGACGATCTTCTTTGCGGGAGAGATACTTTACGGGCTGGTTCAACTGGTGAGTGCGTGGGAGATCTTTGGGCACCTGGGATGGCTTGCGGCGGCTGGGATGGAGCTGTTGCGCGTGGTGAACGGGATTGCGTGGAATCACTCGGCAATGCTCGCGGGTTCGGTGGATGTGTTGGTATTATGCTGGCCGTTGGCACTGGTGGCGGCGGGGACGAAGTTAATGAGGCGTGCCGCGCAGGAGAGGAATTGAGGAAGAACGAATGTCGCTAGAACAGGACATCAAGGATCGCGTCCAAGACCGGATTGACGCAAAGATGAGGGCGCACGCAACTGGCGCAGGAGGGCGCGCGGGCAATACTTGGCGCGCGATGTGGGGCGGCGTGCTGATCGTGGTGGGAACGCTGATCCTGCTGGACCACTTCGGGATAGTGTATGCGGATAGATTTTGGAAGTTCTGGCCGTTGATCGTTGTCTTCGTGGGCTTAAGAAAGATGTTTTCCTGCGGCCAACGGGCCTGGGGCGCGTTCATCGCGTTCATCGGTGTGGTGCTTCAGCTTGACCAACTGGGAGTCGCGCACTTTCACTGGGGGGACATCTGGCCCGCAGTCCTGATTGCTGCGGGCATCTTCATGATCTGGGGATCCTTCGAGGCGCGGAGGTATTTGCCGGATTGGGGAAAGGGTGGAGGAGATCCACGAACGACGCTGAACGAGCACGTGGTTTTTGGAGGAGTGGAAAAGCGGGTGAACAGCAAGAATTTCAAGGGCGGGCAACTCGATTCGATTTTTGGGGGAATCGAGATTGACCTGAGAGACGCGGAAATCGACGGGGACGAAGCAGTGCTGGTCGTGAATGCGGTGTTTGGAGGGATTGAGATACGCGTGCCAGAAACGTGGTTTGTGGCGTCGGAAGGACAGGGGATTTTTGGCGGGTTCACGGACTCGACCAGGTACCACGGGGTGAGCGACTCAAGCGGCCCGCAGAAAAAAACGCTTATCGTGAAAGGCGCGTCCGTCTTTGGAGGCGTGGAGATTCGGAACTAAGTGCGCACGATCCATCCGATTCTCGGAAGACGAAGGAACTTTGGGATTTACCTGGCTGGTTGGGTTCCGGTTGCGGCGCTGCTGGTCTACCTGGTCGTTTCCACAAAACAGGTTGGATGGTTTGAAGCATGTGTGGTGATTTTGGCGCTGTGCGCGGTGTACCAGTTCGTGTGTCTTTCGGCCTGGTACTCCTGCCGATTCGCGCCCGTCGAAAAAACGAGCTTGTCGCGGATCTGGTTGACGCACCTTGCCGCCGCGGTGGTATTGAGTTTTGTCTGGATGGAGCTGGCGCGAGGGCTCACTTACGCCCTTTCGCAGACTTCCAGTTTTGCGGGACTCTACGAACGGTTCAGCACAGAGCTTCCGCTGGTCTTTGGCGCGGGAATTTTGTTGTATTTGCTTTCGGTGGCTTCGCACTACGTCGTGCTGGCCGTGGCGGCTTCGCACGAAGCGGAGGCGCGCGCGCTGGAAACGAGCGTCCTGGCGCGGGACGCGGAATTGAAGGCGCTGAAGGCACAGATTAATCCGCACTTTCTGTTCAATAGCCTAAATTCGATCAGCGCACTCACAAGTATTGATCCCTCGCGCGCCAGGGAGATGTGCCTGCTGCTGGCGGATTTTCTGCGCACGACGTTGAAGCTGGGAGAACAGGTGCAAATTCCGCTTTCCGAGGAACTGGGGCTGCTGGAAAGATTCCTGGCGATCGAAAAGGTGCGGTTTGGAGCAAGGCTGAACACGGAAATGAAAATTGAGGAGAATGCGATGCGCTGCCTGGTTCCCACGCTGCTGTTGCAACCGCTGGTGGAAAACGCTGTGGGACACGGGATCGCGAAGTTGACGGACGGAGGGATCGTAAAGCTGACGGCCGCGAATCACAGCGGAAGGCTGGCAATCGTGGTGGAAAATTCGATGGATCCCGATGCGCCGCATTCGCGAAAGGGCGGGGTGGGCTTGCGAAACGTGCAGGAGAGGCTGGAAGCACGTTATGGGAAAGAGGCGAGCCTGCGGGCGACGGCGGACGAGGACGTGTTCCGGGTGAATCTGACGATGCCGGCCGAAGTCGAGGAGAGACCGTGAGCAAAACGCTGAGCAAAAAACTGCGTGCGCTGATCGTGGATGACGAAGAACTAGCGCGGCACGTGATCCGCGAGCTGGTGGCGGCGCATCCCGAGTTCGAGGTCGTAGGTGAGTGCGCGAACGGGTTCGAAGCGGTGAAGGCGGTGGCGGAATTTAAGCCGGATTTGCTCTTTCTGGACGTGCAGATGCCTAAATTGACGGGATTCGACGTTCTGGAATTGATCGAACCAGATACAGCGGTGATCTTCGCGACGGCCTACGACGAGTTTGCGATGAAGGCGTTTGAAGTGCATGCGGTGGATTACTTGCTCAAGCCCGTGGGCAAGGAAAGATTCGATGCGGCGATCGAGCGCGCGAAGAACAGGATCGGTGAGAAGAAACCGAGCGCAACAGAACTTTCCGCGGCGGCGAGGCCAACGGGGCAATTTGCGGAACGGCTGGTGGTAAAGGACGGAACCAAGGTGACGCTGATTCCGGTGGCGAAACTGGATTATGCCGAAGCCCAGGACGATTACGTGGCGCTCGCGAGCGAGGGCAAAAAGCATTTGAAGCAGCAAACGATTGCGAGCCTGGAAGCTTCGCTCGACCCAAAATTATTCGTGAGGATTCACCGGTCGTATCTCGTGAATCTGGAGCGGGTGGCGCGGATTGAGCCTTATGGAAAGGAAAGCCGGCTGGCAATTCTTGCAAGCGGGGCGCGATTGCCTGTGAGCCGAACAGGTTTTGCGAGGTTGAAGGCGTTGCTGGACGAGCGGGGATGAGGAGCCCGCGGGGCGTCTAGGCGGCCAGGCGGCGGACCCAGATGCGCGAGGTGGCGGGTTTGCCGAGATGGATGGTGCGACCGGAGGCGCGGAGGGTCATGGTCTCGTCATATTCGTGCTTCTGCACCTTTACGCTGGTGCCGGGACGAAGCTGGAGATTTTCGAGAAAGTCCAGAAACTTCGGATCTTTTTCATATACACAGATGATTTCGGCCTCATCCTCGGCGCGCAGATCGGACAAAAGTACCGCTCCATCCTTGCGCAACTGAGCGATTCCGCCACGAAGAGGAACGCCATGCGGGCAGCTTTTCTTGTTGCTGAAACGCTTTACGAGAAGCGCCTCGACCTCCGGAGAGATGGCGTGCTCGAGGCGTTCGGCCTCGCCGTGAGCTTTCGACCAGGCGAGGCCGATGACGTCCGTCAAGAGCATTTCGGCAAGCTGATGGCGGAGGGCCATGCGCTGGGCGACCTGGCGGCCTTTGGCCGTCAAGTCAATGCGGCCGGAACTGTGTGCTCGAACCAGGCCGTCGCGCGTCATGCGCTTGAGGGCAGCAGTCACTGCGGGAGGAGTGACGTCCAATTCTTCGGCAAGGCGAGCGCTGATGGGAACGTGGTTCTCCTCAAGCATCTCCCAAATGGCCTTCAAATAATCTTCCTGCGAGACGCTGGTCTTATCGCGTTTCAACGAGATTCCTCACTTGCACCGGGCCCCTGAGCGCTGAAGCCGCGCCGTTCGATCCTGAGCCGGGCAGCGAGATCCACAACGCGCTCGGCGATCTCATCGAAGATTCTCTGATAAACCGCCGGATCTGCGCCATAAGGATCTTCGACATGCCAGTCCACGACCTTTTCGGAAGGGCTGAAGGCCCGCTGCTTTTCGTGGCCGGACATGTTGATCACGAGATCGGCAGAATTCCATAGAGACGGAGTGACCGGCTTGGACGAAAGCCCATGCGTTGGGCAGCCGTTCCGCTGCAGAGTTCGGATGGTCAACTCGGCGATGAAACCCAGCGGGAACAGACCCGCGCTCGTGGGCTCGATCACATCTATTGCTTCGCGATGGACGATGGATTCCGCCATGGGACTGCGGCACGAATTGCCGATACAGACAAACAAAACGCGAAGTTTGGGAGGGGCTGGCATCGAGCGATCCCTGACAAATCAGAATACCGCAAATGAGCGGGATGCGCCGCGCTGCAGGGAGACTTTTTCGCAGGCTCCCAGGTTAACGAGCGGCTGACGATTGTGGAATGCGCTGGCGCGCAAGAGCGAGGAAGCGTCCGTGGACCGTGGAATCCGAAGTAAGCTCGGGGTGGAACGTAGCCGCCATGATGTTTCCATTTTGAACGAGAACGGGATTGCCACCGAATTCGGCGAGAACTTCGACGCCAGGGCCAATGCGCTCAATGATGGGAGCGCGGATGAAGACCATTTCCATGGGCCGGGAAGTCAATTTGCAGGGACCAAAAAAAACGTCACTGGACAACTGGCGGCCGTAAGCATTGCGGAGGACGGTCATATCCAGCAGGCCGAGGGAGGGTTGATGTGGATGCTTCACTTCCGTCGCGAGAAGAATGGCGCCTGCGCACGTACCAAAGATCGCGCCGCCTTCCGCGGCAAATCTGCGGACGGCGTCAAAGAGGCCTTCTTCCTGCAAAAACTGCAGTTGCGTGGTGCTTTCGCCACCAGGGAGGATGAGGCCGTCACAACCCTCGAGCTGCGCGGGCGTGCGGATTTCGACGGGTTCAGAGCCGAGTTGACGCAACATGGCGGCATGAGCGGCGAAATCACCCTGGACGGCGAGGATTCCAATTTTCAATGTGGTTTACCCCTTAGAAACCGTCAAGGGACACGATGTATCGTGCCCCTGCGGATAGAGCACGGAAGCCAATTACCAGCCGCGCGTGGAGAGAAGATCCTTCTCTTCCAACTGGCGGACATCAATTCCCTTCATCGCTTCTCCCAGTTCTTCGTGCGCTTCGAGGACGGCCTTGGGATCTTCGAAATGAGTGGTGGCCTTGACGATGGCTTTGGCGCGCGCATCAGGATCGCTGGATTTGAAAATGCCGGAACCGACGAAAACGGCTTCTGCGCCGAGATGGCGAACCAATGCGGCGTCGGCGGGAGTGGCGATGCCGCCCGCAGAGAAATTCGGGACGGGCAGCTTGCCGGTCTTGGCAATTTCGCGAATAAGGTCGAGCGGAGCAGCGAGCTCCTTAGCTTCGCGCATGAGCTCGTCGTCACGCAGAGTGGTGAGCTTCTTCATCTGGCTGACGATGGCGCGCATGTGGCGGACCGCTTCCACCACGTTGCCGGAACCAGCTTCCCCCTTGGTGCGGATCATCGCAGCGCCCTCGGCGATGCGGCGGACAGCCTCACCCAGATTGCGCGCGCCGCAAACAAACGGCACGCGGAAATCGTGCTTCCAGATGTGATTTTCCTCGTCGGCAGGGGTGAGGACTTCGCTTTCGTCAATGAAGTCCACTTCCAAAGACTGCAAGACCTGCGCTTCGGTGAAATGGCCGATGCGGACCTTGGCCATGACGGGGATAGTCACGGTATTCATAATCTCGCGAATGATTTTGATGGAGGCCATGCGCGCCACGCCGCCTTCTTTGCGGATGTCCGAGGGAACGCGTTCGAGCGCCATGACGGCGCAAGCGCCGGCCTTTTCCGCGATTTTGGCTTGCTCCGCGGTGGTCACGTCCATGATGACGCCGCCTTTGAGCATTTCGGCGAGGCCAACTTTCACCCGCCATTCGTTGGTGCTGCTGCCAGAGTTCCCGTTCCCGCTGCCGTTCACTTTCGTTGCGTCCATGACGTTCTCTCCTCGATGAAAAGACTTGCGAACTGAATCTCGTTTCCAACAACCCTAGGAAGCCGCGAGATTTTCTCCGATCACCACGAAGCGCCCGCGGCCGCGAGCCAGCAAATTGCCCCGCGCGTCGCGAATCTCGCCGACGCGAAAACGGTTTCTGCCCTTTTCGTCTTCCTGCCAGCCGGCGACGAGAATTTCTGCATTCACCGGAACCGGTTTCTTGTACTCGATCGTCATCTCGGCGGTAACCGCGCGCTCGCCGTTCAGCTTGGAAATTTTTCCCATGGCTTCGTCCAGCAGCACAGCAATGATTCCTCCGTGAGCGAATCCGGCGCCGCCCGCGTATCTCTCGCCCAGAACGAAGCGGCCCTGAACGCGCCGTTCGTCCACATCGAGATCGAAGGCCAGCTTCATGCCCGCATCATTCGCGCCGCCGCAGCCGAAGCAGTGATTGTCCGGCTTAGGCTCAAGTTTGAGCGCCGTTCCCATTCGTTCAGACGAGAGTGACACGGCTGCGTTCCGCACGGCGGACGCCACGCTGGCGTTTGCGCATCTCGATGCGCAGAAGCTCGGCGAGAGTGGCCGTGCCGCGGGCAATCTGCTTCTCGTCCAGATTGGCAAAACCGAGACGCAAGGTATTCGGCAGCGGGCCCTGCACATAGAAATAGCGGCCCGGCGCGAAAATAACTCCCCGCTCTTTCGCATGGATGAGCAGTTCGCTGGCGTCAAAACCAGGCGGGAGCTCGATCCAGATACACATGCCGCCTTCGGGAAGAGTCCAGCGCGTGCCTTCAGGCATGTGACGACGAAGCGCTTCGTCCAGTGCCTGGAGGCGCGAAGCATAGACTTTGCGCATTTTCGCAAGATGTTTGGTGAAGAGGCCGCGGCGGAGAAATTCGGCAAGCGTGGCTTGAGCGAGCTGGTCCGTGTGCAGATCGGTGGTCTGTTTTACCTGGCGAAGCCGTTCGATGGCTGCGGGGGGAGCAACGATCCAGCCTACGCGAAGGCCTGGAAATGCCACCTTCGCGAAACTGTCTATGTGGATAACGAGATTCGAGCGGTCGAGCTGTTTGAGCGAGGGGATGCGCTCTTCCCATGCGTGCAGGCGGGCGTAGATGTGGTCTTCAACCACAGGAACCTGATAGCGAGAGGCCAATTCGAGAACCTTGCGGCGCGAAGCGAGAGGCATGGAGGTGCCCGTGGGGTTTTGAAAATCGGGAGTGAGCACAATGAGCTTGATGCGATTCGCGGCCAACGTGGCTTCCAGCACTTCGAGGTCAAGACCAAGAGCCTTATCGGGTTCGGCTTGAGTGCGAACGGGAACGCCGAGGCAACGGGCACGTGTGCCATTGAAGATCGCAACCGCTCCGGGATAGGCGGGATTCTCCAGAATCACGGAATCGCCCGGGCGGACAAAGGCTTTGCTGATGAGATCGAGAGCCTGCTGACAACCGTCGGTGATCAAAAGATTTTCGTCCTTCGCCGAAATGCCCTCGCCGCGAAGAAGTTCGAGCAAAGCTTCCTTGAGTGGCGGATAGCCGTCCGAAGGGCCGAGGCTCAGAACTTCCCGGGCTTCACGCCGCAGCGCCGCGTTGACGCACATCTGCAGCTCGTCCACGGGGAAAAACTCCTCCGCGGGGCACGCCATCACAAAGGAAAGCGCATCGTCAGGAGCACTGGCGGAGAGGCGGCTGAGGATTTCTTCGCCGCGTTCGTCCGCGAAAAGCAGCTCCCAGCGAATACGTTCCGCGCCGTTTGGTATTGCGGGAGGCGGAGGCGAAATTTTCAATCCGTTACCATTGCCCTTGATGAAGGTGCCCCGGCCCACGTGGCCCTGGATGAGGCCCTCCGACTCAAGTTCGGCATAAGCGTTGGCTACGGTCGTGCGGTGGATCCCAAGAAGAGCTGCCAGCTCGCGGCTTGCGGGGATTCGGTCGCCGGGACGCAGATCCCCCGCATGGACGAGCGCGCGAAGCTGATCCCGGAGCTGGACGTACAGGGGAACGTGGCTTTGCGGCTGAAGATGCAGGGGCAGCATTGTCTCTCACCAGGAGCCAATTCTACCAGAGATTGACCTGGTACAAGAGCCAATTTGTCTTTTTGCAAGAATGAGAGCGAACGAGGATCAGTTGTCGCCGGAGTCGAGTGTGGGGGTCTGGGTGGAATCGCCGGGGTGCAGCGGGGCGGCGCAGAGCTTCGTGAAGTCATCATCATCGCACTGGTAGATGACAGTGAGAGGCGGATCAGAGTCCTGCACGATGTAATCGCCGCTAGCCATGGCTTCGGCGTCGTCGGAGGAGGCTGTAACGAGGGGGCTGCCGGGGCAAACGCGAATGCGAAATTGACCGGAAGAAGGCTCGTAATTGGAAAAGCTGAAGCAATGGCCAATACAGGCGCGCTCGACGACGTGGAAAATGAATTCGACGCGCCAGCCGTCGGGGGGATTGAGATAAGGGATGACCCGAGTGCCATAGGGGAGCGAGGCGACTACACGCCGAGCGTTCGCTTCGACGCGGTTGAGCGCGCCGGTATCCTGATACACAAAGGTGAAGAAGACGGCGGCGCAAACAAGAAATCCGGCAAAAATCCATTTCCTCGGGCGCGCGCAGCTTAGGACCGCGAGGCCAAGAATGGCGGAGATGGCCGTTAGGCGGGAGACAAGCAAGCCAATCCAGCCAGCATAGAGGCTGCTGTGGAGGTTTTCCGGGAGCAAGGAGGTCGCAAAGAACGCGATGCCGTAAAGTTCGAGAGTCAGGCGGTAAATCGGGGCCGACACCGCTTCCCTTCCCTGAAGAGGCCATGGGCCGTCCACGACAAAGCAGAGGATGCCCCAAGCGAGCGCTGCGTATGAGAGAAAGGCATAGCGGCGTCCAAAGAGGATCAGTTGGTCAGACCCGTTGAGGAGGTAGAAAGGATTGTCGGGCCAACTTGCGTCAAACGAAGCATGATGCAGGACGAAAAGATGAATTCCGAAAAGGAACACGGCGGCCAAAATCAGGAGCGTGAAGCGCCAACGCTCTGGAATGACGCGCCAGACGAAAACATAAACGAGCGTACAGACCGTCCAAAGGAAGCCGATTGGATGAGCCATGAAGACAAGTGTGGCGAGAGGCGCTGCACAAAGCCAATTCCCGATGCCGCCCCGCCAGAGAATGGCCAGAACACAACAGGCAAGGCCAAGCGAGAGCCAATAATTGATGAATCCCATGCTAAAGCTATAGCCATAGGTGAGCATGCCAATGCAGGGCGTGAGAATCCATGGGGGGCGGCGCGAAATTGCCGAGAGGAATGCAAAGACTCCCCAAAAAAAGCTGAGTGCCCCGACGGAGATGAGGAATTTCTCTGCGGCGTGGAGGCCGATGAGATTTCCAAGGTGGAAGAGACTGAGATCAAAAAGAACATTGTCCCACTGGTGAACGACGTAAAGGCCTGGTGCTTGGTTCTTGGCGATTAACTGTGCGAGCCAGGCATTGTAGGAGTGGCTGGCAAGGTCGCCGGCTTCGATCTGAGAATGCCAGAAGCATGGAACTAAAATAAGTACGGAAAGGACAAGTATGGCAACTGGACGGGCGCGGCAGAAGGCGGCCGCGTCGAGAACGGCGAGCTTCGGCTTAAGCTGGCGGGAAGGTGAGTCGGCCATTGTTGATTTTGTGTACGCAGCATTCTACACGGTTGCCGCGCCGAGCGAGGCGGGCCGTAATGCTGGGCCAATATGGTAAAGTCTCGCTGGGAAATCCAGAACAAACCACAGCGATCTAAACTTCAAGGAGGAAAAATGAAAGTGTACGCGCGGCTTGGAGAAACTTGCACTCGAGGAATGCGGCCATGGCGATGGCTGGCCACGTTATTTCTTGTTGGCTTCCCTGGGGTGCTTCGAGCGGCTCCTTCGCCCCAAGATGGAGCGAAATGCCCGCCAACCGCGCGCGCGGACGACGTAAAGGATACTTACGGTTCCACGGTTGTCGCTGATCCGTACCGCTGGCTTGAAAATCAAGACAGCCCTGCGACGCGGACGTGGATCGAAGAAGAGCAAAAATGCACGGCGGCGGCGCTTTCCGGATTGCCGGGCCGCGCGGAAGTGAGCAAGCGTCTTTCGGAACTCCTGCACACAGATACCTTCCAACTGCCAACGGAGCGGGGCGGGCGGTATTTCTTTATGAAACGTGGCGCCGACCAGGACTTATCGCAGATCTATGTGCGTATGGGCTCGGAAGCAACAGAGGAACTGCTCGTCGACCCTCTGCCGATGAGCAAAGACCATTCGACGAGTGTGACGATTGAAGGCATCAGTCATGACGGCAAAATGCTTTTCTATGGGATTCGACAGGGCGGCCAGGATGAAGTTACCGTCCACGTTCTGAACGTTGACACCCGCAAGGAACTCCCCGACCAGTTTTCGCGGGCAACGTACTTTGGAGTCGAACCCACCCCCGACGGAAAGGGCGTGTATTATGCGCGGACGACAGAGGGAGGGCCGCGCGCCTTTTACCATGAAATGGGCACAGACAGTGGCAGCGAAAAGATGATTTACGGGCAGGGCCTGGGAAAGGACAAGATTCTAGCGGTCGAACTTTCCGAGGACGGGAATTATCTTCTGTATTACATAGGGTATGGTTCCAGCGGAAAGTCGGATATCTACCTGCAGAATTTGCAAGAGCGAGGTCCCGTCGTTCCGGTCGTGGAAGGGATTGACGCGAACTTCTACCCGGACATGGGGAAAAGCGAATTGTATCTGCTCACGAACTGGAAAGCGCCGCAATGGCATGTCTACGCCGTGAGCATGAAGGATCCGGCTCGCGATCGCTGGCGGGAGTTTGTTCCAGAATCGAAAGATCGCCTGGAAGGATTCCGGGCTGCGGGGAACAATTTTGTTGCGCTCTACGTCAAAGATGCCACCTCGGAGATGAAACTTCTGGATCCCAATGGCAAGGACGAAACGGACGTGAAGTTGCCTTCGCTGGGAAGTGTGGAGGGCATTGAGGCCAGATGGTCCAGCCCGGAAATTTTCTATAACTTCGAGACGTTCAATGCGCCGCAGACAATCTTTCGCTATGACACGAAGAGAGGAACGAGCTCGGTCTGGGCAGCGACGAAAGCGCCGTTCGACCCGAACGCTTTTGAAGTGGACCAGGTATGGTACACGTCGAAGGACAAGACCCGTGTTCCGATGTTTCTCTTCCACCGCAAGGGCCTCAAGAAAGATGGGACAAATCCGGTCATCCTGACAGGGTATGGCGGTTTTGATGTGAACGAGACGCCTTCTTATTCGGCGATGTTCCTCTTATGGGCAGAACACGGTGCGATCCTGGCGCGAGCAAACATGCGCGGCGGCGGAGAGTTCGGCGAGCAATGGCACCGGGATGGCATGCTTGGAAAGAAACAGAATGTTTTCGATGACTTCATCGCGGCGGCCGAGTATCTAATCGCCAACAAATATACGAATCCAGAGAAGCTCGCCATCTATGGCAATAGCAACGGAGGACTGCTGGTCGGCGCGGCCATGACGCAGCGGCCCGATCTTTTCCGGGCGGTCGTCTGCGGCTACCCGCTGCTGGACATGCTCCGTTATCAAAAATTCCTAGATGGCCCGTACTGGGTGCCGGAATACGGGAGCGCCGACAATCCCGCGCAGTTCCCATACCTCTATGCCTATTCGCCTTATCAACACGTCGTGAAAGACACCAAGTATCCCGCAGTGCTATTCATCAGCGGGGATGGAGATACCCGGGTTGCGCCGCTGCACGCGAGAAAAATGACGGC
>Ga0335078_10004970_pt1 | contig 19679 bp, 16 predicted proteins | sample Lox_Sample_32_FD_206711 | JGI IMG/M metagenome (GOLD analysis project Ga0335078, IMG submission 206711) | Soil microbial communities from Loxahatchee National Wildlife Refuge, Florida, United States - Lox_Sample_3.2 | ecosystem: Environmental > Terrestrial > Soil > Wetlands | place: USA... | reverse complement strand
GTGGTCGGTTCGCAGAACTATCATCACCTGCCCGTCCTGCTTGCCCGCGCCGAACGCGACGGTCATACGGTCGATACGGAATTTCCGGCCGACGACAAGTTCGACCACCTCGCCGCACCGAGCCGCGCTGCCATGCGCTCACGCGGCGTCAGCGCCTTTGTCACAGTCCAGGAAGGTTGCGACAAGTTCTGCACATTCTGTGTCGTGCCGTTTACCCGCGGCGCCGAAACCTCCCGGCCCGTGGACAAGATCGTGGCCGAGGTCGAGCGGCTAGCCGATTCCGGCGTGCGGGAAGTCACGCTGATCGGACAGAACGTCAATGCCTATCACGGTACGGGGCCCGATGGCCGACCTCGGTCGCTGGCCCAGCTGCTCGAACGTCTGGCCGGGATCCGCGGCGTTGAGCGGCTGCGCTACACGACCAGTCATCCACTCGATATGGCTGACGAACTGATTGCGGCTCACCGCGATTTGCCGGCGCTGATGCCGCAATTGCATTTGCCCGTGCAATCGGGCTCCGATCGCGTTCTCGCGGCGATGAATCGCCGTCACACGCGTGCCGATTACCTCGCGGTAGTATCGCGGCTCCTTAGCGCGCAGCCGGACATGGCGCTCACGTCTGACTTCATCGTCGGCTTTCCGGGCGAGACGGAAGCTGATTTCGCCGCAACGCTCAGCCTGGTCGACGAGATCGGCTATTCCGGCGCGTTTTCCTTCAAATACTCGCCACGGCCCGGCACCCGCGGCGCCGAGATGACCGATCAGGTGGACGATGCCGTCAAATCGGAGCGCCTGTACCGCTTGCAGCATGCGATCGATGGCCAGCAGGCTGCATTCAATCGCCGCTGCGTCGGCCGCACCTTCGACGTGCTGTTTGAACGCTCTGGCCGCCATCCCGGACAGATCGTCGGCCGCTCGCCCTATCTCCAGCCGGTCCAGATCGAAGCGCCGCGTTCGTTGATCGGCGAGATCGCGTCCGTCACCATCACCGACGTCTCCAGCAACAGTCTGTTTGGCGCGCTGGCGCGAGAGCCGGCGCTTGCCGGCGCAGGAGCCTGAATGCGAACCAAGACCGATGAAACACTCATCGCTGCGCCAGACAACACCGCTCAGGTCGCGCTCACTTTCGACGACAATCGCCTCGCCTCGTCCTTGTTTGGACAATACGGACAAAACCTCGCGCTGATCGAGCGCCGGCTTGGCGTAGTTGCAACCTCGCGCGGTAATCAAGTGACGCTGGAAGGCCCGCGTGAAGCCTGCGAACAGGCGCGGCGCGTGCTGGAGACTCTTTACGAGCGGCTCGCGCGCGGCGACGAGGTGGCGCAGGGCGACGTCGACGGCGCGGTTCGCCTCGCTTTGTCGCAAGGTCTGCTGTTCGATTTCGATCCCGCCGCCGCACGGGAAAATTTCGAAGAGATCAATCTGCGCAAGCGCCGGGTGCGCGCCCGCACCCCGGCGCAGGACGCCTATGTGCGCGCGCTCAAGCGTCACGCGCTGGTTTTCTCCACCGGCCCGGCCGGCACCGGCAAGACCTGGCTTGCGGTCGCCCATGCGGTGCAATTGTTCGAACGCAAGGAAGTCGATCGCATCGTGCTGTCGCGTCCGGCGGTCGAAGCCGGCGAAAGGCTCGGCTTTTTGCCCGGCGACATGCGCGAGAAGGTCGATCCCTATCTGCGGCCGATCTACGACGCGCTCTACGACCTGATGGACGCCCGCATTGTCGAGCGGGCGATGCAGAGCACCGAAATAGAAATCGCGCCGCTTGCCTTCATGCGTGGCCGCACCTTGTCGAACGCCGCGATTATTCTCGACGAGGCGCAGAACACGACGGCGATGCAGATGAAAATGCTGCTGACCAGGCTCGGCGAAAACAGCCGCATGGTCGTAACCGGCGATCCGAGCCAGGTCGACCTGCCGCCCGGTCAGACTTCCGGCCTCGCCGAGGCCGTCCGGCTTCTCGATGGCGTTGAAGGGATCGCCCACGTCACCTTCTCGGCCGCCGATGTCATCCGCCACGAGCTGGTCGCGCGGATTGTCGAGGCTTACGACCGGGCCGCGGCGTCTAAGCGCGAGCGGTCGTAAATGGCACAACCGGCGCAGAAAGCGCGAGCGGCGCCAAAAATCGACGTGCTCATCGAATCCGATCTCTGGAAAGGCAGCCGGGACGCCGAACCGGCTGTCCGGCGGGCGATCGCCGAAGCCGCCGCTACCCTGTCAACACCCGGGGCGGAGCTTGCTATTGTGCTGACCGATGATTCGGCTATCCGCCTGCTCAACCGCACCTGGCGCGGCGTGGACGCGGCCACGAATGTGCTGTCGTTCCCGACCGGCCGCACCGGCGGCGACCCGCCGCTCATCGGTGACGTCGTGCTGGCCTACGAAACTGTCGCGGCGGAAGCCGGCGCAGAAGGTAAGCCTTTCGCCCATCATGTCGCCCATCTTGCCGTACATGGCTTTCTGCACCTGTTGGGCTACGACCACGAGCGGAAGAAAGACGCAGAAACCATGGAACGCCTCGAGCGCGACATTCTGCAGCGGCTTGCAATCCCTGACCCGTACCGGCGTGGCAGCAAGGCCTGAAGTCTGACGTCCGGTCCGACGTCTGACCATCACATATACCGATCATGAGCCAATCCCCGACCCGCAGCGAATCCAACGAGACCGAGCATCACGGCCTGCCCATGCTGGTGCCGGAGCATAGCGAGCTGCACGAGGGCTGGCTCACGCGCGTCATGCGCATTCTGTTTGGCTGGAAGGCGGCGGCAACCCGCGCCGACCTCGAACTCGTCCTGACCGCCGAGCAGCCGGAATCCGGCTTCTCGCCCGCCGAAGCCACCATGCTGAAAAACATTCTCGGTCTGCGCGAGTGCCGGATCGAGAGTGTCATGGTGCCGCGTGCCGATATCGTTGCGGTACAGCAGCACATCACGATCGGCGAACTCGTCATGGTTTTCGCCGGCGCCGGCCATTCGCGGCTCGTAGTTTACAACGACACGCTCGACGATCCGACCGGCATGGTCCACATCCGCGATTTGCTCGGCTTCATGGCGGCGCGCGCGGTGATCGATCCGGGCGCCGCGAGTGCTGAGGAAAAATTGCCGCCCGCTGATCTCGATCTCGCAAAGATCGATCTTTCCATGCCGCTGGCCACGACCAAAATCGTCCGCGAAATGCTGTACGCGCCGCCCTCGATGCCGGCGCTTGATCTGCTCGCCAAAATGCAGGCGACCCGCATTCACCTGGCGCTCATTATCGACGAATACGGCGGCAGCGATGGCCTGGTCTCGATCGAGGACTTGGTCGAGCTGATCGTCGGCGACATCGCCGACGAACACGATGAAGCGGAATTGCCGGCGGTGACGCGGCAGAACGACGGCTCGTTCTTGGCGATCGGCCGCGCCAGCCTCGATGATGTCCGCGCGGTCGTCGGCGACGAATTCGATGTCGGCGACGCCGCGCAAGACGTCGATACGCTCGGCGGATACCTGGTGATGCGGGCGGGCCACGTCCCGGTCCGCGGCGAACTGGTACCGGGACCGGCTTCTTTTGAAGCGGAAGTGCTCGATGCCGATCCGCGCCGGGTCAAGCGCGTAAAAATCTATCGCAGCAAGGACCGACGCCCGGCCTCGGCGCCGACGTTAGTGAAGCCGGTGGTTTCACGACCGGCGGCCTCGCGTGATGAGGTGACACGGCAAAATCCGAACTCATCGCCGGCGCCGTGAAACCGGAGCGTGCGATCCACGCAATCGTACTGTCCTGGGGATGGCGGCGCTGGCTCATCGCGCTCGCCGCGGGCGCGCTGTCGGCGCTCGCCATGGCGCCGTTCAATTTTTGGCCGATCCTGTTTCTGACGTTCCCGACGCTGGTCTGGCTGATCGACGGCACCGGAACCGGCTATGGGCGCGGAATAAGAAGTTCCGCGGCGATCGGCTGGTGGTTCGGCTTCGGCTATTTTCTCGCCGGCCTGTATTGGGTTGGCTACGCCTTCCTGGTCGATGCGCCGACCTTCGGCTGGTTGCTGCCGATCGCAGTGCTTGGACTCCCGGCGGGGCTTGCGATTTTCACGGCATTCGGCACCGCATTGGCCCGCTTGTTGTGGACGCGCGGAGCGACGCGCATCCTGGCCTTGGGTGTGGCGCTCACCGCCGTTGAATGGTTGCGTGGGCATGTGCTGACCGGCTTTCCGTGGAATGCCTTCGGTTATGCGCTCACCGCACCGCTCGTGCTGGCGCAAAGCGCCGCGCTCATCGGCATCTGGGGTCTCACATTCATCACCATCGTTGTCGGCGCGAGCCCGGCCACGCTCGTTGACGATCGCACTGAAACCCGCTGGCCGTGGCTGCCGATTGCCCTCGGCGTCGCAATCCTCGCCGCAATGGCGGGCTTCGGTGCGGTACGGCTGGTGCGCGCGCCAACGCGGTTCATCGAAGGCGTCGAGCTGCGCATCATGCAGCCGGACCTCCAGCAAGACGTAAAGTTTAACTATGCCGCCAAACAGAAAGTCATGGATCGCTACATCGCTCTGTCCGAGCGCGCATCCCGTCCGCAACAATCCAATTCGAGCGATGCAACAATTTTGATCTGGCCGGAATCAGCTTTTCCGTTTTTCCTCGCGCGAGAACCCGACGCGCTCACCCAGATCACTCAGCTGCTCGGCGAGCACACTGTGCTGATTACCGGCGCGGTGCGGCTGGCCGAACCAGTCAATCTCGCCAATCCGACGGTCTACAATTCGATCTACGTGATCGACCACGCCGGTTCGATTGTTTCGATCTACGACAAAGTTCATCTGGTGCCGTTCGGCGAATATCTGCCGGTCCAACATCTCCTCGAAGCTATCGGCTTGCAGCAACTCACCAAGCTGCCCGGTGGCTTCTCCGCCGGAGATCGGCGCCGACTTATTGCCGTTCCGGGCGCGCCACCGGCGCTTCCTCTAATCTGCTACGAGGCTATTTTTCCTGACGAACTGATGCCCAAAGGCCGGCGGCCCGGCTGGATGATAAACGTCACCAATGACGGATGGTTCGGCATTTCGACAGGACCGTATCAGCATCTGCAGCAAGCGCGCGTTCGCGCTATCGAGCAGGGCCTGCCGCTGGTCCGCGCCGCCAATACCGGCATCTCGGCGGTCTTTGATCCGCTTGGGAGAATAATTGATTCATTGCCGCTTGGCAGCGAGGGTCTGCTAAGTTCACGATTGCCGCGATCAATCGGGCGCCCGGTGTACGCCCGCGTCGGAGATATCCCCACGGCCATAATTGTGGCCTTCGCGCTACTGGCGGTTGCTCGGCGGCGATTGCAACCAAATACCTCCAAATTTGGAAATTTTGCCGCGTGAAGTGCAAAATCGGGAACGATTGTTCCCTATTAAGATGATTTACCACTCCGCCTATGGGGCACATAATATTTTAAGATGACGTGCCACGTCAGTGGCGCGCATATAATATCTTCATCGCAACCAGCCCGCGTAGACGACGCTGTTATACTCGTTTAATTACGGTTAATTCTATTCCCGGCTGTCCAAAAAGGGGAGGATGGTTGGCATGGCTAGTATTCAACAGCGCGATATTTGATATCCGCAACTATTACGCTACAGAAGGCCAGCATAGGAGAACCGCTTAAGATGATGATGGCCAAAAAGGCGCCCAATCCCATTGACAAGCACGTCGGCAGTCGCGTGCGGATGCGCCGCATGATGCTTGGAATGAGCCAGGAAAAGCTTGGCAACGCGCTTGGCCTCACATTTCAACAAGTGCAAAAATACGAAAAAGGCACCAACCGAATCGGCGCGAGCCGGCTCCAACAAATTGCAAATATCGTCCAGGTGCCGGTGTCATTCTTTTTCGAAGGCGCACCATCGGTTCCCGGTGCCGGGCGTCACGACGGCATGGGCGAAGCGCCCTCACCCGCTTACGTCTCCGATTTTCTCGCCACTTCAGATGGCCTCGCGCTCACCAAGGCCTTCATGCGCATCAGCGACTCGAAACTGCGGCGCCGCATTGTCGATCTTGTTGAACAGATTGCAGTTGGTGAAAAGCGCTGACCAAGGCAGACAGCTGCATCGGCACGCTCCCCCATTTCGCCCACGTTTCGCCCACATCTTGACCGCGCGGGGCGACGCTGCAACAACCGTGTCATCAACCAGCGCTGGGTCTCGCCAGCGCGCGTTCCAAACAAGCTCCGACGCAATCGGGCGCGGCTTGACGAGGGGAGTGCTTTCGCAGTGCAACGTACAAATTATCTGTTTACCAGCGAATCCGTGTCGGAAGGACATCCGGACAAGGTTTGCGACCAAATCTCCGACGCCATTCTCGATGCCTTCCTGGAAAACGACATCAAGCTCGGAATTGCCGACGACAGCAAAGTCAACACCAGGCTGGGCTGCGAGACGCTGTGCACGACCAACAAGATTGTCATCGCCGGCGAGGGCCGCGGTCAGTCGCCACTATTCCTCAAGCACGGCGACAAAGCGGTCGTTAACCGCGAACTGATCGCCGAGACCGCGCGCCAGGTGGTCAAGGACATCGGCTACGACCAGGATGGCTTTTCGTTCTACGGCGCCGACGTGGAAGTGCTGCTGCACGGCCAATCGCCCGACATCGCCATGGGCGTCGATGCCAAGAAGCACAAGAAAGGCGACGAGGAACACGAAGGCGCGGGCGACCAGGGCATGATGTTCGGATTCGCCTGCAACGAGAGCGAGGTCTACGAAAAGGGCTCGTTCATGCCGGCGCCGATCTATTTTGCGCACAAAATCCTGAAAGTACTGTCGGAAAAGCGCCGTTCCGGTTCGCTGGCTGACCTGCAGCCCGACGCCAAGAGCCAGGTGACCGTGAAATACGTCGACGGCAAACCGGTCGGCTGCACCAAGGTCGTGGTGTCGACACAGCACAAGGCGGAAAGCCGCAACGGCAAGAAATACACGCCGAGCATTGTGAAGGACATGATCGCGGATTCCGTCGAATCGGCTCTGCCGGAAGGCTGGATGCCGAAGAAGCCGAGCGATTTTCTGGTCAATCCGACCGGTAATTTCGTCGTTGGCGGACCGGATGGCGATTGCGGCCTCACCGGCCGCAAGATCATCGTCGATACTTACGGCGGTTATGCGCCACATGGCGGCGGCGCCTTCTCGGGCAAGGATCCGACCAAGGTCGATCGTTCGGCGGCCTACGCCGCGCGTTACCTGGCCAAGAACGTGGTCGCAGCGGGCCTTGCTGATAGCTGCACCATCCAGATCGCCTACGCCATCGGTGTGGCCGATCCAATGTCGGTCTATGTTGACACCCACGGCACCGGCAAGGTCGACGAAGCGAAGCTGCAGAAGCTTTTGCCCGAACTGTTCCCGCTCCGTCCGACCAACATTCGCCGCGCGCTCAAGCTCAACCGGCCGATCTACCGGCGCACTTCTGCGTATGGTCATTTCGGCCGTGCGCCGGAGAAGGACGGAGGCTTCTCCTGGGAGCGGACCGACCTCGCCGACGCGCTCAAGCGCAGCTTGCGCTGAGCTAATCGCCACCACAGATTCCGGCTATTCAAAGTACCCCGGTTATTGCCGGGGTGCTTCGGCATTGGTTTTGGAACGAAACCCGCAGATGCAAATTGGCATAACAATCGGCGGAGATCACGGGCAATGAAATCCATTCTTGCAAGCTTGGCGATGGTGTTGGCCATCGCAAGCACGCCCAGCGTTGCCGATGCCAAAGGCTGCATCAAAGGCGCGATCATTGGCGGCATCGCCGGACACTATGCGGGTCACCACGGCCTCCTTGGTGCGGCCGCAGGCTGCGTGATCGGCCACCACGAGGCAAAGAAGCACGCGAAGGAGAGCCAAAATCCTTCACCAGATGCCTCGCATTAAATCGAAGCGGAACTAATCTGGACTTATCTGGCTGCCGGAAAGCAGCAACGACGATGGGTCCTGCACAAGATCAGGCGCGGGCTTTTTTCGGGCGCCGCAAGGGACACAGGTTGCGGCCGCGACAGGCGCAGCTCTTCGAAACGTTGTTGCCCCACCTTGCGATCGATCTCTCACACGCCCCTGCGGCTGGTATGCAGGCAATTTTTCCGGTACCCGTGAGCGAGATTCAGCTCGAGATCGGCTTCGGCGGCGGCGAGAATCTTCTGGCGCAGGCGAGAGCACGGCCACTGACCGGATTCATCGGGGTCGAACCGTTCGTCAACGGCATGGCCAAGGCGCTGGCGGGGATCGAAACGGCGGATCTGAAAAATATCCGCCTGCATTTCGATGACGCCACGAGCCTGCTCGCCTGGCTTCCCGATGCCTCGCTCGCGCGGATCGAATTGATCCATCCCGATCCCTGGCCGAAGCGGCGGCATTGGAAGCGTCGCTTTGTTCAGGACACGACGATCAGGCAATTCGCCCGGGTTTTGCGAAGCGGCGGCGATTTTCGTTTTGTTACCGACATCGCCGACTACGCATCCTGGACGCTGCAGCGTCTCCTGCGGTGCCCCGATTTCGAGTGGACCGCGCAGTGCGCGAACGATTGGCGAAAGGCTTGGCCAGATTTTGTCGGAACCCGCTACCACGCCAAGGCCGCCAGTGCGGAGCGCGCGCCGTGCTTCCTGGTGTTCCGCCGCCGCTAAAGTCCGGCCAACGCAAGGGCGATCATTCGCCCTGCCGTAGCTGCCAAAAGCGAACCACGCGATGCGCGGTTGAGGCCGAAAGCTGTGCATAGTTTGCGAAGGCTGCATCGAGCCCCTGCGAAGACGTTCCGCCCGTATCTGGACGCGCCAGGACGAGCGCTTTCACCGTAGGCCAGCTTAGATCGGCCGCTTTGCAAAGGATCAGGACCGGATCGGGCCGGTCGCCGCTCATCAACCGGTCGACGATTTTGATCGGCACTTTGGTAAGCGCGGCGAGCGCAGCCACTGTCTCTTCGTATTTGTGCTGCGCGCAGAATTCCGTCAGCGTCGGCTCGTCCAGCTGGTTCGCCCGGTCGAGACTCATGATCGTGCGCTGCGCCGCGCGATAATCACGTGGGCCTACGCGGGCGCCAACCTCGGTCGAGACCTTTAACAGGATTTCGCAGATCGCCGTTCTCAGTTCGGGTGTCGCCGAGGCGATCAGCCGCTTGTGGACGACCGCGGTCGCTTTGGTCAGCAAATCCCGGAACATCGGCGCCGGAATGTCGGGGCGCAGTCCGACCTTTTCGGCGAGGATGCCATCGTCTTCCGCGCGCTTAACAAGACCGTGGAAACCCTTCTCGGAAATACGGGCGCCACGATTGTCGGCAACGCGGCGCGCGACATCCCGATTGCCACGGCGCACCAGAACATCCGTCACCGCCTCACCCAGTGCGCGCCGTCCCGAGATCGCGTGCAGATGCGCCTGACTCTTGGTCTCGGCCAAGTCGATAAGATCAGCTTCCGGAAGCCGTATTGCCTGTTTCAGCACTGGCCCGGCGACAGCGATATCGTCGTCGCTGGCGAGACGCCGCAGCACTTTGACCGGCGCGTTGCTCACGGGAGCGAGACGGTTCGAGAGTTCGGCGCGCGCTTTGTTCTCAATCTCCTCGATCAGCAACCCGAACACTTCGTCAAACACATCGACGTGGTCGTCGTTGTAGCTGCCAGCGCCGTTGACAAAGAGAGCCGTGATGCGTTGCAGCGCCTCGGTACGCTTTTCACGAGAGCCGTGTTGGACGACCTCTTCCAGCTCGGGAATTAGTGAGAGAGTGGCGTCCATTGCGATATCAGTGTTCAGAAATTGATAATCATCAGGTCCGGTTTACTGCGTATCTGATTACTGATGACTGATTACCGATCCCTGAAGGGGCACTTGCAAGAATGGCAGGAAACGCTATATTTGCCGCATCCGTCATGGATACCTCATAGCGGTCGGTTGATCCGAACGGTTTTGAGAGTGGGCCCCCCGGGACCCGCTCTTTTTTATTACCTGAAACCGGCGGTTCCCTTGACGGCATGGTGAAGAAACAGTGGTCGCAAACGGCATGGACGAGAGGCCGACAGCATTTGCCGAAGAGCCACGGCTCATCATTGAGCCCGGGCGCGCCGCGCGCGTTGCCGCAATCGCGGCGCCGGTACTGGCCGAGCTCGGCTATCGGCTGGTGCGGGTGCGGATTTCGGGATTTGCCGGCTGCACGGTCCAGATCATGGCCGAGCGCCCGGATGGCTCGATGGCGATTGAAGACTGCGAGGCGGCATCACGCGCATTGTCGCCGGTGTTTGACGCCGCCGACCCGGTTGAAGGCCCCTATCGCCTGGAGATCTCATCGCCCGGCATTGATCGGCCGCTGGTGCGGCGTTCCGATTTCGATCGCTACGCCGGTCACGTCGCCCAGGTCGAGATGAATGTCGCCGTCGACGGACGCAAACGTTTCCGCGGCGAACTCCTCGGCAGCGAGGGCGAATGTGTCCGTCTTCGCTGTGACGGGCCGGCGGACGTGCTGCTGCCAATCGACGACATCATGGAAGCAAAGCTCGTCCTCACTGATGCGCTCATTTCCGAAACGCTGCGGCGGCAAAAGCGCGGCAGCAAGGAAACAGCGGAAACACCTAACACCCGATCAAAGTCGGCGCGTAACGAAACGCAAGGGAGATTGAACGATGGCGACGGTCAGCGCCAATAAACTCGAACTGTTGCAGATCGCAGATGCGGTCGCGCGGGAAAAGGCGATCGATCGCAAGATCGTGCTCGGCGCTATGGAGGAGGCGATCGCCAAAGCCGCCCGCTCGCGCTACGGCAGCGAAACCGAAGTCCGCGCCGAGATCGATCCGAAAAGCGGCGAACTTCATCTGTCGCGCCATATGCTGGTCGTCGACGCAGTCGAAAACCCGGCATTCCAGATCACGCTCGAGGAGGCCCGCCGGCATCACCCGGCCGCCCAGGTTGGCGACACCATCGCCGACAAGCTGCCGCCGCTCGAATACGGCCGCATCGCCGCACAATCGGCCAAGCAGGTGATCGTGCAGAAAGTCCGCGAGGCCGAGCGCGATCGCCAGTACGACGAATACAAGGATCGGATCGGCGACATCGTCAACGGCATTGTCAAACGCGTCGAATACGGCAACGTGGTGGTCGATCTCGGCCGTGGCGAAGCGATCGTACGGCGCGATGAAATGCTGCCGCGCGAAGTCTTCCGCAATGGCGATCGCATCCGTGCCTATATCTACGATGTGCGCCGCGAGCAGCGCGGGCCGCAAATCTTCCTGTCGCGCACCCATCCGCAATTCATGTCGAAGCTGTTCGCGCAGGAAGTGCCGGAAATCTACGACGGCATCGTCGAAGTAAAGGCTGTCGCGCGCGATCCGGGTTCTCGCGCCAAGATCGCAGTCGTCTCGCGGGATTCTTCGGTCGATCCGGTCGGCGCTTGCGTCGGCATGCGCGGCTCGCGGGTGCAGGCGGTCGTCAACGAGCTTCAGGGCGAAAAGATCGACATCATTCCGTGGTCGCAGGATATCGCCACGTTTGTCGTCAACGCGCTCGCTCCTGCCGAAGTCGCCAAGGTCGTGCTCGATGAGGAGCGCGAACGCATCGAGGTCGTCGTCCCCGATCAGCAGCTTTCGCTCGCCATCGGCCGGCGCGGCCAAAACGTGCGGCTGGCTTCGCAGCTCACCGGCTGGGACATCGATATCCTTACCGAACAGGAAGAGTCGGAACGCCGTCAGGCCGAGTTCGAGAACCGCACACGGATGTTCATCGATTCACTCAACGTCGACGAGGTGATCGGACAATTGCTGGCCTCGGAAGGCTTCGGCTCGGTGGAGGAGTTGGCGATGGTGGATGCAAAAGAGATTGCCGGCATCGAGGGCTTCGACGACGACACCGCAAGCGAACTACAAAGCCGTGCGCGCGATTACCTTGCCAAGATCGAAGGCGAGCTTGACGCCAAGCGTAAGGAGCTCGGCGTTGAAGATGCTCTCAAAGAAGTGCCCGGCGTCACCACGGCCATGCTGGTCCAATTCGGCGAGAACGGCATCAAGACGATCGAAGATCTCGCCGGCTGTGCGACTGACGACCTCGTCGGCTGGACTGAGCGCAAGGACGGCGAGAGCGTGCGCGAGGCTGGCATTCTCGATGGCATCGATATTTCCCGCGAGGAGGCCGAGGCCCTGGTGATGCAGGCCCGGCTAAAGGCCGGCTGGGTTAATGAAGCCGATCTCGCACCGCCCCCCGCTGAGGAGGCTCCGGTCCCCGAGGTGCAGGCATAAAGGAGCCCAACGGGCGGATGATCGCCGGAGTTCAGCACAACGAAGGAGGATCAGAGCTCGATGGCGGGCCGCGGACCCGTGAGCGGGAACGCATGTGCGCGGCGACCCGTACTGTGCGTCCGGTATCTGAGCTGATCCGGTTTGTCGTCGGGCCGCAGGGTGAAGCGGTCGCAGACGTCAAAAGCAGGCTGCCCGGACGCGGCATCTGGATTACGGCCACGCGGGACGCCCTGAGTGAGGCAATCAAGCGTAAAGTGTTTGCCCGCGGCTACAAACGGGAGGTTCGCCTCCCGTCGGACTTCGTCGCCAGCACCGACCGGCTGCTCGAACAGGCCGTTCTTGATGCCCTGGCGATGGCTGGAAAGGCCGGGCTGGTCGCCGCCGGGTTTGTCAAAGCCGAGAAGGCCCTGGAAAGCGGTGATGCTGTCGCCCTTTTGCATGCCGTCGAGGCTTCGCCCGAAGGAACCCGTAAGCTCGACGCGGCATGGCGCAGACTTACAGGCCGCCCCCCGGTGGTGATCGGATTCCTCACCTCCGCGCATTTGGATTTGGCATTGAACCGCCCAAATGTGATACATGCAGCCCTGCTCGCCGGCCCAGGTAGTGAAACCATTTTGGCGCGTTGTCGGCGCCTCGAACGGTTTCGGACCGGTGATCTGAACAATTAGGCCGGAAGGCTGCGCCGACTTGAAGCCGGCCAAGGATATGATGCGTAATGACCGAGACGACCAAAAATAGCGGCGAGAAGCTGAGCGTGACTTCGACCAAGACGCTGACCCTGAAGCGGGGCGGCGTCGAGCAGGGCGTCGTGCGCCAGAGCTTCAGCCATGGTCGCAGCAAATCGGTTGTCGTCGAGAAGGTGAAGCGGCGCGCCGGTCCGGGTGACGTGAGGCCAGAACCCGCGGCTCCCGTCGATCGCACCGCGCCGCCGAAGCGCGTCGTCACAACTGCCAGGGCGCCGGCAGCGCCGACGGCTGCGCCGGCCGCCTCTCCCGGCGCCGCTCTGAAGCCTTCCGGCGTCGTGCTCCGCACGCTCACCGATGAGGAGCGCAGCGCCCGGGCGCATGCGCTCGCTGATGCGCGCCTGCGTGAAGCCGAAGAGCGCAAGATCGCCGAGGAAGAAGCACGGATTCGGCAAAGCCGCGAAGAGGCCGACAAGTCTGAACGCGCCAAAGCGGAGGCGCGCAAACGCGACGAAGAAGAACGCCGCAAGCACGACGAAGAAACCAAGCGGAAGGCCGACGAGGTTGCCAAGAAGCGCTTCGGCGCTGAGACCGTAACGGCAAAACCCGGCGCCGCGCGCCCGGTGCTTGAAGCCGACGAAGAGGAAGCTCCGCGTACCGCCCGCCGCGGCCCCGGCGGCGCGCCAGCGCGTCCGGCACCCGCACCCAAGACGCCGCGCGTCGGCGCCGAGAAGCGCCGCGGCCGGCTGACCGTTGTGACCGCCCTTTCCGCCGACGAAGTACGCGAACGCTCGGTGGCTTCATTCCGCCGCCGCGTCCAGCGCATCACCGGCCATCGCGACAGCGAGCCGAAAGAGAAGATCGCCCGCGAAGTGACGGTCCCGGAGACCATCACCATTCAGGAACTGGCCAATCGCATGGCCGAACGCGCGGTCGACGTGATCCGCATTCTGATGCAGCAGGGTCACATGGCGAAGATCACCGATACGATCGACGCCGATACCGCGCAGCTTATCGCCGAGGAACTCGGCCACACCGTGCGTCGCGTCGCCGAGTCCGACGTCGAAGAAGGCATGTTCGACGCCCCGGACGATCCGGCCAACCTGCTGCCGCGCGCCCCCGTTGTTACCATCATGGGCCACGTCGATCACGGCAAGACATCGTTGCTCGACGCCATTCGCTCAACTGACGTAGCCGCCGATGAGGCCGGCGGCATCACCCAGCACATCGGCGCTTATCAGGTCACCGCGCCGTCGGGCGGCCGCATCACCTTCATCGACACGCCCGGTCATGCCGCCTTTACGGCGATGCGCGCACGCGGCGCCAAGATCACGGACATTGTCGTCCTTGTGGTCGCTGCCGACGATGGCGTGATGCCGCAGACCGTGGAAGCGATCCAGCACGCCAAGGCGGCGAAGGTCCCGATCATTGTCGCCATCAACAAGATCGACAAGCCCGACGCCAAGCCGGAGCGGGTGCGCACGGAATTGCTGCAGCATGAGATCCAGGTCGAGTCGCTGGGTGGCGACGTTCTCGAAGTCGACGTGTCGGCGAAAGAGAAACTTAATCTCGACAAGCTGCTCGATGTGATTGCGCTGCAGTCTGAAGTGCTCGATCTGAAAGCGAACCCGAACCGTGCCGCCGAAGGCACGGTGATCGAGGCGCGACTTGATCGTGGCCGCGGTCCGGTCGCGACGGTTCTCGTGCAGCGCGGCACGCTCAGACCCGGCGATATTGTCGTTGCCGGCTCCGAATGGGGCCGCGTGCGTGCGCTGGTCTCGGATACCGGCCACTCGGTCGTGGCTGCCGGACCTTCGATGCCGGTCGAAGTACTGGGTTTCAATGGCACACCCGAGGCAAGCGATCGGCTCGCCGCAGTCGCGACCGAGGCTCGCGCCCGCGAGATCGCCGATTACCGCGCGCGGCAGCGTCGCGAAATCATGGCGGCGCGGCAGACCGGCATGCGCGGCTCGCTCGAGCAGATGATGAATCAGCTCAAGACCTCCGGCCGCAAGGAATTTCCGCTGGTCATCAAGGGCGACGTGCAAGGCTCGATCGAAGCCATCGTCGGCGCGCTTGAAAAACTCTCGACCGATGAGGTTGCGGCCCGGGTGATTTTCTCCGGCGCCGGCGGCATAACCGAGTCCGACGTGACGCTTGCGGGAGCTTCGGGCGCCGCCGTAATCGGCTTTAACGTTCGCGCTCACAAGGAAGCCCGCGAAGCCGCCGAACAGGCCGGCATCGAGATTCGCTACTACAACATCATCTACGATCTGGTCGATGACGTGAAGAAAGCGATGTCGGGATTGCTGGCGCCGACGCTGCGCGAGACCATGCTCGGCAATGCCACGATTCTCGAAGTCTTCAAAGTTTCGAAGGTCGGCAATGTTGCCGGCTGCCGCGTCACCGACGGTGTTGTCGAGCGCGGCGCCCACGTCAGGCTCATTCGTGACAGTGTCGTCGTCCACCAGGGCAAGCTGTCGCAGCTCAAGCGCTTCAAGGACGACGCGCGCGAAGTCGTTGCCGGTCAGGAATGCGGCATGGCGTTCGAGAACTACCAGGACATGAAGGTAGGCGACACCATCGAGTGCTACCGGGTAGAGAGCGTGCAACGGACGCTGTGACCGTCTGCGACCATTTTGGCCGGCTTTATGCCGGCCGCCCACGCCTCTGGCGGTAATCGACAATTAAAAGATCTGAATGGCCGGGAAACGCCCGGCCATGAGCAGCAACAAATAAGCAGCAAGAAATAAACTTCCGAAAGCAATGGCACGTCATCGCCACCACCATCGTGATCAGTCTGCAGGCGGTTCGGCGCGGCAGTTGCGCGTCGGCGAACTCATTCGTCACGCGCTGGCCGAAATGCTTGTGCGCGGCGATATCCATGATGCCGTCATCGAAACGCATATGATCACGGTGCCCGAGGTGCGGATGAGCCCCGATCTGCGGCTTGCCACGATCTACGTTACGCCGCTCGGCGGACGCGATGAAGAAGAAGTGCTCGCGGCGCTGGAAAACAACAAACGCTATATGCGCGGCGAAATTTCCCGGCGCGTTAACCTCAAATTTGCTCCTGAAATCCGGTTTCGTATCGACGAACGATTCGACGAAGCGGAACGGATCGGGAAGCTTTTGCGAACACCCGCGGTCCAACGCGACTTGCAAGGCCGGCATTCGCACGAAGAAGACCCGCAAGACCTGGATGTGGGCGAGGAAAAGGACAATTAATGTCGGTACTCAACACTATTCGACCGGTCAACGGGGTCGACAGCGACGGAGCCGCCGAAATCGCGCTCACGGTGACGGCCGATTCGTTGGCCGACGAAAAGAAGTCGAACAAGAAACGGCAAAAGCGCGATGTGCACGGCTGGGTCGTGCTCGATAAACCGGTCGGTATGACCTCGACGCATGCGGTCGCGGTCATCAAACGTTTGTTCGCCGCAAAACGCGTCGGTCACGCCGGAACGCTAGACCCACTCGCCTCGGGCTGTCTGCCGATCGCGCTTGGCGAAGCGACCAAGACGGTCCCGTTCGTAGTCGATGGCCGTAAAACTTATCTCTTCACCGTGCGCTGGGGCGAGGAGCGCGACACCGACGATGCTGAGGGACGAGTAGTTGACACCAGCGACCGCCGGCCCGATCGGGCGGCGATCGAGGCGTTGCTGCCGAGCTTTGTCGGCACGATTGAACAGGTCCCGCCCCGCTTTTCGGCCATAAAGATTGATGGCGAACGCGCCTACGATCTCGCCCGCGAGGGCGAAATGATCGAAATCGCACCACGCCCGGTAACCATCCACCGGCTCGACCTGGTCGACATCCCGGACGCGGATCATGCAGTACTCGCGGCCGAATGCGGCAAGGGAACCTACGTGCGCGCAATTGCGCGTGATCTTGGCCGAACGTTAGGCGTGCTTGGTCATGTTTGCGCGTTGCGCAGGAGCCGGGTCAGTCCGTTCGCCGAGAGCGACATGATTTCGCTGGAACGGCTCGAATCTTTATGTCATAGAGCGGCCGCTGGTGAGGGAAACCTCGCCGATATGCTACTGCCGGTCGAGACCGCGCTGGACGACATCCCGGCGCTGGCCGTGAGTCCGGCAGATGCGGCAAGGCTCCAAAGGGGCCAAGCCGTTTTGTTGCGTGGAAGGGACGCCGCTATTGTTCGCGGCACGGTCCAGGTTGCTGCAAGCGGTCAGCTTGTGGCCATTGCCGAGGTCGACCGCGGCGAGATCGTCCCCAAGCGTGTGTTCAATTTAAACGGCGTGACAGGTCGCGCCGACAGACAAAAAGGTTGGTGACGATGTCGATTACGACCGCGCGTAAGGCGGAGGTTATTAATACGTATGCCGTCAAATCCGGCGACACTGGATCGCCCGAAGTGCAGGTCGCGCTGCTCTCGGAGCGGATTAATAACCTGACCGAACACTTCAAGACTCACATCAAGGACAACCACTCGCGTCGCGGGCTCCTTAAGCTCGTATCGCAGCGGCGTCAGATTCTCGACTATCTGCGGCGCACCAATGAGGGGCGCTACAAAGACTTGATTGAGAGATTGGGTATTCGCCGTTGATGAATTCGCGCGCGGGAGGTCCCGCGCGCGCCGTGGCGGACTGCAAGATGCAGCCGCCGTTTGTAAGGCAGCATGAGCTGCCGATTAGAGCGACGGGCCGAAGCCCGTCAATATCACGGCAAGGCCGATGGCCATGGCAGGATCGCCGGATGCTGTTTGGATTCGCAATCACGTTGCAAACGACAGCCTCTCGCCGTCTTGCTCATGGCTCTCGCGCCACCGCGAAAACCATGAGAGACAATCGCAATGTTCAACATTCATCGTGTACAACTTGACTGGGGTGGCCGCACACTCACGCTAGAGACCGGTAAGATCGCGCGTCAGGCCGATGGCGCTGTCCTCGCCACCTACGGCGAGACTACTGTGCTTGCCGCCGTTGTGGCGGCCAAACAGCCGAAGGAAGGAATCGATTTCCTTCCGCTCACTGTCAACTACACCGAGAAATACTACGCGGCGGGCCGGATACCCGGCGGCTATTTCAAGCGCGAACGCGGACCGACCGAAAAGGATACACTGACATCGCGGTTGATCGACCGCCCGATCCGTCCGTTGTTCGCGGAGGGCTGGCGCTGCGATACGCAGGTGACCGTCACCGTGCTTTCGCACGATCAGGAAAATGATCCAGACATCGTGGCGATGGTTGCCTCGTCTGCTGCGCTGACGCTGTCGGGCGCTCCCTTCATGGGACCGATCGGCGCCGCGCGCGTCGGTTTTATCAACAACGAATACGTGCTCAACCCGCAAATCGACGAGATGGCGGAGAGTCAGCTCGATCTGGTCATCGCCGGGACGCAAGATGCCGTGATGATGGTGGAGTCGGAGGCGAAGGAGCTGTCCGAGGAGATCATGCTCGGCGCAGTGATGTTCGGCCATCGGCACTTCCAGCCGGTGATCGACGCGATTATCAAACTCGCCGAAAAGGCGGCGAAAGAACCTCGCGAACTGGCCGTTACCGACAACTCGGCCATCGAAAAGGAGATTCTCGGTCTCGCCGAGCAGGACCTGCGCACAGCCTATTCGATCGTGCGCAAGCAGGATCGACAGGATGCGGTAGCCGCAGTCAAGAAGAAGGTGATGGAGCACTTCTTCCCCGAAGGCGCCGAACCAAAGCACGACAAGCTTGCGGTCGCCGGCGTCTTCAAGGAACTCGAAGCCAAGATCGTTCGCTGGAATATCCTCGATACCGGCAAGCGTATCGACGGCCGCGACGTGAAAACGGTGCGGCAGATCGTGTCGGAAGTCGGCGTACTGCCGCGGACTCACGGTTCGGCGCTGTTCACCCGCGGTGAGACGCAAGCTTTGGTGGTTGCGACATTAGGCACTGCCGAAGACGAACAATTCATCGATGCGCTGCAGGGCACCTACAAAGAAACATTCCTGCTGCACTACAACTTCCCGCCGTTCTCGGTCGGCGAAACCGGCCGCGTCGGCGCGCCGGGCCGCCGCGAAATCGGGCACGGCAAGCTCGCCTGGCGCGCGATCCATCCCATGCTGCCGTCCAAGGAAGAGTTTCCCTACACCATCCGTCTGGTCTCCGAGATCACCGAGTCGAATGGATCGTCGTCAATGGCGACGGTGTGCGGTTCTTCGCTCGCACTGATGGATGCCGGCGTGCCGCTCAAACGGCCAACCGCAGGCATCGCGATGGGCCTCATCAAGGAGAATGAGCGCTTTGCCGTGCTCTCCGACATCCTCGGCGACGAAGATCATCTCGGCGACATGGACTTCAAGGTTGCCGGCACCGACGGCGGCATCACTTCGCTGCAAATGGATATCAAGATCGCGGGCATCACCGAGGAGATCATGAGGGTCGCCTTGGCCCAGGCCAAGGATGGACGCCTGCATATCCTCGGCGAAATGGCAAAAGCGCTGAACACGGCCCGCGCCGAACTCGGGCAACATGCGCCGCGCATCGAGACGTTCAAGATCCCGACCGACAAGATCCGCGAAGTCATCGGCACCGGCGGCAAGGTCATCCGTGAGATCGTCGAAAAGACCGGCGCCAAGATCAACATCGAGGACGACGGTTCGGTGAAGGTCGCGTCTGCCGATGGCGAGTCCATCAAAGCGGCGATCAACTGGATCAAGTCGATCGCGTCTGAGCCGGAGCTCGGTCACATCTACGAAGGCACCGTCGTCAAGGTGATGGACTTCGGCGCTTTCGTGAACTTCTTCGGCGCCAAGGACGGGCTGGTGCATATCAGCCAGCTGGCGCCGCGACGGGTGCAGAAGACCAG
>Ga0335078_10004969_pt1 | contig 19680 bp, 11 predicted proteins | sample Lox_Sample_32_FD_206711 | JGI IMG/M metagenome (GOLD analysis project Ga0335078, IMG submission 206711) | Soil microbial communities from Loxahatchee National Wildlife Refuge, Florida, United States - Lox_Sample_3.2 | ecosystem: Environmental > Terrestrial > Soil > Wetlands | place: USA... | reverse complement strand
ATGCGTTTGTGGGCGACGAGATGACCGCTAAAGACGCCGCAGAACTTGTTACACTCCCCAACGCGTTGGATACCACACACGAGTAATTGCCGGCGCTATTCGAGTTTACATTCGCAACGAACAAAGTGGTACTTTGGGCACCAGAAATATTGCCACCATTGGAGAGGACTGTTGTTCCCTTTTTCCATTGATAGGTTGGGCTAGTGCCTGTGGCAGCGATGCTAAAGTGGGCAGTGCCACCGGTGTAATTGGTCACACCGACGGGGTTCTGGCTAACGGCCGGCGGGAGGACCCCGACACCAGCGGCGTAGATTGCCTGAATTTGCTGCGCAGTTAGGGAGTGGCTGAAGATAGCAACGTCATCGATTAGCCCGCCATAGACGCGCCCGCCGTTGTCACTACCGATTGACATGGGCGAGTTGAAGGCGCCAGGAGCGTTGCTGTTGATACTCACATAACTATTCAAGGCACCTTGGGAACCGAGGTACAGGATGTCGTTCGTAGGTGTCACGACCAATGCAGCCATACACCACTGATTGGTAGGAAGAACCAAGCCCGAATTTTCGTACCATCCGGCATTATTCCATATGTAGCTTAAGGTATTTGGCTCACCCAGATTAGGTTGGTAAGCCAACAAACCGAAGGCCGCGCTCCCCCGCCACACAATAAGCGATGCGTACTGGTCCTGCGAATTAGCGGGATTAAGCCAAGCAATCATCGTCACGGTATTGGTATTCAAGTTCAAGGCTGGCGCGGTTATGTATGCATTGGCGTCGTCCACAGTCATACCTGCACATTTATTCGCCGCGTAGAACCCTGGAAATGTGGGAGGCGTCATACTGCTATTCCCGAGCGTGGTGGTCGTACCATACGCCGCGTTATATAATCCCGTAAGGTCAACGGCATTGGTCCCTGAAGTCTCATCAAGCCGCCAGTAAGCTTGCGGGGAATTACTCACAATCAGCGCGCCGACGGCGTCAGTTGGCACGGTCGAAACGCCCAGAACGGCGCTTGCATTGGTGCTGCCAACACTATTGGTAACCGTACAGGTGTAAGTGTCCGCGTCGCCTGAGTTCACGTTGCTGATCATTAGGCTAATTGTAGTGGTGCCGCTTATACGCCCTCCGTCGTTCAGGACTGTAGCGCCTTTGCTCCATTGATACCCCAATGGCGCGGTGTTCCCGTCCGTAGCTATTGCGGTAAAACGGGCCGTACCGCCAAGAGGGACGGTCGAATTCTGTGGTACTTGTGTGAAATAAGGTGGTACGGTTGACGGCAGTGCGCCTCCAAGGCGTAATTCACTTCCCCCTGGATTACAGCAGGAATTGGTGTCGATGAACTCGACCAGGAAATAGCGCCCCGTGACATTGCCGGCCAATGGGTATTCCGTCCAGATGCGCGTGCCAGGAGTATTCAGAGCAACAACCGCATTGGGCTGGGTGATTGGAGGACTATTCGGGTCAAAAGCTGCATTGGTGCTGACCCAAATCTTGGCCGTAGTCATTTGATCAGTATCGGATCGGCCGCCAGAGTCTCTTTGCGCGAAATAGAGTGAAGCCACTGAATAGGAATTATCGAGTTGGAAAGCTACGTAAGCATCTAAGGATCCTGCCGTCGCCCATTCGCTTGAATCAGTCAAGGTGGTGCCAGTGGTGACACCCGTAACATCGTTATCGAACATGTTATTTGGCAGGTAGCTGCTATTATAGGACGAGCTTGCCGAAATGCTGGTATAAATAACTCCGGTTGGATCAATAACAGGAGCTCCCTGCGTAAATTCCGGCATATTGAGCAGGCACATAATTAGGGCGCTCCAAATTGCATAAGAGAACGCGTTAAAGCTTTGATAGGTTGTGATTCCCGTTCTGGTTTTCATAGATATTTCATTTTAGTGTTTGAGTTGATTTCGAGAGTTTTGGTTGGTTTACCAATAAACATAGTGGGGATCGGGGGGTAATGGGCTTGACATCCCGTTGTCATCGGGGAATGTATAGAAGCTGACATGGCCCTCGCCGAAGAGCATCACCTGGATACGTTTTGGAGCAAAATTGTGCCAATCCGTTGCCTTCATACTAGTGTTTCGGTTGTATTGCCAATTCCAATCACCCTGGATGATCTTGTTTGATGGGTGTTGGTTCACAACGGTTAATCTAATTGGCTTACTGGGCGGTGCTAGGTATTTACCTGTGTTACCAGTCACTTGCTTGACTCTTGCGAAGTCTAAACCCCACTCCACTAAATAACTGTTTCCCCAACCATCCCAACATGTTTTAGCACCCGGATAAAGAGGATCACCCTTGTCCGCCGGGCAGTGCCAAACGTTATAGTTGGCTGTATAATGGTCTAGAGGTCGGTTGGTCACGTCAGTTTTTGGAGCGTAGCTCCACGCCGGAAGGTATGGTTTCGCCGGCAGCTGACCACCGACATCAGCCCAGCCGTTATGGGTTGGAAAATAGTCCTCATTGTCCTGGGCGTACATGATGTACGCCAACCCAATTTGGTGCTGGTTGCTGATACACTCAGACCTGAGGGCTTGTGCCTTGGCGTGAGCAAGTGCAGGGAGCAACATTGCAGCGAGGATCGCAATAATTGCAATTACAACCAATAACTCGATCAACGTAAAGCCACGAGCAGCAGCGACTTTATCAACTCTGATTATTTTTTTCATACTTGGATATATCTGCACCTATCGATAGAGGGAAATCATCCCTTGGATGCGTTCCATCCACGCCGAGTCCACCCCCTGTAAATTATTTGTTTGAAGGTCTGAGCCATCCATATTGCAAAACTGATAGTAGCCACCGGTGGCGTTATTGCGGAGGTGCGAATTCATATAATTAATGTTCTGCTGCGCGTAGTTCAACCAAGCCGCGTTCCCATCTGCCTGATAGAGCCTAATCAGAGATTGAGAAGCCCAACCACACCAACAGGGGTTCACCCGACCATCGGCTGTATTGAAATAGTAAGCCTTATAAGTATTGTTCCAAAGGGCAGTATTCAGATTCGTTGCCAGAGCTTCGGCTTTGGTCAGATACGATTTATCACCTACGACCTGCCAGTACAGAAGGTCGGCTTCGATCATGATGGCGTTATCGTAGGTGAACTCTGTATTGTACTTCAAACCTGATGGCGTCCCGTTCGTAACGATTTGCCACACATAAAGTCCATTTGTAGTGTTGTACATATGGTTTTCAAGCCAGCCCCTGACTGAATTTGCCCAGCTCAGGTAATAGCTTTGGCCGGTTATTTGATACAGACGCAGGAATAGCTGCATAGCCAACCCGTTCGATTGCGTGGGCTTTAGAGTCTTACTGTCGCTCCACCAGAGTCCGCCGCCGAAAGTATTGTCCCATTGCCCGCTATTCATCAGCCAATTGGCAGTGGCGATGGCGGAGTTCAAATAATTTGTCCGAGTGACGCCGCTCGTTACGGCATAGCAATCCAAATATACATTTCCGGAAAGAGAATTATCATCAACATACTTACCCCCACCCTTGCCGGACCCATCGACATTCGCCGCCGCAAAATAACCACCTACAGGATTTCCGCCGTCCCACATATTATTCATCCATGCGTACGTGTTGTTCATATAGGCCGTGTAGTTTGTCCCTCCAGAAAGAACCATTGCCTGGTCAGCGTAGATTTGACTGACGCAATACCATTCGTACGCCGTGTTGTTGCCCAACGTGTAGCCATAGCTGTTGTAAGAGGTCAATAAGTTGGATACTACGAACCCGTGGGTCTGCTGTGCTTTGCTCCAATAAGCCGAGTTCGGGGCTTGCGAGTCCTGCAGGCGGTAAAACCGCTGATTAACGCCAAGGAGGGGAGCATCAGTGTACAGCAAAACCCCGCTGACGCTTAACAAAGTCGCCAGCGGCGCCCACCCCTGCCAATCGCTTGAAGATTGGAGCGAATAAGGCATGTTCGTTGCACAGGAGATATGCAACTGAACCGAACCATCAGACAAGCGATCAATCCCTGTGAAGGAAGAAGCAACCAGGGCATAATCGTCAATGCCCCCCCACGCCAACAGAAACACCAAGAAGCGGGCGCACAAATACAACACCGCCCGGAAGGGTCGACTGTGAGGCTTCATTTGTTCATACATTTATACTAAACGCTTGCTCCTGTCAACCGTTTTTTTGTTTTTTCCCCCGTCAAAGAGACCAACTCCTTGCTACTTCATAATGAAGGGTTTAAGCGCAGATCCGCCCCAATTTTGACGCCGCAAAGACCAGCAACTGGATGCGAAACTCCCCTCTTGGTGTCCGCTTTAAGCTCAAGTTAATCCGAATACTGACTCCAAAAGATTGAGCCCCGAGACTTGACAAAACACCGGACTTTGTATAAACAATAGTGCAAAGGCAAATATGATAAGTAGTCTCGACCATGAAAGTCCGGTTCCCCTGCGAGCTCAGGTGGAAAAGTTGCTGCGCAATTTAGCTCTTCGTCCAGAATTTCAGAAAGGCGCTCTTTTACCAGATGAAGTCACGCTGGCAACTCAACTTGGGGTAAGTCGCGGCACAGTCCGATCGGGAATTAGCAAGTTGGTATTTGAAGGCTTGCTTGAACGCAAGGCGGGAGTCGGAACTATGGTCTCCGGACGCAACTTAGAATCTGGCATTCGAGCTTGGCGCAGCTTTAGCCGTGAAATGGCATCCAAAGGTATTAAAGTGCAGAACTTCCAAGCGGGTTACGAATTCCTGGAAGCTCCCGCGACCACAGCAAATGCACTTCGGGTGAAGCCTAAGACTCAGCTGTGGCGATTAGAACGGCTACGAGGCTGGAATAACTGTCCAGTATTGCACACCACATCTTGGTTCCACCCACGTTTGGGTCTCACCGGAACAGAGGAATTTACCAAACCTTTGTATGAGGTACTAGAGAAGACATGCGGAGTGCGACCACATCACGCGCGAGAAGAATTTCTGGCTACGGTGCCAGGAGAGCGTATGGCTCAGCTTCTAAAAGTCTCAGCGGACACTCCCCTGTTGTTGCGGCGACACACGGTATTTGATTCAGGTAACCGACCGTTTGAGTTTGCGGAGGTTCGATATGTCAGTGCACGTTTTACCCTTACGCTTGACATGCGCAAAGGCGGAACATGAACAGGAATTTCCTACTACCCGCGAAGGTCAATGGTTAGAAGTTGAAAGGGTAAAGATGATTTTATCAAAGGTTCATGCCGGAAGAAAGGTTGGCACCGTGCGCGGTCGCTCATCTAAAACTCGCAAAGCCACATTCAGGCTATTTGGGACTTACGACCAGCGACCAATGTATTGGACCGCCAGTTGAAGCCAGGTCGGTGCTAAACTAAAAGAGGATTATAGGTTAAAGTGATTAACAGTAGTTACGACAAGTCTCCAGTAATTGATGCGCCTTGCAAGCCGGGTACATGCACCCAAGGTTGGGACGGCTGTGCCGGAAGGTTGAATCAAGCAGTTGCCAGTCGAGGCGCGCGCAAGACCGTTTTGGCCATTGAATGCTATCCAGGTGTTCATGAGCGTGAAATAGTTTGCGAGTTACAGAAACGGCTCTCTCCTTCTTTAGTTATTAAAACCCAGGAAGCCTTGCGTCCACCTGAAGAAGTCGATGAATTGGTCGCCCCATTCCTCGGGGGAGAAGACCCCGTGTTCGGTTTCCTCTCAGGATTACAGTTACCAAATTTTTTGGAGTCAGGTCGGATTAACCGGTTACGAGGCAAAATAGCATCAGTTGAAAAGGGTCTAATCCTAGTCGTTGGTTGCGGGGCACGACTCATAATCGACGCTGATATTCTTGTCTACGCCGATCTGACTCGTTGGGAAGCCCAAAATCGATTTCGTCGAAATGAAATCAGCAATCTCGGCGTCGCGAACCATTCTTTGCCGGCGGGTCTGCAATATAAACGTGCATTTTTCGTTGATTGGCGCGTTGCAGATCGTTGGAAACGCCGATTGATGGCTAAGTGGGATTTTGTCTTGGATACAAATAAACCGGATAATCCAAAGCTTGCCGAAGGGGAAGCCGTTCGGTCGGCACTTTTGCACGTCACGACCCGCCCTTTCCGGTTGGTTCCCTTTTTTGATCCAGCGCCCTGGGGTGGTCAATGGATGCGACAAACATGCGAATTAAATGGTGAGGCACCTAATTATGGTTGGTGTTTTGATTGCGTGCCCGAGGAAAACAGCCTGAAGCTGCGCTTTGATAATTCGATTCTTGAAATCCCAGCGATCAACCTCGTGTTTGCGCACCCACGTGCTCTATTGGGGGACGCAGTTCACGCCCGATTTGGAGACGAATTCCCCATACGATTTGATCTCTTGGACACCATGGGTGGAGGCAATCTTTCATTTCAGGTCCATCCCCTCACGGAATACATTCAACACCATTTTGGCATGCATTACACCCAAGATGAAAGTTATTATCTGTTGGATGCCGGCCATGATGCGAGTGTCTATTTGGGTTTGCGCGAAGGGATAAATGCTGTTGCCATGGTAAAAGACCTCGAAAGCGCACAGTTGGGAGGAAATCCTTTCCCGGCCGAAAAGTACGTCAATAAGTTTCCAGCAAGAAAGCACGATCATTTCCTGATTCCTGCGGGAACAGTACATTGTTCTGGCGCAAATTCAATGGTACTGGAGATAAGTGCAACACCTTACATTTTCACATTCAAAATGTGGGATTGGGGCCGCCTTGGTCTGAATGGCAAACCACGCCCGATCCATTTGAAGCATGGTGTGGCTAATATCGATTGGACACGCACTTCGATTTGGGTCAAGGAAAACTTGGTTAATCGGATTGACCCGCTCATGGAGGGTGAAGGGTGGCGCGAAGAACGCACGGGCTTGCACGAACGGGAATTCATTGAGACGCGACGCCATTGGTTTACAAACACTGTGCCCCATAACACTCATCAAGGCGTCAATGTTCTAAATCTTGTGGAAGGTGAGGAGATACTTGTAGAAAGCCCCGAGGGCCTGTTCGACCCACTAGAGATCCATTATGCGGAGACTTTTATTGTACCAGCCGCCGTTGGAGAATATCTTATTCGCCCCCTAGGCGCAAGACATAGCCGCCCCTTTGCCACGATCAAAGCGTCGGTCCGGACACAAAATAGCAACGCCGTTTCTTTAAGTACATTTAGGAGCTCCAGTGAAATTGACTTCACAGTTCAAAGTCTGAAATCTAAAATTGCGTAACGGGCCGACAAATTAGGCCGAACTCGTCAACCCGCTGGAAGTTCAGTGGTTCCTCGCCTCTGATTCAACGCCAGCCACAACAGATGGGTGAGCGAATGATACAAGCCGTACGCTCGGCCGTTGAGCGGACCGAAGCGCGGCCAATCCGGTTCGGGGATTTCCACTACGCCCAATTGAAGTGTCTCATCAGCTGCCTGCCAGACAATGAATCGCGGCTTGCCTGGCCAGACGCCGGCCCGGTTGAACTTGGGTTTGAGGGAGTGGAGCAAACTTCTATAGCCATTTTGTTAGCCATCGTTCGCCGTGGTGGTTCGTCAAAATTAACTTGCCCTAAATACTGATTTGCTACATGAGCTGTAGTGAAATGATGCCTCCGCAAGAGTTGAAGCTTCTCAGAGTGTGTTATGAATTCCAGAAATCTCATCCTCGTCATAATCGGTGCAACACTTGGCTTGACTGGCTGTGAGCCAAAGCAGGCCCAGACAGACGGCCACGTGTTAATTGTCACCGACAAAGGCAAAAGTATTCGACTTGGAGGGATTGAAGTGCTGTTAATCGAGAAGCAGCAGGTCACTGATTTTCTTCAAAGGAAACAAGCTCCTGTCGAATTGGAAATCGCAACTCGCCGCCAGGAACTTGCTGCTGCGACAGAAGGTGTTAACAAGGCCAAAGCCGACCTTAATTCAGTCACAGTGGATGGTCCCTACCTGACAAACACTGATTATGTTTCTGCCAAAGCCATGCGCGATCAGGCAAAGGCTCGACGAGACAGTCTTGTCGCGGAATTTCCCGCATTGAAACAAAGCGTTGATTCGGCGCGTGTCAAAGCCCTGGCACTTGAAAAACAGGCAAAGAAACAAACCACAGACCAGGTACTGGCTGCCGAAGTAATTTACGCTAGAACCGACCTGCAAAACGCTCAAGATCAGCTTGCGGACAGCCACCGACAAGCCGCGCTGCTGAAAGACACAATCGAGTCGTCCCAGGCTAAAATGGATGCCATCGCCGGTTCAGCGAATAACACCGTTGCCACGGAACTTGAAGTTGCAAAAAATCGACTCCGGACCGCCAGGATGCAGTCGAAAACGTATCCAAGCGCCGAAACTTATTTGTCGGATTTTTCGCCAGTCGTAGCTCAGAGAGCCGACACTGGCATTGATGGTAAATTTTCGTTCAGTTATCCGCGCGACAAGACTTTCACGATATTTGTAACAGCCTCGCAACCCGACTTCGCAGAAAAATACGTTTGGCTGATTGACGCGCCAACAAACACAGGAATAAATAACGTTTTGTTAAATGACAATGATCTGGTTTATGCCGACCCGGATGGTTACTTCAAGATCAAGCCGAAGAAACAACACACGGGACAGTAGGCAGAAATCGTCACTACTAATGCATTGAACCCGGGAGCTGAGCATCATCAACGCTGGAGGAGAGATCTGAGATCTCCTCGAAGCCGCAGCAGAGGCCAGTAGCTCACCGGAATGTGAATTTCTTCGGTTACCACCGCCTGGCAGAAATGCCCGATAACGGGACTAACGCGCGGTTTTCTTAACCAGCTAACGGGAGCGATTCCGACTTTCGCCTCCAACGACTTACGCAGATTTCTTAATTTTATGACGGTAGTTGAAAGCTGACCCTCGCTTTATTCATAAAAGGCCGGTTGAAGCACTTCGATCTTCTCTTAAGTTCGTGATATGGGGAGCAAAACTAGCCTCTTGGCTAGCTAGCCGAGGACAGAAGACCTGTTAGTCTCAAGTATTCCCAAAATGGCGGAAGCTGCGGCATCCTACCTTTCCGTCCGCGATGGTTTCCGGACCTTGAGATCGGACCCAAGTCGCAACGTGTTTCTCTCAATGGTGCATTGTAATCGTCTTGCTTCGCGTGCTATACCTAGAACATCCCATGTGGCGTTTGTGTAACACGGTTTTCCCGCTTTCGTGCCTGTGCGCGGTAATTACGGCAGCGATCCTGGATGTCACTCCGGTCTTTGGAAATGTTGTCGAATCGCCCTTGGAATCCTCGCTTCAAATAACCAACGTAATGCAATTGCAACGGCTGGCTAATTCGAATCAGAGGTTTATTGCTTCGATCCACGTAGAGGGGGTGGTGTGGTGGTCAAGCGACGCCGAGGGCAGAGTGATTTTACGAGATGACTCGGGCGTGGCGCAATTGGAACTAGATCTGCCATGTCAGATGCCACGCCAAGGTGATCGGTTAAGTTTACAAGGGACTTGCACGGTGGAGAAAACAGCCGGTGCGATCGGGTTGGCGAGTGTTCCTGTAGTGGAAAACGACGGCTTTCATGTGGCAACTGAACAATCTGGCCGCGTTTATCTAAAGATCGGGCAACATCCAGTTCGGGTTGATTGGTTCAACCGGACGGGACCATATGAGTTGGAGGTTTTTTATGAGGGACCGGGCTTGCCGCGACAGAAGATTCCGGACTCGACACTCTTTCGAGCCCGAATTGATGTTGCGGACGGAGTCACAAACCTTGTCAATGGATTGAATTATCGGTGCTGCGAAGGGACATGGTGGAATTTGCTTCCCAACCTCTGTCATCTCGCAGCCGTCCGCACCGGCGAGGTGAGCAATTTCAGTCTCGACGTAATGAGCCGAACAGAGCAAGTGGGGCTGCAATTTACCGGGTTCATCCAGGTGAAAAAAGAAGGTTTTTATACATTTTTCAGCAGGTCTGACGATGGCAGCCGCGTTTTCATCGGAGAATCTTCCCTTGAAGTGAATACCCTCGGCCGGACGGATTTGCCGGAATCCCAAGCGGTCGCGAACAATTCACTTCCCATGGACAAGGAGGAATACAATTGGTGTGAAATCGAGGGGACTGTTTCTTCTGTAAATCGTCAGCAGAATAATTTGGAACTCGAATTGGTTACCGATACAGGGCCTGTGCGGTTGCTGGTCGCGGAAGATTCGGATAGCTCATTCACGCTCGTACCCCAAAATCGGATCCGCGCCGTCGGAGTTTGTCACTGGATTCACAGCGTTGACGGGCGCACCGTCCCTGGCGAGTTTTTCGTGCAGGGCTGGAAAGACATCAACCAAAGCTATGTCACACCAGATTTATGGGCCATGTACCCGCTGGTGACGGTCAGCGATCTGGGGTCAATGTTCCGCCAGAGCGGCCGACAACCGGTCGTTCATCTCCGGGGGAAAATTGTCTCCGCAGGGTCGGGGCAACCGGCATATTTGGTGGATGATTCAGGGCGCATCTGTTTGGAAAAAGCCGGGGCAGCGTTCCTCGCGGGCGGGATTTCCGAGGTGTTGGGACGATTTGATGTAAAAGGGGCCCAGCCGGTCTTGCGCTGCTGTTTCTTCCGGCGCATGGGAGAAGGTCCCGGCCATCCCGGCGTGCTGCCGGTCCTCACCACGGCGGAACAGGTCAACCAGTTAAGTCTTGATGAATTGAAGCAAGGTTACCCGGTAAAGTTGCGCGGCGTGATCACGAGCGTTTTGGAAGGAGACGCGGTTGTCCTCCAAGACACGACGCGGGGAGTTTTTGTGGCGCTTGGAAAGTCATTACCACTCGTGGTCGGAGATTACTGCGAGCTGGAAGGAGTGGCCGCCGCAGGTGAGTTTTCCCCGTATATTCTTGCATCCCGGATCGAAAAGCTAGGTTCGGGCAGTCTGCCAAACCCAGTACATCCGGCTTGGGATCAACTATTGGATGGGAGCATGCACTGCCAATATGTCGAACTGGAAGGGGTGGTTACTGCGATTAATCGTGATACGATTACATTATTGACCGATCGCGGTCGTATCCACGTGCAATTGAGTTCCATGGCACCGGGTCTGCCCAAGGCAGATGAGAATGCCTTGGTGCAGATTCGCGGCTGTTTGTTCGCGGATTGGGATGCGCAAGCACACCGGTTGCAGATCGGCAATATCCGCGTAGAACAGCAGTGGGTAAGCGTGGTTCAGCCAGCACTGATTGATCCGTTCGACATACCAACCAAGCATGTTGGAGATCTGTTGCAATTCAATCCTCATGCGGGGGTACTGCAACGCCTCAAAATTTCCGGCCAGATCATTTACGTGGGAGATACAGAGTGTTTCCTCATGGATGGCGACAAAGGCCTGCGATTTATCCCGGCAGGGAAGCTGGATGCCCACGTCTGTGATTTGGTGGAAGTCGTTGGCTTTCCGGACTTGAGTGGTCCATCTCCCGTGTTGCGGGAAGCACTCGTTCGACGTTTGGGACTGGCCGAGTTGCCTAAACCGGACCGGTTGAAACCAGATAACCTGCTTCGCGATGATTACGACTCGACGCTGGTGCAGGTGGAGGGCATGCTTTTGGGGGTCAGCAGCCAACCGGATGGCTCCGTGCTTGAAGTGCAATGCGGGTTACGCCGCTTCACGGCGGTGATAAAAGACGAAGTGGGGCTGGACCAACCCTTGACGCCCGGCAGCCGGATTGAGCTCACTGGCATTTATGCGGGACAGGGGGGCAATCGGGTTTTGGGCCGGCCGATAGATTCATTCCAGCTATTGCTCAATTCCGGTTTTGACATCCGCGTGCTGGCTCGGCCGCCTTGGTGGACGTTGCAGCGTCTGATCAGTATTGTCGGGGTGCTGTTCTTGGTTCTGGTAGCCGCTTTGTTGTGGATCAAATCGCTCCACCGCCAGGTCGCGGAACGTACGCTCCAACTCGAAACGCAAATTCAGGGGCGTCAGCGCGCCGAACGCCAACGCGAAATCGAACAGGAACGCGCCCGCGTCGCCCACGACCTACATGATGACCTGGGCGCGGGACTGACCGAGGTCAACATGCTTACGTCGCTGATTAATAGCCCGACCACGTCCGCAGAAGAGAAGTTCCGCTACGTTGATGAATTGAATGAAAAGGCGCGGCGCATGGTGACTTCGCTGGATGAAATCGTCTGGGCGGTTAATCCACGAAATGACACCGTCGCCTCACTCGCCAGTTATTTTGGGGCGTATGCCCAGCGATTGCTGGAGTTGGCGTCGGTGGCGTGCGGTCTGGATGTCGCAGTTGATCTGCCCAATTATCCGCTTGATCCCAAGTTTCGGCAGGAGCTGTTCTTGGCCTTCAAGGAAGCCATTACCAATGTCGTTCGCCACGCGCACGCGACCAAAGTCTGGCTGCGGATGTCCGTCCAAGACAACACGCTAACGGTTACCGTGTCCGACAATGGCCGCGGCATCGAATGTGACAAGCGGGAAGCCGGCGCCGACGGCTTGGCCAACATGCAGGAACGATTGAGCGCGTTGCGCGGGCATTGCGAGATTCAGAGTGAGGCGGGCAATGGAACGACGGTTCATTTCCGAGCCCCGTTACCCAAAAAACTGCAATGATCAAAGTTGGCATTGTCGAAGACAGCAAGACACTGCGGGAGGGATTTGAAACCCTCATCAACCGGACGCCCGGGCTACAGTGCGTATGTACTTGCACCACGGTCGCCGAGGCGTTGAAGAGGATTCCGAAGGCCCAGCCGGATGTCGTGCTCATGGACATCCAACTGCCCGACCAGTCGGGTGTTGAATGTACTGTGAGAATCAAGGAGCTGCTGCCTTCGATTCAGATAATCATCGTCACGGTCTACGAAGATTCGGACAGGATCTTCCAGGCTTTACAGGCTGGCGCATGTGGTTACCTGCTCAAACGGGCCAAACCGGAGCGTATCATTGCCGCCATCCAAGAAGCGCAGGAAGGCGGCGTGCCTATGACGCCGGAAATTGCCCGGAAAGTGATCGGCCATTTTCGCGAACAGGCCGAGGCTGTGTCAGAAGCTGGGAATCTCTCTCCTCGTGAGAAAGAAGTCCTGCAACTGGTGATGCATGGGTTGGGGAACAAGGAGATTGCGGATCGTTTAGGAGTAACGGTCGCGGCAGTCAAGTGGCACCTTCAGCACGTTTACGAGAAACTGCACGTGCATTCGCGCACTGAAGCGGCCCTAAAATTCAAGGCCGGGAAATCGTCACAAAACTAACCTTTTGGCTAGCTGGTCAGGAATAGGGAGAGTGAGATACTGGGCGCATGATCCCAAGATCATCAAGCAATTCAAACTTTGCCCTCAGACCATAACCAACGTTACCTATGAAAAACGACCTCATAAAATTACTGAAAGTCGCCTTGTGGTTCGCTGTGGCGGGCCTCTTCGCGGATCAAGCCGCCGCGATGACCGGCTCGGACAGTTCCGCCAACTATGTTTCTTGGACCAGTGGGTCAACCGGCGGAAATGGCTTTGGCCCCTGGACTTTCTATACTCACAGTACCAGCACCGGAGCCGGCTCAAGTAGTTACGCAGGACTTGAGGTAGATCGAGACGGCACAGGCGATGCGAACATTCAGGCAGGAGACGGTTCCCTTTGGAAGCACTACGCTGTCAGCTACAATGCCACCACTGCGTCGGAGCAAGCGATAGCCTATCGTGCATTTGACACCCCTTTGAGTGCGGCTGGTGACGGTTTCTCGCTGTCTTTGGAATTGCAAAACGCCAATAATGGGGTTGGCAGTCCGGGTCAGGTGGGATTTGCACTCCGGAATGGCAACACCACGGGTGCGGGCAACCAAGGCGCAGGTGCCCGGCTTCAGGTTTATTTGGCAGGAGTCACCAATTTCGCTGCGGGCGGCACCAATTACCTGGTGGTGCAAGACGCTTCGGGTCCGCAAGCGACCTCGATCACGAATGTGGGAACAAGCGCCGCTTTCGATTTCACGGTGACGCTGACGGGGCCAAACACTTATAGTCTTTCAATCACCCGATATACCGGCCTGGGAATTACCAATCCTCCCGTAGTTGTCACGGGAACGTTGGCTGGCACCGGCACTATTGACTCCTTCGCCATGTTCAGTTGGACCACGGACCCCTCCAGCGCCGTGAATAGTGACGTATATTTCAACAGGTTGTCCTTCACCAATCAGGCTGCTTTTACCTGTCCGACGATTGGTTTAGGAAGTGTGGTCAGTCCTTTGAGCGGGACGGCATATAGTCAAGTCATCACTGGGAGTGGCGGCTTGGCACCCTACTCCTTCGCCGTGAGCAGCGGTTCACTGCCTCCGGGTTTGAGTTTGTCCGCAAGCGGCACCTTGTCAGGCACACCCACCAGCACTGGAACATACACCTTTACCGTGACGGCAACCGACGCGGACAGTTGCACTGGGACGAGAACTTACAATTTCACGGTTTACGGAAGCGGCGCGGACAACTCCGCCAATTACGGTGGTAACTGGTACCAAGGATCGGACGAAGGAATCGGCTTCGGCCCTTGGAATGTTTACTACAATTATCATGGCGAAGGTTTTGCCGGGTTTTCGACGGCGGACGTCGGTGTCAACATCACGGCTGCGGATGGTTCGGTATGGAAACTCTATGCCATTAACTTTAGCGCCGACCTGCACCAGGAAGAATCGACAGCTTATCGCAGTTTCAACATCCCGTTGAGCGTGGCTGGGGATGCCTGTACATTGTCCTTCGAAGCTAACGGGGGCATCGGCAATCCGGGTCAGGTTGGGTTCTCGCTCAGAAATGGAAACGTCATCGGATCAAACAGCACGACCCAGAACGGCTCTAATAACCGGGCTGCCCGTGCCCGCCTGCAGGTTTACTTCGCAGGAGGTACAAGTGAGCTTACGGTCGTGGACGCCTCTGGCACCAATCAAATCTCTGGGGTCAACTTGACCACTTATGGAGATGATGCCATGGTCACCCTGACCAGTCCCAACACCTACAGTTTGTCCATCACTCCTTACACCGGCGTGGGAACGATCAACTCCCCGGTGGTGGTGACCGGAACATTGGCTGGCAGCGGTCCGATTGACTCGTTCTCGATGTTCAGTTGGAAAAACTCCACCGACGACGGTTACAACGGTGACTCCTATTTCAACAATGTTGCTTATACTTCGACGACCCCTTTGAGAACAAATAATGTTACTTTTCAAGTGGATATGACGGTGCAAAAAGCCACCGGCCATTTCAATCCGCCAAGTGACACCGTCGAAGTACAGGGCAGTTTCAATAACTGGACTGCGGGTCAATACCTGTTGACCAACAACCCGACAGCGGTCAATTCGAACGTTTACAGTGGAGTGGTCCCCGTTGTGGGCGCGGTCAATAGTGGTGAATCCTACAAATTTGTCATTAACAGTAGTTCTTTGGGAATGGAAGTTTACGAAAGCAGCACTCCGAAACAAAGCACGCTGGATGATGGCCCGGATGACTACAATCGCTTCTTCCAACTCTCGAATACAACCACGACAGTGCTTTCACCGGTCTTGTTTAGTGACATGGAACTCGACGACTACTTGCCGAAGGCCATGTCCGTCACATTTGCGGTGAATATGAGTGGCGCGGTTGGCACCGATGGTCATGTGTTTAACGCCAGTGCGGGTGACACCGTCTGGATCAACGGGGATTTCGTGCCATGGTATCCCTGGTACACCCAGGTGAACCCCATTGCCGCTCCAGCTCAATATCAAATGACCGCGTCGGGCGGTGGAATTTTTACCACGACCGTCGCTCTTCCTAAAGGCACACCCGTGGCGTTTGAATACAAGTACGGTATTGGCACTAATGGCGACTTGGGGCCCGAGGACATCGAAGCGCCTGATGGTCAGAACCACTACCGCGTGGTGCGTTCTACTGTGACCGGCTCCTACGCCATGCCGCAAGACACGTTTGGCTACCAATATCACGAACCATTCTTCACGTACTCGGCCAAAGCCGATGGCCGGTTGAAAAATGGAGCCCTTTCCGGTGGAACAGTGCCGGTGACATGGTTGGGGCGACCCGGAGCTCATTTGCAAAGCGCATCCAACGTTACGGGGCCGTGGACTGACCATTTCGAGACCGATGGCACGAACTGGAGCGCCGGCTTTAATTCAACCAACGGCCTTGTCAGTCAGATCAACTGGCCGACGGCCGGCACCACGTTCTTCCGCTTGGTGAAACCATGATTCAATTGCGAACCGTGGCTTGTTGTGGAAATGATGCCTTCTCCGCCGCGCTTTGACGCGGCGGGGAAGGCGATTGGCAGGAGGCGATAGAGCCAAGAGATTAGTGATGAAAATTATGAGAATTCGCCGTCAAGGGTTTACGTTAATTGAGTTGCTGGTGGTCATTGCCATCATTGCCATTCTGGCGGCCATGTTGCTGCCGGCTCTGAACGCTGCCAAAGCAAGGGCCGTGGCTGTGGAGTGCATGGGTAACCAAAGACAACTCCTTCTGGGTTCTCTTATGTACGCAGGCGATAATCACGAGTCGTGGCCCATCAATGCCGACAAGTCTGTGTTTTACCAAGGAAAGCCGTCTTGGATTAGTGGCGTTCTGGATTGGACTTCAGGCCAGCAAAATACAAACACGGCTTATTTGGTCAATGACACGTACTCTCTGCTTGGCACTTATGTGGGCCGCAATTACAAGGTATTTGCCTGTCCAGTTGCTTCCCGCTACCTGAGTCGACTGCAAAGGTCGAAAGGATGGACTTATCGTGCCCGGAGTTGCGCCATGAACGCGGCGTTGGGTGATGGGAATAAATTTGGGGCACCCAGCTACCCGTTCGGCTGGTCATCCTGGTATTGCGCGAAGAAAACCACTGACCTTCACACTCCTGGACCAAGTTGGGTCTGGGTATTCATGGATGAGCACCCTGACAGTATTGATGACGGGATTCTTTACTCAGCGAATTATGCGGTCAGCGCCCTGCCCGAAATCCCCGGATGCCAACATACCGGGGCTTGTGGAATCGGTTTTGCCGATGGCCATGCGGAAATCCATAAATGGACTGGGAAATTCTCCGACCAGCCGGTCACTTATGTCCAAGGAGGAGGCCATCCCCTTCCACTCTCCGATCCGGACAACATCTGGCTTGCGCAACACACCCCATACCACTGACATTGGATGTACGCAGGACTTTGATCACCGAAAAGATTACGAATTAATTTATGCCGGTCAAGGTTCAGGAAGACTCCAGCATCCGCTTGGCCGTTGGATTGATTTATTTTCTTTTCCTTCTAGCGGCTCTCTCTGCAAATGCAGGACCATTCATCAATGATGTGAACACCGACAAGGCGATGTATTCACCCGGCAATGGGGTTACGCTCTATGTTAGCCTGACCAACAGCACGGATTCTACATTTAACGGTGCCGCCCAAGTAGTCGTTTCTCACCTAGGCTACGTCAGTACAAACCTCCCCCGCACGGCGATATCCAATTTGGGGGCGGATTCGACCACCACCTTGATATTTTCCTGGACGCCGCCGGCTACCGATTATCAAGGTTACCTTGTTTCGGTCAGCATCATAGACACGAACGGAGACGTGGTGGACAGCGGGTCCTGCGCCGTTGATGAGTCGAGCGACTGGTCAAAGTTTCCCCGCTATGGTTACGTGGCCCACTACGACGCCGGATTGGACACATACCACATCATGTGGGAATTGAAGAATTACCACATTAACGGAGTAGAGTTCTACGATTGGCAGTGGAAGCATCACCTTCCTTACAATCCCGGCGCCACCTGGCCGGATGTCGCCAACCGGACTATTTATCGAAGTACGGTCACCAATCTTATCGCGGCCGCCCATTTTTACAATATGATGGCCATGAATTACAATTCGTATGGGATGGCGTGGGCCAATTACCTGACGGACGGCAGCGGAGTGACGCTTTCGATGGGGATATTCTCCAGCTCGCCAGCTTCCCTCGGAAATCAATACGGTTATTCTTTACCGAGCACTTGGGCGACAACAAATCTTTACGAGATGAACAACCGTGACACAAACTGGCAAAATTACATTTACGCCCGCGAGCAGGCGGTGTTCACCAACTTCGCCTTTGATGGCTGGCACATTGATTGCGTGGGCCAGGACACAGCGTACGATTACAACGGTAACTTCTTCAACTTGGAAGATTACAATCCCGAGTTCATCAACAACGCCAAAGCAGCGTTGGGCGTGCGAATGACTTTCAACACCGTGGACGCTGGCGGCGAGAATCAGGTAGCGCAAAACGCGAACGTTGACTTTGTTTATTCGGAGTTGTGGGGCAATAATCCAAATTATATTTCGTTTAACCAGCGCGTAAACAATGTGCGGAGCTATTGCAGCAAGTCCTTGGTGATGCCCGCTTACATGGATACCGGCTTGAATTCAGGTTATTTTAACGAGCCGGGCGTGCTTTTGACAGACGCCGCGATGTTTGCCTGTGGTGGCGCACATCTTGAGTTGGGAGATGGTAACGATATGTTGAACAATGATTATTTCCCAAAGGACAGCAATGTGTTGATGACCACTTCGCTTATGGCTGCGATGCGTACCTACTACGATTTCCTGGTTGGGTATGAAAATTTGCTTCGTGGTGACACCGTCAGCGCGAACAATACCGTAACGATTCCGGAGGTGACCACCAGCACGAACGGGAGTGCTGGGACAGTATGGGTCATTTCGAAGAAGACCTTTGGCTACAACATCATTCACCTGGTCAACTTGCTTAACAACACCAGCACGGCCTGGAACGATTACAATGGAACTTGCCCAGCACCACCGACGCTCAGCAATCTGACCGTGAAAATGTATTACGGTGGCTCGGTCGGCGGTGGGAATCTATGGTGTGCCACGCCGGACACCAACTTCGGTGCGGCCACGCAGCTCAATTACACCACAGGCAGCGACACCGGCGGCCACTACATCAATTTCACAGTGCCTCAGCTTCAGTACTGGGACATGATCTGGCTGGAGATCAATGGCACGACCAGCGCCACCAATCAGATTCGTGCGGCGAATTACGACTCCATGTCCGCCATCGGGACGGAAGCGACATCAGACACGGGTGGCGGACTCGATGTCTGCGATGTCAACAATACAAACGGGGATAGCTATGTGGCCTTTAACAATATTGATTTTGGCACCGGGCCGACAAGTATTTCGGTGCGTGTCGCCTCGGCTGTGGCCTACGGCTCGGTGGAATTTCACCTCGACAGCCCGACGGGGACGCTGATTGCAACGGTGCCGGTCGGAAACACAGGCGGTTGGCAAAGCTGGCAGACGTTAACGGCCAGTGTCTCTGGGGCAAGTGGTGTTCACAGACTTTTCGCCGTTTTCAAAAATGCGGCCTCCAATTTGAACTGGTTCCAGTTCGACTCCAACAATAACGCGCTGCCTGCTCCTTGGGTGACGGCGGATATCGGCGCAGTAGGGCTGACGGGTGGCGCAACTTGGTCCGGTGGCACGTTTACTGTGACAGGTTCCGGTGCGGACATCGAAAACACGGCGGATGCATTTCGTTACGTTTATCAACCTTGCGGGCCTAACGCTGAACTGCGCGCTCGCGTCGGAACTTTGCAGCCCACCGATCCGTGGGCTAAGGCCGGAGTGATGTTTCGCAATGACAACTCAACTGGCGCGATGAATGCGGCGGTTGTGCCGACTGCCGGGAACGGTGTGGAATTCCAGAGCCGCATAGCCACCGGAGGTGGCACCACGAGCACAGTTATCTCTGGCGTGACTCTGCCGTACTGGGTG
>Ga0335078_10004968_pt1 | contig 19682 bp, 16 predicted proteins | sample Lox_Sample_32_FD_206711 | JGI IMG/M metagenome (GOLD analysis project Ga0335078, IMG submission 206711) | Soil microbial communities from Loxahatchee National Wildlife Refuge, Florida, United States - Lox_Sample_3.2 | ecosystem: Environmental > Terrestrial > Soil > Wetlands | place: USA... | reverse complement strand
TCAGCAGGAATGGGTTCGCGAAGTCCTGCCAGTACTGCTGGTAGGTCTCGTCGGTGAACACCCAGTTCGTGTTCTGCTTGATCCACCGCTGGAACCAGTCGGCGGACGGGATGAACGGCGCCCCGGCCCACTGGCCGTTGGCCTGCTGGAACGTGGTGGCGAGCCCGAGCCCGCCTCCGGGGCCCAAGACCGGGACGTAGGCTCCGGCCAGGTTCGCGCCCGGCTCTAGCCCGAACCAGACGGGCAGTCCGGTCAGCAGGTTCTGCTGCGAGCCCGAGAAGCGCGGTCCCTGCCAGATCTCCTGGATCACCAGGGCGTCAGTCGCGGTGAACGTGCCGCACGGCGTGACCGTGCCGATCAGGCCGCGCAGCACGCCGAGCACGTTACAGGTGCGCGGGTCGAACACCCCGTCGACCTGGCCGTCCTGGTCGTGGCACTTGGCCTGCAGGGTGGTGTTGACCAGGTTCTCGATGCAGGTCGGCAGGAAGTCGTTGTTCCACTCCATGACCAGCTGCGGCCACATCTGCGCAACCATGAACTGATCCCAGTTCAGGGCCGGCGCGCCGGCCCAGCGCGTCTTCGCGCTCGCCAGATCCCCATGATGATGTCTCCTTCACCGCTGAGCACGTCCTTGTCTTACTGCGGGCCAGCCCGCGGCCAGATCCGAGCCGGCCGGCACCCAGGTGGTGTTGCCGCTTCGGATCGTGGAGCTTGCCAGCTGCTCATCAGCCTGTCCTCCCGCTGCCTGCGGAGAACTGGGCACAGAGAACTTGGCACAGAGTCTTGGATGGGGGTGTTCAAATGTCAATACAGTGTTCTAATATCTGGAACATGTCGGCAACAACCAGCGATCCCGGCTTCTCCCAGTCGCTCGAGCGCGGCCTCGCGGTCCTCAGCACGTTCACCCCCGACCGCCCCGCCCTGGGGATCAGCGAGCTGGCGCGCAAGCTCGGCCTCACCCGCAGCACGACGCACCGCTACGTCGCTACGCTGGCCACGCTCGGCTATCTCCAGCAGGACGAATCAACGCGCAAGTACCGCCTCGGCCCGCGCGTCCTGGACCTGGGCTTCTCGATGCTGGGATCCCTGGAGCTCCGCGAGATCGCGGCGCCGCACCTGCGCCGGCTCACCGACCTGACCGGGCACACCTCGAACCTCGCCATCCGCGACGACACCGACGTGATCTTGATCGACCGGGTCAGGGGCCGGCCCGGCCGCTACCACCACCTCGAGTTCACCCTGCACGTCGGCTCGCGGATCCCCGCCTACTGCAGCGCCACCGGGAAGGCCCTGCTCGCCTTCCTGCCCCGCCCCGACCTGGATCAGGTGCTGGACCGCATCGACCTCATCCAGCGCGGACCGCGCACGCTGACCAGCAAGAGCGCCCTGCTGGCCGAGCTCGACCACGTGCGCCGGACCGGCGTGGCGGTCAACGACGAGGAACTCGAAAGCGCCCTGCGGTCCATCGCCGTCCCCGTGCGCTCGCGCTCCGGCCAGGTCATCGCGGCCGTCAACATCGCCATCCCGTGGTCCCCCGAGGCGATAACCGAACTGGTCGGCCAGCACGCGCCGGCCCTCCACGACACCGCGCGCCAGATCGCCGCCCGGGTCATCTGAAAGCCACGCCACGACAGGACTCGCCTAGCGACCGATACGGCAGGCCATCCCGTCTGATGGCGCTCTGCCTAGGATGGGCTGGTGAGCGGGGATCGTGAGCTGGACGTGGTGGTGTTCGGTGCCACCGGTTTCGTCGGACGGCTGGTGGCCGGGTACCTGGCCGGTCATGCGCCCGGCGGCGTCCGCATCGGGCTTGCCGGGCGATCGCAGCGGCGGCTGGCCGATGTCCGGGCCGGGCTGGGCGCTGCCGCGTCGGCCTGGCCGCTGCTGGCCGCCGATTCGGCCGACTCGGCGTCACTGGCGGCGCTGGCCCGGGCGGCCCGGGTGGTGGTCAGCACCGTGGGGCCTTACCGGGCCCAGGGGCTCGCGCTGGTTCAGGCCTGCGCCGAGGCGGGCACCGACTACGCGGACCTGACCGGTGAGGTGCTGTTCATCAGGGACAGCATCGACAGCTGCCACGATGCGGCCGCTCGTTCGGATGCGCGGATCGTGCACTGCTGCGGGTTCGACTCGGTTCCGTCCGATCTGGGGGTGCTGGTGCTGCATCAGGCCGCCCGCGCCGATGACGCCGGTGACCTGCAGGACACGACGCTGGTGGTGACGGCGCTGCGGGGCGGTGTCAGCGGCGGGACGCTGGCGTCGCTGTTGGGGCAGCAGGAGGAGGTGCGGGCCAGCGCCGTGCGCCGCCAGGTGGTCGGTGATCCCTATGCGCTCAGCCCCGATCGTGCCGCTGAACCCGACCTGGGCGACGAGCGTGACCTCGGCTGGGCCCGGTATGACGGCGGGCTGCGGATGTGGACCGGCCCGTTCGCGATGGCCGGGATCAACACCCGCGTGGTGCGCCGCAGCAACGCGCTGCAGGGCTGGGCTTATGGCCGCCGGTTCCGCTACCGGGAGGTCACCGGGTTCGGCGCCGGCCCGGCTGCGCCCCTGCTGGCCGGCGCGGCCAGCGCCGCGCTGAAGGGCGCGGAGGCGGGGCTGGAGTTCGGGCTGTCCCGGGCGCTACTGGGCCGGCTGCTGCCGGCACCGGGCCAGGGTCCCGGCGAGAAGACCCGCCGCACCGGCTATTTCCGCATTCAGATCCACACCCGGACCTCAGCGGGGGCGCGGTACCTGGGCACGGTCGAGGCGCGGGGCGACCCGGGATATGCCGCCACCTCGGTGATGCTCGGCGAAGCCGCGCTATGCCTGGCGCTGGACAGGGAGCAGCTGCCCGGCCGGGCCGGCGTCCTGACCCCGGCCACCGCGATGGGCGCCGCGCTCGCCGAGCGACTCAGGGCCGCGGGGCATGTCCTGGCCACCCGGCAGGTCACCCCGTTACCCCCGGCAGGCTCCCCACCTCTCCAGCGGACCAGCCTCGTGCTGCGCATATGCCGCGGCTGCCGGGATGAGATGGGCAGGCCGGGATGGGATCAAGGACCGTGCGGCGCAGACCGCGCAGATGGGGCGACAATTTCCTGTGGGCTACGAGCCCGGTCGACCCCCGCTCGGCAGGGCGATGGCCGGCCACCCGTCGGCCCGCCGGCGCGCGGACTGCTCACCGGCCTGCCCTGCGAGCTGGGCAGGTCCAGTCGCCGTTCGGCCTGCAGCCCATCGCCGAGCAGGTGACGGTGGCCAACGGCGCGCCGGCGATCTTCGGGCCCATGCTGGACTACATCAAGTCGCTGCCCAGCAAGCCGGACTTCCGCGGCGCCCGGCTGCTATCGGGTGCCACCGAACCGCCGCTGCCGCTGATGCGCGACTTCTACCAGCTCACCGGAGCCGACGTCATCCACGCGTACGGCGCCACCGAGACCACCCCGCTGGTCGCGGTCAACCCCGGGCTCAAGCCGTCGCTGCGCGGCACGCTCACCGGCGAGCAGGAATGGGACCACAAGCGCCGCCAGGGCCTTCTGGTGCCCGGCGTTGACTGCCGGCTGGTCGACGAGGCCGGCCACGACGTCCCCTTCGACATCTACCGCCAGGCGACCTCAGCGGCTCCGAGCTGAAGCCCAGCCAGCGACGACACGGCGGCGCTGCCCGGACCCGCCGCCCGCGGCGACGAACGCGCCCGCCAGTCAAAGGCTGAGCCGGACGGCCGAAACGCCTGACCTCCGTGCGGGCATTGCAATCAGGCCCCGGTCGGCATCACGCACTGTCAGAGCCCGTGGTGGATGTTGCCGGCCATTACGCTGCGCCTTCGGATGCCAGGCCTGTGACTGGGCGGGTTAGCCGGCCGCGCAGGAGTCGCCATCGCAGCTCGCTTCGGAGGTGCTGTCGGCCGTGACGGCAACGGGCGTGAGCTGGCTTGTCTCGTCGGACGCACGCCGCAGAAGCTCCAGGAGCACCTCGGGCGGCTGCGCGCCGCTGACCGCGTACTTGCCGTCGGCGACGAAGAACGGCACGCCGGTGATGCCGTACCGCGCGGCCTGCTGCTCGTCGGCTCGTACCGCCTCGGCGTAGGCGTCCCCGTCCAGGACGGCCCGTACCTGCGCGGCTGGCAGGTCGGCCTCGGTAGCCAGGCGCACGAGGGCGGGTCTGTCGGCGACCGGGAGACCCTCGGTGAAGGTGGCGCGCAGCAGGCGCTCCTTCATCTCCGGCTGCAGCCCTTGATCTTTGGCCAGGTGGAGCAGTCTGTGGGCGTCGAAGGTGTTGCCGCCACGGATGAGGTCGAACCGGAACTCCAGGCCGTCAGCGGCCGCGCGCTGGGTCATCTGCTGGCTGGCCTGTTCAGCCTGGGCGATCGTCATGCCGTACTTGCGGGCCAGATGCTCGGCATGGGTTCCACTGCGCTGCGCGGGCGCGTCCGGGTCGAGCTCGAAAGACCGGTAGGTGACCGTGACCTCGCCAGGATGGCCGAAGGAGGCGACCGCGCGTTCGAACCGGCGCTTGCCGATGTAACACCACGGGCACACGACGTCAGACCAGATCTCGACATTCATGGCAGTAGCAACCTTCGTGACGACGGCGTGATTCCACCGCAGACCGCACCCCGGGAGCGCGCCAGACCCGGGTCCGCCGGAAAGCACACAGAACGACCTGACCTGCGCGCGTCGCCCAGGACGGAAGGCCTGCTCGATGGGGCTGCCTGCCTTGCCTGAAGCGAGTATGCCGGGTATTATGCTGGGCATGATGTCGGGCATGGTGAGGTCATGAGCGTCCCGCACGTGCTGCTGGCGCTGCTGGCGCAGGGGCCGAAGTACGGGCTGCAGCTGCGCGAGGAGTTCGAGGCCGGGACCGGCGAGGTGTGGCCGCTGAACGTCGGCCAGGTGTACAAGACGCTGGGCCGGCTGGAGCGCGACGGGCTGGCCGAGTCCGACGGGACCGGCCAGGAGGGGCCGCAGAAGCGGTTCCGGATCACGGCCGACGGCCGGCAGGCGCTGGCCGCCTGGCTGCGCACGCCGGACCTGACCTCCCCGCCCCGCGACGAGCTGGTGATGAAGGTGCTGGTGGCGGCGCGGGTGCCGGGCACCGACGCGCATGAGGTGATCCAGTCGCACCGCCTGTACCTGCTGGAGCTGATGCAGCAGTGGACGCGGCTGAAGGAGGGTGAGGCACGCGATGACCTGAGCCTGGCGCTGGTGGTGGATGCCGAGCTGTTCCGGCTGGACGCGGTGATCCGGTGGCTGGACGCAGCGGATGTGCGCCTGGCGCGGGCCGCCGCCGAGCCGCCTCCGCCTGCTTCCGCCCCGGTTCCGGTTCCGCAGCTTCGCCGGCTGGGGGCCAGGCGATGAGCGGCCCGGGACAGGGCGGGGACAGCGGGAACGCGGTGAGCGTGCTGGAGCTGCGCGGCGTGTCGAAGACCTACGGGCAGGGGCCTGCCGCGGTGCACGCGCTTGCCGGGGTCGACCTGTCGGTGCGGGCCGGGGAGATGGTGGCGGTGATGGGGCCGAGCGGGTCGGGCAAGTCCACGCTGCTGACCATCGCGGGGAGCCTGGAGGACCCCACCGGCGGGGAGGTGCTGGTCTGCGGCATGACGCTGGCGGGGATGCCGCAGGGGCGCAAGGCCCGGCTGCGGCGGCGGGTGATCGGGTACGTGTTCCAGGATTTCAACCTGCTGCCCGGGCTGACCGCCGCCGAGAACGCCGCCTTGCCGCTGGAACTGGACGGCGTCACGGTGCCGAAGGCACGCGCGGCCGGGCTGGCCGCGCTGGCCGCGCTCGGGGTCGCCGACCGGGCGGGCCGGTTCCCCGATCAGCTGTCCGGCGGCGAGCGGCAGCGGGTAGCGATCGCCCGCGCTGTGGTGGGGGACCGCCGGCTGCTGCTGGCTGACGAGCCGTCCGGCGCGCTGGACTCGGTGAACGCCGGCGAGGTGATGCGGCTGCTGCATGAGGCATGCCAGCGGGGCATGGCCGCGGTGGTGGTGACCCATGACGCGCAGCTGGCCGCCTGGGCCGACCGGATAGTGCTCCTGCGCGACGGGCGGATGACCGGCAACACGACCCGGCCGCCCGGCCCCGAATCCCTCCTCATGCCCGGGGAGATCCGGTGAGCACCGCCCTGCGCGACCTCCCCGACCTGACCGCGGGCGCGGGCAGCGACATCGTCGCCCGCCGCGCGGTGATCCGCTGGGGCTGGCGGCTGTTCCGCCGCGAATGGCGCCAGCAGCTGCTCATACTCGGCCTGCTCACCGTGGCGGTCGCCGCGACAATCTGGGGCGCCAGCGTTGTCACGAACACGCAGCTGCCGAACCCGGACTACGCGACGCTCGGCACCGCGGCCGCGCAGGTCACGCTGCCCGGCACCGACCCGCATCTGGCCGCCGACATCGCCGCCATCCAGGCCCGCTGGGGTCCAGCCGACCTCATCGAGAATCGGGACATCGCTACTGGCACCACCCAGCCTGTGCAGCTCCGCGCCGAGAGTCCGCACGGGCACTACAACGCTCCGCTGCTCAGCCTGGTCAGCGGCAGCTACCCGGCCGGCCCCGGCCAGGTCGCGCTGACCAGCCAGGTGGCGGCCCTGTACGACGCGCGTGCGGGCGGCACCTGGCGGGCGGCCGGGACGACCTGGCGGGTGACCGGCATCGTGCAGGACCCGAGCAACCTGGCGGACCAGTTCGCGCTGGTCGCCCCTTACCAGATCCCGCACCCCAGCCAGGTGGTCATGCTGGTCGGCCCGGCCGCGGCGCAGCAGGCGATCAGCGGCGGCAACGGAACGCTGCCCGGTGTCCCGGCGGCGACCGTGTCCTTCCCCACCGGCAGCGCGGGCAAGTTCTCGCCGGCGACGGTCATCTTGGTGGTGGAGGCACTCGGCCTGGTGTTCATCGGCCTGGTGTCGGTGGCCGGCTTTTCCGTGATGGCCCAGCGCAGGCTCCGTGCCCTCGGCATGCTCAGCGCGATCGGCGCGACCGAACGCAACCTCCGCCTGGTCATGATCACCAACGGCCTGGCCGTCGGCGTGGTCGGCGCGCTGGCCGGGGCAGTGCTGGGCTTGGCCGCCTGGTTCGCTTGCGTGCCGGCGCTGCAGCAGGCGATCGGCCACGTGGTGGATGCGGCGAACCTGCCGTGGTGGGCGTTCGCCACCGGGAACCTGCTCGCGGTCGCGACGCCGGTGCTGGCGTCCCGCCGCCCCGCTAAGACGATCGCCCAGGTGCCGGTGGTGGCCGCGCTGTCCGGCCGCCCCGCGCCGCCGAAGCCGGCGCACCGCACCGTCCTGCCTGGCGTCATCGTGTTCGCGGTCGGCGTCGCGTGCCTGGCGACCGCTGGCGGGCTGGCCGGGGCAAGCGGCACCGGGGGCAGTGCCGCGCTGCGCTTGGCGGCCGGCCTGGTCGCCGTGATCATCGGCATCGTCCTGCTCGCCCCGCTGGCCATCAGCATGCTGAGGGCCAGCTCGCGGCTGCCGGTCGCGATCCGGATCGCGCTCCGGGACCTGGTCCGCTACCGGGCCCGGTCTGGCGCCGCGCTGGCGGCGTCCACGTTCGCCGTGTTCCTGGCCATGGGGATCTGCGTCATCACCAGCGTCCAGTTCGAGAACGTCCTCGCCTGGACCGGCCCCAACCTGTCCAGTAGCCAGGTGATCGTCTACGCGCAGCCCCCGCAGGGCGGCCCCGTCGCGGTGCCCCTCACCAGCACCCAGTTCGCCGACGTGAGCAGGCACGTCAGCAGTCTCGCCGCTAGCCTGCATGCGCGGTCCGCGGTGCCGCTGGAGTTCGCGGGCGCCACGCTGCACCAGGCGGATGCGCAGGCCCATAAGGACTTCACCGGCACCGTGTACGTGGCTACCCCGCAGCTGCTCGCCACGTACCGGATCACGGCCAGCCAGATCGCTCCCGGCACCGATGTCCTCACCATGCGGCCAGGCCTGGCCAGCCTGCCGCATATGGAGCTGACCTGGGGAAACTACGGCCTCCAGCAAGGTCCCGGCGGCCTGGTGCACAAAGACCGCGTACTGCCGGGCTGCACGCTGAGCAGCGACTGCCTCGCCGGCCCCGCGATGCAGACGGCCAGCGGCCTGCCCGGCGGCACCTCCGCGCCGAACACGGTGATCACCGAGTACGCGGTGAGCAAGTACCAGCTGCAGGCTCACCTGGGCGGGTGGCTGATCCAGGCACCCGCCCAGCTCACCGCCGCGCAGATCACCGCCGCGCGGCAGTTCGCCCTCACCTACGGGGCGACAGTCGAGACCGAGTCGGGCTCGCTCGGCCCCGGCAAGATCGCCGACGGCGCCACCGCGCTCGGCATCGTGATCGCGCTCGGCGTGCTGGCCGCCTCGGTCGGCCTGATCCGCAGCGAGGCCGCGCAGGACCTGCGCACGCTCACCGCGGCCGGCGCCAGCGGCACGACCCGGCGGATGATCACCGCCGTGACCGCCGCAGCGCTCGGGCTGCTCGGCGCCATCCTCGGCATGGCTGGCGCAGTGATCGCCGGGCTGGCCTGGGCCCGCAGCAGCCTGTCAGTCATGTTCGGTGACGTGCCGCTGACCGACGTGCTGATCCTGCTGCTCGGGCTGCCGCTGATCGCCGCCGCCGTCGGCTGGCTGCTGGCCGGCCGCGAGCCCAAGATCATCGCAAGGCAGCCGCTGGACTGACCCGGGTCTCGCTCGTCCCCAGTCGCCGCCGATCTGCCAGCCGCCGGACGCGATCTCGCTGACCTGCCAGCCGCTGCGGCCGAAAGTGCGGTACTGCGCGGATCCGGACCAGGTCGCCGACGGCGAGCTTGTCGTGGACGTGCAGCGACCCGCCGCTGCCGTTAGGGTCGCGCAAGATGCCGAGCCGGTAGGCCTGCTGATCCCATGACGGGCCGCACAGCGAGTACTGCCGGGTGGCGACGTCGTCGAGGATGAGGTCGACGTGCTCGCCAGGTTCCCACGGCGGCAGCGGCTGCCCGGTGGCCTCGCGCACAGTGAGCGCCACGACATCCTCGGCGGCGGGGGCTTTGCCTTCGACCCAGACGACGGCCTCGAACTCGCGGCGGGTCAGGGTCAGCCGGGTCGTGCGCTGCTGCACCGACTCGGTGTCGCGGGGCAGGATCCCGGCGGGCAAACGGGCCAGGTCCGCCTGGCTGGCGCGCCTGATCCACTGCCCGACTGCAGTGAGCCGGTCGTTCCCGGCCGCGGTGAACGCGCAGACCGCGATCGCGACCAGGCATGCCAGCGGGTAAACACGCCTCCGCCATGAGCGCGGGTCAGACAGCGCCTCCAGCCGCTGCTACGCCCCGCGGCCATCCCTGAGGGCTCTGGGCATGGCATCCTTTACCCGCAGGCCACTGACCCGTCCGGGTTCAGGCCACACCGGCGCAATCGCTCTGCTTCTTCGCCCCGGCCCTGCTGTGTCAGCAGCTCAGCTAGCCGCCTGGCGTCCCCCTCGCCGGCGTCTGCCCGGACGCGCAGGACCTGGACGGCCTCGTCCAGGTCGCCGCGCGTGGCCAGCAGATTGGCGGCGTACCAGTCGCCGGTGCGGGCGCGGAGTTCGTCCAGGTCGCCGCGCTCGGCCAGCAGGTCGGCCAGCCGTTCGGCGGCGTACCTGTCGCCGGTGTCGGCGCGGGCGCGGAGTTCGTCCAGGTCGCCGCGCGTAGCCAGCAGCCCGGCCAACTGCCCGGCGGCGAACCAGTCGCCGGCGTCGGCCTGGGCGCGCAGGATCTGGATGGCCCCGTCCAGGTCGCCGCGCGTGGCCAGCAGGTCGGCCAGCCGATTGGCGGCGTGGCCGCCGTCGGCGTCGGCATCGGCGGCGTACCGGTACAGCGGGATAGCGTAGCGGTACAGCAGTCGGCCCATGGCGCTGCCTGCGAGCCGGCTGACGTCGGCGGGATCGCGAATGTGGGGGAGCAGGGCTTCCCAGGTGCTGGCGGGCACCCGGGCGGTGCGGCGTTCCCGGGTGGCGTGCTGGATCAGGTAGTCCGCGGCGGTGTACCCGTCGACCTGGCCCATGCCGGTCCCGGCCGGGGCCAGGGGGGCGGCGGCGCCGTGCAGCCTGGCGGTGGCATACGTCAGCGCCTGCTCGAACCAGTCGCCCGCCGCCTCGGCCCGCTGGGCGCTGGAGCAGTAGCCCGGCGCGGCGGCGCGCAAGAACCCGGCGGTGAGCGGGGCGCGGGCGCCGAGCCGGGCCGCATCCAGCGCCTCCGGGTACGAGGCTGACCTGGAAAGGGAGCGATGAGTCTGCACAGTGTTCTGCGTCACGAACAAAGCTGCGGCGATCTCTTTGCTGGTCCTGCCCTGTGCTATCGAGGTCGCGATGCTGCGCTCGGTATCGGTGAGCCCGTTTGCGGGACGCCCCGTGCCGATCTTGGCGAGTTCCCGGCGGGCCTTGTCCGCCCACAGCGGCGTGCACCATTAACGTTGCTATGTTCCTCACTGGTTCCGCTAGTCCCAGCAGAGGCAGAACGGCTTGTCGGCCGGGTCGGCGTAGACCCGCCAGTTCACCCCGCCGGAGGACAGCGAGGTGGCGCCGAGCCTCAGCACCGCCGCCTCGGCCGCGTCGACGTCGCCGACCGTGACGTCGAGATGGAACTGCTGCGGATACGCGGGGTCGGGCCACCGCGGCGCGTGGTACTCGGTGATCTGCTGGAACATCACCGGCTGCGCCCCGTCCTGGCCGATCATCGCCATGCCCTCGCCCTGGTACGTGACGGGCTTGCCGAGGAGTTCCGCGTAGAACGTGCTCAGCTCCCTGGCGTCCGGGCAGTCGAGCATCACGCCCATGAGCGTGGTCTGCTGCTTCGCCGGGAACAGGCACAGGTCGAACGGGTGCCCGGCCGGGTCGGCCAGCGTGTACCAGTTCTCGTTCTTGCGCAGCAGTTCGGCGCCCAGCCCGGCCGCCTTCGCCGAGCCGGCGTCGAGGTCCGGCACGCGCAGGTCGAGGTGCGCCTGCTGCGGGTACGCCGGATCGGGCCACCGCGGCGGTACGTGGCCGGGGCTGCGCTGGGCGGCGATGCGCCACCCGTCCCCGGTCTGGATCGTGATCCACTCATCGTCGGCGTACTGCTCGGTCCACCCGCCGAGGGCGGTGTAGAACGCGGCGAGCCGCCGGACGTCGGGTGCGTCGAGCACCACCGTGCGCAACGTGCCGATCATCGGGCACTCCCTCCTGAGTCACCGCTCATCATGCCCGGGACGGCTCGCCCGCACCCTCGCAGGGCCGGGGTCAGGCCGGGGCGGTGAAGCGGTAGCCGGCGCCGCGCACTGTTTGCAGGCTTCCGGCACGGTCGCCGAGCTTGCGGCGCAGGGCGCTGATCACGACCTCGACGACGTTGCTGCCGCCGCTCCAGTCGTAGCCCCATACGTCGCGCAGCAGCGCCGCCCGGCTGACGATCCGGCCTTCGCGTTCGTGCAGGTACTGAAGGACGTCGAATTCGAGCTTGGTGAGATCGGTGCGGGTGCCGTCGAGGGTGAGCTGGCGGCGGCCGGGATCGAGCAGGGCGTGGTTGTCGATGAGCATTTCCCGCGCGGCGAGGTCGGTCAGCCAGCCGTCGATGGAGGACGGCCCGAAGTCGTTGTAGAGGGCATGGTAGGTCGTTCCCCCGATCTCGGCGGTGCCGTCCGGGAGACGGGCGAAGCCGAGCGGCGCGAACTGGGACAGCGCCGCAGCGGGATCTGCGGCCAGCGAGTAGATGCGCCGGAGCCTGGGCCGCATTTCCAGGTAGCGCCGCTTGAGGTCCAGGATCAGGGCGGCGTGGGCCGGCGTCGTGGCTTCGCCGCCGTCGGCGGCCAGCATGTGGCGGAGGAAGAGCACCTGCTGGCCGCGCGGTACCGGGTTGGCGCGCAGGTGCTCGCGCCATGTGGCGGCCACCGGGTCCGCGGCGAGGAGCCGGGCCGGCACGGAGGCCGCCTCGCACAGGCACTGGAACGCGGCGGGGGACCCGTTGGCGTCCCGCGCGACGCGGAACGCGGACGGCATCGTGTCCCACCAGGACCGCATCATGGTGACTGCCCCGGCTGGCTGGTGCGCGCGGGCGATGGCGGTGATCTGGGCTTCATCGGCCGGTCGCGCTGGCTCGACCGCGTACCGGTGGCTGGAGGTGGGGAAGAATGCCTCCCGCACGGCCGGGTTCTCGATGAGGTAGAGCAGGTCGGCGGTGTAGCGCCACAGGTCTGCTGGCGGGGCGGTGCGCAGCTCGCGCCGCAGTTGCCGCCAGGCCGCGATCCTGTGGGCGCGGTACGTCGGCGGATCGTTGACCCGCAGCAGCGCCGCGACGACTTCGCGCACGGTGTCGTGCAGGACGAGGCCGTCCGGGCCGAGCTCCACGAACGGCAGCGGGCGCAGCATCTCGTAGGCGTCGTGCGGGGGGACGTCCGGCAGCAGGGCACCGAGAAGCGACAGGGTCGGCCGGCGCAGCGTGCAGGCGGCGTCGAGCACGGCCCGGGTCGGCTGGCCGAGGCCGGAAAGGTAGACCCGGGCGAGTTCGGTGACGACGGTGGCGACCGCGGCGTCGGGGACCGTGAGGTCCGGGCGGGCGCCCCGCGCGGAGACGGCCAGCCGCAGTGCCAGCGGGTGGCCGTGGGTGAAGCGGGTGACCCGGGCGGCGTCGGCGCCGCTGAGTCCTTCGCGGCGCAGCAGCGCGTCGGCGTCTGCGGCTGCCAGGTTCGCTAGCGGCACCATGGCCAGCAGGTCCCCGAAATCACTGATCCAGGCGGCGACTGGCGGCTCGCGGTCGGCCAGCGCCAGCCTGGTGTTGTCGCGTAGGCCCGGCACGAGTTCCTGCCGCAGCCAGGTGTCCAGCAACCGGAGCTGTTCGTAGGTATCGAGAACCAGCACCACGCGGTCACCGAGGCCGCTGAGCGCGGTGGCGGCCTGGGCGACCGTCGCCATCGGCCGGGTCTCGCCAGGTGGTTCAGCCCGCAGCGCCCCGATCGCGCGGTCGAGCGCGGCGAGGAAACCGCGCTCGGTCGGCTCGATGCCGCCGCAGTCCAGGCTGACGACGGCGGCGCCACGCGCTCGCGCGTCGTCGGCGAACGCGGCGAGCAGCGCGGATTTCCCGATCCCCGCGATGCCGTGCACGGCCACGACCAGCGGGCGGTCACGCTCAGCCAGGTCGAGCAGCACCGCCCGCTCCGCCCGCCGGCCGACCACAGCGGCCGCCCGGGCGCCCAGCAATGTCCGCAGGGTCCCGCTCATCGCCCGTCCGGTCATGCTCCAGTCATCTGTAAGTACCCGCCTCGGGTCACCTTCGTGGGCCCGGCCAGGACCGGGAAGTCCCTGACGGCCACATCGGCCATGTGCGGGTTCGCTTGCAACCCCTGGAAGATCTTCCCGCTCTGGTAGGCCCTCATCGCGGCGACGTCGTCCCACGTGTAGATACCACCGTAGGTGTTGGCCTGCTGGTTGGCCAGCCAGATCTTCGCGCGCAGACCCGGCAGCGCGGCGAACACGGGCGCGTTCTGCTCGGCGTGCGCCTGATAGGCCGCATCGTCGATGCCGTCCAGCTTGAACGTGACGACCTGTATGTGCATGTCGTGGTCCTTTCGGTACGTGGTGACGGGCGCTGTGCGCTCCCGGCACTGGTGACGTGATCACCGTAGGGACGGCGGGGGCCGCGCCGGTGAGCCCTGGCTGAGGCGAAGCTGAGCCGGGCAGCTCAGCTTCGCCTCATGTTCGGCTCACCCGTGCCGGCCGCCAGCGGCCTAGCGTCTGCGGCAGGCCTGATCCATCCACGTTGCGGAGGTTTTCCCGATGAACACTGAACTGATCGAGCAGAACGTCAACCGGCTGCTCGGCGCGATGACCGGCGCGGCCACCACGGCCATGGTGGCGGTCGGCGACCAACTCGGGCTGTACCGGGCACTCGCCGACGGCGGGCCGGCTACCCAGGACGAACTGGCCGCCCGCACCGGCACGGCGGCACGCTACCTGAGGGAGTGGCTGTCCCAGCAGGCCGCCGCCGGATTCCTCACCTACCGGGAGGACGACGGGCGTTACGCGCTGTCGGCCGAGGCCGCCGCGGTGCTCGCCCATGAGGCATCGCCGGCCTTCCTGGCCGGCGGCGCCACCATCACCCGCGGCTGGTTCGCGGGCATCGACCGTCTCGCCGAGGCGTTCCGCACCGGCGTCGGCATCCCCTGGCACGAGCAGGACCCGGCTGTCTTCGAGGGCACCGAGCGGTTCTTCCGCCCCGGCTACACCGCCAGCCTCACCACCGAGTGGATCCCGGCCCTGCCCGGGGTGGCCGGCAGGCTCGCCGCCGGCGGCCGGGTCGCCGACGTCGGCTGCGGACACGGCGCGGCCGCCATCCTGCTGGCCCGCGCCTACCCGCAGGCGAGCGTACGCGGCTATGACTTCCACGACCGCTCCATCCGGGTCGCCCGGCAGCAGGCCGGTCAGGCCGGCCTCGGCGACCGGATCCGGTTCGAGACGCTCGACGCGACCAGCTACCCGGCGGACAGCTTCGACCTGATCTGCCTGCTGGACACCCTCCACGACCTCGGCGACCCGGCCGCCGCGCTGGCCCACGCCCGCAAGGCCCTCGCCCCCGGCGGCGCCGTCCTGGTCGTGGAACCGAACGCCGCCGACGACTACGCGGCGAACCTGGCCAGCCCGCTGGCCGCGCTCAGCTACACGGCGTCCACGTTCCAGTGCACTCCGGCGGCCCTGGCCCAGCCCGGCGGGGTCGCGCTCGGAGCACAGGCAGGCCCCGCGGCGGTGCGGCAACTGGCCGGCGACGCCGGCTTCAGCCAGTTCCGGCAGGTCACCCAGACCCCGGTCAACATCGTCCTCGAGCTACAGCCATAACCCGGCGGCCGCCGCTGGGAAGTGGAGGCGGGGGTGGCAGGCCGGGGCTGAATGGTTTGCCATCCTCGTGGGGCCTTACCCCGGATTACCGCCTGGCCGGGCCCGCGGCCGGCGCGGAGCCTGGCCCTGCGATCTCATCTCGTCATGGCCGGTCGCTGCCGAGCGGCAGGCGGGTGCGGAGGATGAAGCCGCCTCCGGTGGCGGTTCCGGCGGTCATCTGGCCGCCGTAGATCTTCACGCGCTCGCGGATGCCGACCAGCCCATGACCCAGGCCGTCGCTGGCCGCGGCGCCGATGCCGTCGTCGCCTACCTCGAGCTGCAGCTGGCCGGGCGCGTAGCGGACGGTCACATCGGCGTGGCTGGCCCGGGCGTGCCTGAGCGCGTTGGTCAGGCCCTCCTGGACGATCCGGTAGGCAGACAGGTCGATCGCGGGCGGCAGCGGGACGGGCTCACCGTCGATGTGCAGCCGGACGGGCAGGCCGGCCTGGCCGATCTGATCCAGCAGCGAGTCCAGGCCGTCGAGGCCAGGCTGCGGCATGAGCTCGGCCTCGTCCCCGTCGCGGCGCATGGCGGCCAGCAGACGGCGCATCTCAGCAAGGGCGGTGCGGCCGGCCTGCTCGACCCCCTTGAGCGCGTCGCGGTCCTCGGCGAGCGTATCGGGGAGCTTGTGCCGGACGGCGCCGACCTGGAGCACCATGACGCTGACGGCGTGGGCGACGATGTCGTGGAGCTCGCGCGCGATCCGCGCCCGCTCCTCGGCGACCGCGATGCGTGCCGCCGTGTCCCGGTCCCGCTCGACCTGGGCCGCGCGCAGGCTTCTCACGCCTCGACTGTATTGCGCTCCCTCGCTCGTGGCCTCCTACCTGAGTAGGACCCGGGATCGTCGCCGGGTATGAGTTCGAATCCGGCCTTCTGACGAAGCGGTTGCCCCGCCGCGCCGCTAGCGTCAGGAGTACCGGCTCGCCCAGCGAATCCAGGCGGCGCGCTAGAACGCCGCCCGGGCGACCGGGAAGGAGAGGCAGCCATGAGACAGTCGTCGGAGAACTTCACGCACTCCAAGCGAGGAACGTGATGTTCGACACTCCTCATACTGGCAAAGTTGCCGCCGCCCGGACCGCGATCGCGCTCCGTGACGTCCGCAAGGTGTATGGCAAAGGCGAGGCTGCCGTCGTCGCGCTTGACGGCATCAGCGTCGGGCTGGCGGCCGGGTCGTTCACCGCCGTGATGGGCCCATCGGGGTCGGGCAAGAGCACATTCTTGAATGTGGCGGCGGGGTTGGACCGGCCCAGCTCCGGCACGGTCGCACTCGGTGACACCGACCTGACGCGCCTCGGCGAGCGGCGGCTGACGCTCCTGCGGCGCGAGCGGATCGGGTTCATCTTTCAGGCCTTCAACCTGCTGCCCTCGCTCACGGTCGCGCAGAACATCGGCCTGCCGCTGCGGCTGGATGGTCACCGGGTGCGGCGCTCGACGGTGCGCGATGTCGCTGCGAGGGTGGGGCTGGAGAGGCGGTTGGGCGACCGTCCCTCGAAGCTGTCGGGCGGGCAGCAGCAGCGGGTCGCGATCGCCCGGGCGCTGGTCACCCGGCCTGAGGTGGTGTTTGCGGACGAGCCGACCGGGGCGCTGGACACTCGCACCGGACGTGAGGTGCTCGCGCTGCTGCGCGCGATCGTCGACGAGGACGGCCACACGGTGGTGATGGTTAGTCACGACCCCGTGGCGGCGGCCTACGCGGACCAGGTCATGCTGATCGCTGACGGCCGGGTGGCCGGGACGCTCCACGCTCCGAGCGCCGACAAAGTCGCCGAAGAACTCGCGCATCTGGGGGTCTGAGTCATGCTGCGTCTGGCCATCCTCAGCGCTCGGGGCCGCCTCGGCACGTTCACCGGCGCGTTGGTCGCGTTGTTCGCCGCGGCCGTGCTCTCGATGGCCTGGGGCATGCAACTCGAGTCGCTTCTGCGCACCCATCCGCCCGTCGAGCGCTACGCCGGCGCCGCGGCCGTGGTGACCGGGCAGCAGAAGGCCGGCGCCGGCCGCGATGTGCTGCTCACAGAACGCGCCGGGGTGAGCTCCGCGCTCATCACCCGGCTTGCGGCCGTGCCCGGGGTCCGGGCCGCGATCGGCGACGTGTCGGTGCCCGCCCGGCTCGGAGCCCGGGAGGTTACTGCCCATGGGTGGGGCAGCGCCGCGCTGACGCCGTATGTGGTGAGCGCCGGGCGCGCACCCGCCCGGCCCGGCGAGGTTGTCACCGGTTATCCAGCCGTGCTCGGCTCGCGGCTGCCGCTCGCGGCCACCGAACCCACCCGCACGGTCACGGTTGTCGGCGTCGCCCGTCCCCGCCACCCCGTCTCCCAGCAGACGGCGATCTTCCTGACCGACGCGGAGGCGGCGCGGCTGGCCGGGCACCCCGGCCGGGTCGACGCGATCGGCGTGCTCGCCGCCCCGGGCCTCGAGGCCTCGCGCCTGCGCGCCGCCGCTCCGGGCGCGCAGGTGCTCACCGGCGATGCGCGCGGCGGGGCCGAGTACCCGGACCTTCAGCGAGCCCGCACGACCTTGATCCCGGTCATAGCTGCGTTCGGCGGGCTGGCGATGTTCATCGCGATGTTCGTCGTGGCCAGCACGCTCGGTCTGTCGATCCAGCAGCGCGAGCGCGAGATCGCGCTGCTGCGGGCGGTGGCCGCGACGCCCGGTCAGATCCGTCGCATGATCGCCTGGGAGGCGGTGATCGTCGCGCTGGCCGGCGCGGCGGCCGGGATCTGGCCAGGGATCCTGCTCGGCCGGACGCTCGCACGCGCGCTGGTGCGCCACGGCATCGTGCCGCCGAACTTCGCTCTCAGCTACGACTGGCTGCCCGCTGCGGCGGTAGTCGGCTGCGCGCTCATAACGGCTCTGCTCGCGGTTCTGGTGGCCGGACGTCGCGCCGCCCGCGTACGGCCGACGCTCGCGCTGACCGACGCCGCGGTCGAGCCGGGGCTGCTGGGCCCCGCGCGGGTCATCGGAGGGCTGCTGGCGCTCGCGGCCGCGGTCCCGCTGTTCACGATCTCCACGATCACCAGCACGCCCGAGACGGCCGCGGCAACATCCGAGCTGAACGCGATCTTCCTCGTGGTCGCGGTCGCGTTCCTCGGACCGGTCGTGGCATACGCGGTCGCCCGGCTGCTGGCGCCGCCGCTCGCTGCCTTCTCGCCCGTCGGCGGCTTCCTCGCCTCCGCTAACCTCCGCGCCGCCACCCGGCGCTTCTCCTCGGCCAGCACGCCGTTGGTGCTCGCCGTGGGCCTGAGCTGCACGCTTTACTTCAGCACCACCACGATCGAGCACGCCACCACCCAGCAAATGCAGCAGGGCCTGACCGGCCAGCTCGCGATCACCAGCACCGGTCCGGGATTGCCCGCCGCGGCGCTAGCCGACGTGCGCGCCACGCCGGGAGTGCGCTCGGCGGTCGCGCTGACCCCCACCACTCTCGGCCCGAGCCTGGGCGTGCCCGACGACACCATCCCTGCCCAGATCCTTGCCGGAGGGCAGGGCGGCGGCCTCGACGTCGGCGTGACCGCCGGGTCTCTCAGCTCGCTGCATGGCGACACGATCGCGCTCGGGCGCCACCGCGCCGACGCCGCGCACGCCCACGTCGGCGACCGCGTGGCGATCATGCTCGGCGACGGCACGCCCGCCCGCGCCACCGTCGTCGCGATCTACACGCGCGATCTGGCCTTCGGGGACGCCCTGCTCGCCTCCGAGCTCGCCTCCGGTCACCAGACCACCCCGCTGCTCAAAACGATCCTCGTCCGGGCCGATCAGCCAGCGGCGGTAGCGACCCGCCTCCAGGCGCTGGGTCAGCGGTATCCCGGACTGCAGATCAGCGACCGGGCCTCACTCACCACCGCTACCGACACCGACCGCGAAATGAACCGCTGGTTCGGCCCGCAGTTCGTCGCTGAGATCTTCGCCTTCACATCGATCGCCGTCATCACTACCCTCGTCATGATCGCGCTCCGGCGCAGCCGCGAGCTAGCGCTCCTGCGACTCGCCGGCGCCACCCCGCGCCAGGTCCGATCGATGGCGCGCTGGGAGGCCGCGCTGATCATCACCATCGGCCTGGGAGTCGGCCTGGCGATCGCCGCCACCGCACTGCTGCCGCTCAGCCGCGCATTCAACGGCGGCCTCCCATACGTGCCCGTCCGCCCGCTCGCGATGATCCTCGGCATCACCGCGCTGGTGGCGCTGCTGGCGCTGGCGCTGCCGACCAGGCATGCGCTGCGCGCGCGGCCGGTACAGGCGATCGGGATCCGGGAATAGAACAGGGCCAGCGTCCAGGGCCCGCCGCCTCGATCCCGCTCGACCGCGTCGCCGGGATCGCCGCCGCCCTGGCGCTGGTCATGAGTGCTCCCATAGATCACCGATCGCATCCGAGAGCAACCCGGCCACATCGCCAAGACGGTGAGCGCCTCCGGACACAACTGGCGCACCGTCGACCCACACCGAGTCGATGTCGGCCGCGGTGGCGGCGAGCAGGATCTGCGCGGGGTCGACGCCAGCGGTGCGAACGGTGTCGGTGCGTACGCACACCAGGTCAGCCCGCATGCCCGGCGCAATGGCCCCGGCGTCCGCCCAGCCCAGCGAACTGTGTGCCGTGGCGGCGGTCAGCAGCTCGTCCGGCCTGAACCTGCCGCGCTGCAGCGAAGCCAGCCGCTCGCCGGATTCAAGCGCCCGCGCCTCGCCGATAAGGTCCACGACCGCGTTCTGGTCGCTGCCCAGCGAAAGACGGACGCCAGCGTCCGCAAGCGCGCGGGCGGGACCGATGCCGTCGGCGAGGTCCTGCTCGGTGGTCGGGCAGAAACAGGCGGTCACCTGCGCCTCGCCGAGGATCCGGATGTCGCGCTCGGAGAGATGTGTCGCGTGCACGACGGTGGTGCGCGGCGTCAGCGCG
>Ga0335078_10004966_pt1 | contig 19684 bp, 15 predicted proteins | sample Lox_Sample_32_FD_206711 | JGI IMG/M metagenome (GOLD analysis project Ga0335078, IMG submission 206711) | Soil microbial communities from Loxahatchee National Wildlife Refuge, Florida, United States - Lox_Sample_3.2 | ecosystem: Environmental > Terrestrial > Soil > Wetlands | place: USA... | reverse complement strand
CCTGGTGCGGCGAGTGCGTACGCGTCTGCCCGACGGGCGCGATCCACGAGGTCCTGCCGCGCGAGAAGTTCACCACCCTCCAGGTCGCCGAGCCCGACCGTGTGGTACGCTCGGTGTGCCCCTACTGCGGCGTGGGGTGCCAGGTGGACCTGCAGGTGCGCGGCGAGGAGATCGTGCGGGTCACGAGTCCGTGGATCGAGGAGGACACGCCCAACCTCGGCTCGACCTGCGTGAAAGGCCGGTTCGGCTACGACTACCCCCAGCACCGCGACCGCCTCACGAAGCCCCTGATCCGCCGCGGGTGGGAGAAGCGCGGCGGGCGCTGGGTGTGGGAGGGGCCCGCGGAGGGCGAGCGCCGCCGCGGCCCGTGGCTCACCATCGAGGCGGAGGGCCGGCGCGGCAAGGCGCGGCCGCCCGCGCGGTCGGTGGGCAAGAGCCTCGGCGAGCTGGCGAGCGTCCCCCGCGGCGCCGACGACGTGCGCGACCGCGTGGCGACGCCGGCCGCGTGGTATGAGCCCTTCCGGGAGGCCACCTGGGAGGAGGCCCTGGAGCTGACGGCGCAGGAGCTGGTGAGGATCCACGGCGAGCGCGGCTCCGACGCCCTGGCCGTGTTCTGCTCCGCCAAGTGCACCAACGAGGAGAACTACGTCCTGCAGCGGATCTTCCGTGGCCGCTTCGGCACCAACAACGTGGACCACTGCACGCGCCTGTGCCACTCCTCGTCGGTGGCGGCGATGCAGCGGGCGCTCAACACCTCCGCGGCGTCGGGCTCGATGCGCGAGGTGGAGCACGAGGCGGACGTCATCTTCGTCGCCGGCGCCAACGTCACGGAGGCGCACCCGGTCTTCGGCGCCGCCCTGAAGCGGGCGCAGCGGCGCGGCGCGACCCTGATCGTGGCCGAGCCGCGCGGCATCGAGCTGGCGCGCCGCGCCGACATCCACCTGCAGCTCCTGCCCGGCACCGACGTCGTCCTGTTCAACGCGATGCTGAACCACATCGTGGGCAAGGGCCTCCACGACCGCGACTTCATCGCGGCCCGCACCCACGGCTTCGACCAGGTCGCCGCCGCCGTCCGGCCCTACACGCTCGAGCGCGCGGAATCCATCACGGGCGTGCCGGCCGCCGACATCGCGCGCGCCGCCGAGCGCTACGCGCGGGGGCCGAAGACGTGCACGCTGTGGGCGATGGGGCTCACGCAGCACTCGACCGGCACCGACATCGTCACCGCGCTCCTCAACCTCATCCTCGGCACCGGGATGATCGGCCGCTGGGGCGCGGCGATGATCCCGATCCGCGGGCAGAACAACGTCCAGGGCGCGTCCGACGTGGGCGGGATCCCGATGTCGTACACCGACTACCAGCCCGTGAACGACGCCGCGGTCCGCCACCGCTTCGCGTCCGCGTGGGGCGTCGGCGACGACGCGCTCTCGCTCAAGCCGGGGCTCAAGGTCACCGAGATCGTCGGCGCCGACTCGCCGGTCGCCGGGATGTACATCTTCGGCGAAAACCCCGTGATTTCGGATCCCAACGTCGCGCACGCCGAGGACTGGTTCCTCGGGCTGGAGTTCCTCGCCGTGCAGGACCTGTTCCTCACGGAGACCGCCCGCTTCGCGGACGTCGTGTTGCCGGGCACCTCCTTCGCGGAGAAGGACGGGACGTTCGTCAACACCGAGCGGCGCATCCAGCGGGTGCGCGCGGCGTGCGCGCCGCCCGGCGCGGCGCGCCGCGACCTCGACGTGCTGGTGGAGCTGTCCTCGCGCGTCGGCTTCCCGACCCCGTTCACCGACGCCGAGAGCGTGATGCGCGAGATCGCGGCCGTGACGCCCTCGTGGGCGGGGGTCACGTATCCGAGGCTCGACATGGCGGGTCTGCAGTACCCGGTCCCCGACGCCGCGAGCGGCGGCACCTCCTTCCTGTTCGGCGACCGCTTCCCCACCGGCGACGGCCGCGGCACGATGGTGCCCGTCGAGTACCTGCCGCCGGCGGAGCTGCCCGACGAGGAGTACCCGTTCGTGATGAACACGGGCCGCCAGCTCTACCACTGGCACACCGGCACGATGACGCGGCGCTCGAAGGGGCTGGACTCGCGCGAGCCGGTGCCCACCGTGGAGCTGAATCCGGCCGACGCCGCGGCGCTCGGCGTGCGCGACGGGGACCAGGTCCGGATCACGTCGCGCCGCAATTCCATGCTGATCGGCGCGCGCCTGTCGGACCGCGTCCGGCCGCGCCAGGTGTTCGTCCCGTTCCACTTCCGCGAGGCGGCCGCGAACCTGCTGACGAACACGGTGCTCGACCCCTACGCCAAGATTCCCGAGTTCAAGGTCACCGCCGTGCGCGTGGAGCCGCGGGACTAGGCGGCCGGCGCCGCGTCGCGGGCCGGCCGCGTCCCGCCGGGCGCCATTCTGGCCTCGGAGCGCGCGCCGTATATTCAGGGCGCCGTTCTTGCAGTGGATGGCAGGCGGCTGGCAGTCTGGACCGACCTCCATCATCTCTCCGAGGGATCATGAAAGCGATCGTCAAGACGGCGAGCGGGCCGGGCCTCGCGGTGCGCGACGTCCCGAAGCCCACCTGCGGACCGTCGGACATCCTCGTCCGCGTGCACCACGCCGGCGTGTGCGGCACCGATCTCCACATCTACGACTGGAATCCGTGGGCCCAGGGGCGCTGCAAGCCGCCCTTCACCGTCGGGCACGAGTTCGCGGGCGAGATCGTCCAGGTCGGCAGCGACGTCCACGAGGACTTCAAGCCGGGCCAGCTCGTCACGGCCGAGGGCCACGTGGTGTGCGGCCACTGCCTGCAGTGCCGCACCGGCAACGGCCACGTGTGCCGGCGCACCTCGATCATCGGCGTGGACCGCAACGGCTGCTTCGCCGAGTACATCGTCATGCCCGCCAGCAACGTGATGATGCTGGACGGCATCCCCACCGAGATCGGCGCCATCATGGACCCGATGGGGAACGCGTTCCACACGGTGCTGAGCACCGAGGTGTCGGGCAGCATCGTGCTGATCACGGGATGCGGGCCGATCGGCTGCTTCGCCGTCGGCATCGCGAAGGCGGCGGGCGCGGCGGCCGTGATCGCGGTGGACGTGAACCCCAAGCGGCTGGAGCTGGCCCGGAAGATGGGCGCGACCCGGGTGCTGAACCCGAGGACGGACGACGTCGAGGCCGCGGTGCTCGAGCTGTCCAAGGGCGACGGGGCCGACCTGGTGTGCGAGATGTCCGGCGCGCCGAGCGCGCTGCACACCGGCTTCAAGGTCGTGCGCTACGGCGGCCGGGTGCACCTGCTCGGCATCCCGGACGGCGACGTGCCGATCGACTTCGCCAACGAGATCGTGTTCAAGGGCATCACCATCTACGGCGTGATCGGCCGGAAGATGTACGAGACGTGGCACCTGATGCAGCGGTTCCTGCGCTCGGGGCAGTTCGATCCGCGGCCGACCATCACGCACCGCTTCCCGCTCGAGAAGATCGACGACGCGATCGCCGCCATCCGCAGCGGCGACGCCGGCAAGGTGATCCTCGACATCGGATAGGGAGCCCATGACCGGATCCGCCTTCACGGCCCGCCTGCAGGCGGAGCTGGACGAGTTCAAGCGCACCGGGGTCTACAAGCGCCTCAATTACCTGGACGCGCCGCAGGCCGCGCTCACGGTGATGGAGGGGCGCGGCGACGTGATCATCCTGTCGTCGAACAACTACCTCGGGCTCTGTAACCATCCGGACGTCGTGGCGGCGGGCAAGGAGGCGCTCGACACGTACGGCGCGGGCACCGGATCCGTGCGATTCATCTGCGGCACCTTCACGATCCACCGCGAGCTGGAGCGGGCGCTGGCCGACCTGGTGGGGACCGAGGCGTCGCTGACGTACGTGTCGTGCTGGAACGCCAACGAGGGGCTGTGCGCGACCGTCCTCGGCGAGGAGGACGTCGTCATCTCGGACCAGCTCAACCACGCGTCCATCATCGACGCCGTGCGGCTGGCGCGGCAGATCACGAAGTGCCAGTCCGCCGTGTACCGGCACTCGGACATGGCCGACCTGGAGGAGAAGCTCCGCGCGGCGCGCGGCGCGCGCACCCGCCTGGTGTTCACCGACGGCGTGTTCTCCATGGAGGGCGACGTGGCCCGGCTCGCGGACATCTGCGAGCTCGCGCGGCGCTACGACGCCGTCGTGGTGGTGGACGACTCGCACGCCACCGGCGTCCTCGGCAAGACCGGGCGCGGCACGGCCGAGCACCTCGGCCTGCTGGGACACGTGGACGTCATCACGAGCACGCTCGGCAAGGCGCTGGGCGGCGCCGCGGGAGGCTTCACGGCCTCGACGGCGGCGTTGTGCGACTACCTCACCCAGCGCTCCCGCCCGCAGCTGTTCAGCAACGCGTTGCCTCCCACCGTCGCGGGCAGCGCGCTGGCCGCGGTGCAGGTGCTGCGCAAGCACCCGGAACGGGTGGCCCGGCTGCACGAGAACGCCCGCTGGTTCCGCGCGGCGCTGCGCGAGGCGGGCTTCAAGCCGCTCGAGGGCGACACGCCCATCATCCCCGTCATCCTCGGCGAGACCGCCCTGGCCATCCGGATGAGCGACGCCCTGCTCGAGGAGGGGGTGTTCGTGACCGGGTTCGGCTATCCGGTCGTGCCCCAGGGCCAGGCGCGCGTCCGCTGCCAGGTCTCGGCGGCGCACACGCGGGAGCACCTCGAGAAGGCGCTCGCGGCCTTCCAGAAGGCCGGGAAGCGGATCGGGGTGCTGTCGTAGCGCTGCCGGAAGGCGGCGCGGAAGTGGTTCCCGGAGACCGGGTTGGAGGGTCCGGAGAGCCTCAACTCTCGCCTTTTTCCCCCCTCTTTCCTATTTTGGCTCTTCGGTCCCCCGCGACCGACCCATTCGAGAGGAATCCATAATGCGACACCGCTCGCTGGCGATTGCCGCACTGCTCGTGCTCGCCTCGGCTGCGCCCCTCGCCGCCCAGATCCAGGACTGGCAGAACCAGTGGTACTGGGGGGCCAAGGGCGGCCTGCTCAGCTACTCGCTGCCGTCGGGCAAGGTCAACCAGCCGCAGGTCGGCGCCGAGTGGATGATCACGGCCAAGCGCACGGCGCTCTACGCCGCGTACTCCACCACGCTCAAGCAGAGCGGCGACACGTTCACCACGGACAACGGTACGAGCGTGCCGGCGACGTACGACGCCGTGCAGCGCATCCAGATCGCGATCCTCGTCCTGCCGTGGAACGGCCCGATCCAGCCGTACGCCGGCGGCGGGTTCGTGATCGAGACCCTGAGCAACGCCGCGGTCAACAGCACGACGCCGACCTCGACGCAGACCACCTTCGTGCAGCAGAATTCGTCGGGCGGCTTCGCGCTCGCGATGGTGGGCCTGCAGATCCGAGTGGGCAAGCTGGCGGTGTTCGGGCAAGCGCAGTTCAGCCCGCAGGGCCGCGGGTTCATGCTGCAGAACGGGTCGTCGTCGTTCGAGGCCGGCGTCCGGTACGCGTTCCTCGGCTCAAGGGAGAGCGGAGACATTTCGACCGAGCGCTGACGCTCGCTCGCGGGTGACAGAGGCGGCCAGCCGGCGACGGCTGGCCGCCGTGTTTTGTCCCCCGCCGCCGCCTACCGTGGCCGGCTGACGAAGGGACTGTCCGCCACCCAGAAGCGCAGCTTCCAGTCGGTCGCGACGCGGATGCCGATACGGGGTCCGGCCACGATCCGGCGCTGCGGCACGCGGCTCCCGGCCGCGATCCACAGCGGCCGGGCGGCGAGGTCGTGTCCGTCGAGCCGCCGGTCGATCCCGAGCGCCTGCGTGAGGCGCGCGGGGCCGGCGGCGAGCACGGCGTCCTCCACGCCGCCGCGGCGGCGCCGCATCGCGGGGAGCCCCGCGAGCGGCTCGGCGGCCCTGAGCAGCACCGCCGCCGGGTAGCCTCGGGGCTCGGTGACCACGTTCACGCACCAGTGCATGCCGTAGGTGAAGTAGACGTACGCGCGACCGGGCGGGCCGTAGAGCGCTTCGTTGCGCGGCGTGCGCCGCCAGCCGGCCGCATGGCACGCCGGGTCGTGCGGGCCGACGTAGGCCTCCGTCTCCACGATGCGCGCGAGGCAGCGCCGGCCCCCGACGACGGAGACCAGCAGCTGCCCCAGCAGCGCCTGCGCGACGACGACGGTGTCCCGCGCGAAGAAGGCGGGCGGGAGCGGCCGCGGCGTCACGACTCGGCGGTCGGCTCCTCGGACTTCTTCTTGGACCTGCCCCGGCCGGCGGGGCGCCGGCCGGCGCCGCCGCGCGCGCGCCTGCGGCTCGGGCTCTTCGGCTTCTCGACCTCGCCGGGCTCGATCTCCACGACGCCCACCAGCGGCACGCCGGCCGCGGGGGCCGTGGGCCGCATCGAGCCGCGCCGGTAGCGGATCCCGCGCGCCGGTGCGGCGTGGGACGGCGTGGCGGGCGCCGCGGGCGCCGTCGCGGGAGCCTCGACCGGCTCCGCGGCCGGTGCCGCCGGCTCCGCGGCGCGACCGCGACCGCGCCGGCCCCTGCGGCCCGCGGGCTCCTCGCGCGCGGGGGCGGCCGGCGCCGCCTCGCCCTTGAGGACCACCTGGAACCCGTGCTCGTCCTTCGAGAGATCCACGAGACCGGCGTCCTGCGCCTGCCGCAGCAGGCGGCCGAAGCGCGGCCGGTGGAACAGCGGGTCCTGCGCGTTGCCGTGCATCGCCTCCATCCGCTCGCGCACCAGGTCCTCTCCGACCGAGGTGGGCGGGAGCGCGCCGACCTCGTGGAGCGCGCGCTTCAGCAGATCGAACGCCTCCGCGAGCGAGAGCGGCGCCACCGCGCCGCCCGCCGCCGGAGCCGCGGGCTCGCGGGCCGGCTCCGCCGCCGGGCCCCGGCCGCCGCGGCGTCCGCGCCGCGACCGCCCGCCCCCGGCGCGGTCGTGCTCGGCGCGCTCCTGGCCGCGGCGCTCGTCCGCCCCGCCGGGGATTGGCGGCAGCGCGCGCTCGCCGCCCGGCGCCGACGCGCCGAGGTCGATCTCGTACTGGCCGTTCTCGAGCTTGGTGGCCGTCAGGAGGCCGCGGCGCTTCGCCTCGTCCACGAACTTGGAGAAACGGCTCATCCCGACGTTCTTCTCATCGAACGAGCCGTCGAGCTCCTGCATCACCTGCTTCAGCCGGTCGGAACGCATGACGTCGCTGCGCTTCTTCATCTCCAGCACGGCGTCCACCACCAGGTCCCAGGGATCGCGCCGCGGGCCCTCGTCCTCGCCCGCGCGCGCCAGGCCGGCCAGCTCGTTGTACGAGTAGTACTCGTCGCAGTTCTGGATCAGCAGGTCGGACGCCGACTCGCGGATGCCGACGCCGATGATGTACTTGCCGTATTCCTTGAGCTTGATCACGAGCGACGAGAAGTCCGAGTCGCCCGACAGGAGGATGATGGTGCCGATCTCGGGCCGCGTAAAGACGAGCTCGACGGCGTCGATGGCCAGCCGGATGTCGGTGGCGTTCTTCTTGTTGGAGCCGAAGGCCGGCGCGAAGATCAGGTCGATGGACGCTTCCGACAGCGGCACGATGTACTGCGGGTAACGGCGCCAGTCGGCGTACGCCCGCTGCACCGCCACCTTCCCGCGGATGATGTCGGACTGCATCAGCTTCCGCAGCTCGACCTGCAGGTCGGAGCGGATGCCCATCGTGACGTTGTCGAAGTCGATCAACAGGGCGGCATTCGGCGCATGCGCCGGCGGCTGCTTGCTCGCCGGACGCGGAGACGGAAAGGTCATGGACTCCTTCAGGAGGCTGTGTGTTCGAGGGCCACGACCTGGGCGAGCTCGCGACGCTTCACCTTCCCGCTCGCCGTCAGCGGGAGCACGTCGAAAAACCGCACCAGGTCCGGCACCTTGTAGTCGGCCATCTGCTTGCGCGCGAAGTCCGTGATGTCTTCGCCGCGCAGGATGGCACCCTCGGTCGGTACGACACAGGCGCACACCATCTCGCCGAGGATGTCGTGGGGCACGCCCACCACGCACACCTCGTCGACGCCGGGATGCGCCCGCAGCACGTCTTCCACCTCGCGCGGATAGATGTTGTATCCGCCGCGGATGATCATCTCCTTCCGGCGGCCGACGATCCGCACGCAGCCGTCCGCCTCGAGCATCGCCAGGTCGCCGGTGAGGAAGAACCCCTCCGGCGTGAAGGAGCGCCGGGTCTCGGCCGGCATGCGGTGGTACCCGGTCATCACGTTCGGCCCCTTCACCGCCAGCTCGCCCACCGCCTCCAGGCCGTGCAGCTCGCCGGTCGTGACGTCCACGATCCGCAGCTCCACACCCGGCAGCGCGCGCCCCACCGTCTCCAGCCGCTGGGCCGGCGGATCGTCCCGGCGGGTCATCGTGACGGTCGGCCCCGTCTCGGTCAGGCCGTAGGCGATCTCCACGTCGCACACGCGGCGCACCGCCACCACCAGGTCCGGCGCCACCGGGCTGCCCGCCACGATCCCCGTCCTGAGCTGCGGGAGCGCGGCGCGCGTGAAACCCGGTTCCCGCACCAGCAGGTGAAACATCGTCGGCACGCCGTGACACACGGTCACGCGCTCCCGGGCCATCAGCTCCACCGTGCCCGCCGGGTCGCACCCGTCGTCCAGCACCAGCGTCGCGCCCGCCGCGACGGCACCCGCCACGATGCTGGTGCCGAAGATGGTGAAGAGCGGCACCGCCGCGAGCTCCACGTCGTCGGGGCCGACGCCCAGCACGTCGTTCACCGCCGCCGCCGTGCCCACCACGTTGCGGTGCGACAGGCACACGCCCTTGGGCTTGCCCATCGTGCCGGACGTGTAGAGGATCGCGAACGTCGCGTCCGCGTCGCGGGCGCCCGCCGGCACGGGGAGCCCGCCGCCCTTCGAGACCAGGTCCCGGAACGGAAAGACCCTGTCGTCGTACCAGTAGTCGCCGCCGCCGACGGCGACGAGGTACTGGACGTCGGGGAGCTCGGCGATCAGATCGTCGAACAGCTCCACGAAGTCCTTGCCCCCGTGGCTCGCAGCGGTCACCACCACCGAAGCCTCGGCGTGACGCAGCTGGTAGGTCAGCTCGTGGTAACCGAGCGCCGGGTTGACGGGAACCAGCACGGCGCCGAGTCGCGACGCGGCCAGGGCGGCGGTGATCCACTCCGGCCAGTTGGGCAGGTTGACCGCGATCGTGTCGCCCGCCCCGATGCCCAGGTCCGCCAGCGACGCCGCCAAACCGTTCGCCTCGCGGCTCGCCTGGGCGTACCCGATCCGGCGAGGACCCGCCACGACGAAGAGCCGCTCGGGAGAGCGCGCCGCGGCAGCATCGAACGCGTCGGCCAGATGAGCCGAAAGCAGAAGCGACCCCCGATCAAGCCCAACTTTCAATGATACCCATGCGACGACGCGCGGGCCAGTTTCAAACCAGTGAGCAGGGTATAAGTGCCCAGAAACAGTGTAGTTGCGAGACGCGCAGTTGCGAGCGGTTACGAGTCCTCAGGTTGCGGGCCGCAGGACAGGGGGCCGTACCGGCGAGGGGTCTCGTCCCTCGCGGCTGCCGACTCGCGACCGCTCGCAACCCGGCGTCACGCAACTGTTCTGCCCACCGTCATTTGCTCCACTCTTGAGACTGAAGGACCACGGCCCCACTTTAGCCCCGTGGCACTCACGTTCCGCCGCCGCATCTTCGTCTGGCTCGTCGTGGTCGCGGCCATTCCCGCGGGCGTTGGGATCGGCATGGCGCTCCTGGCGCCGCGGATCGCGGCGCCCATCGGCGGGGTGGCCGCCTGGGACCGCGCCGCCGGCACCTGGATCGAGGCGCAGCGCGCCCTGGCCCGGCAGCCCCTGACACCCGCGGCGCGCGCGGCGCTCCGGCGCCACGCCCACGAACTGAGCAATTCGCTCTCCATGGCGCGGATGAGCCAGGTCATCCGCGACTACACCACGCCCGTCGTCGCCGGGATCGCCGCCGCGCTCGCCGCGCTGGTCGCGCTCGGCACCGTTCGCCTGGCCGGGCACCTGTCGCGCCAGCTCTCGCGCCCCATCGACGAGCTGATCGCGTGGACCGGACGACTCACGCGCGGCGAGCCGTTGCCGAGCGCGCCGGCCGCGAAGGGCGCGCCGGAGTTCGACGTGTTGCGCGACGCGTTCCGCTCGATGGCGACCGACCTCGCGGCGGCGCGGGCCCGCGAGGTGGAGGCCGCGCAGCTCCGCGCCTTCCGGGACCTCGCGCGCCAGGTCGCGCACGAGCTCAAGAATCCGCTGACGCCGCTGCGTTTCGCCGCCTCGCGCCTCGCCCAGCAGGCGCGGCCCGACCAGCAGGAGCTGCTGGAGATCATCGACGGCGAGAGCCAGCGCATCGAGCAGATGGCCCGCGATTTCTCGACGCTGGGCCGGTTGCCCGAAGGCCCGCCCGCACCCGTGGACCTCGGCGAGTTGATCGAGACGCTGGTCAAGGGCACGGTGCCGCCCGGGATCGCGGTGCGCGTGGACCGGCCGCCCGACCTGCCGATGGTGAGCGCCCACTACGAGCCGCTGCGGCGCGCGCTGCACAACCTGGTGCTCAACGCCTGCGACGCGTGCGAGGCCACTCGCACGGACGCACGGACGCGCGGACGCACGGAGAACGCCGCGCCGCCGGAGATCGCCATCGGGCTCCGCGCCCTCGCCAACGGCGCCGCGCCGCCCGCGGTCGAGATCGTGATCGCGGACACGGGGGTCGGCATCCCGGCCGACCAGCTCGGTCGCATCTTCGAGCCGTACTTCACCACGAAGGCGAAGGGGACGGGCCTGGGCCTGGCGCTGGTGCGGCAGACGATCCACGACCACGGCGGCTCGATCGGCGTGACGAGCGAGCCCGGCCGCGGCACCTCGTTCACCGTCACGCTTCCCCTGGCGCGCGCATGACGCGACATCCGCTCGTGCTCGTGGTGGACGACGAGGCCAACCTGCGCCGCATGTTGTGCGCCGTGCTCGTCGCCGAGGGCTACCGCGCGGCCGAGGCCGCGTCCGGCACGGAGGCCGTCGCCGCCGTCCAGCGCCGCCGCCCCGACGCCGTGTTCCTCGACCTCTCGATGCCGGGCGGTCCCGACGGCCTGGAGACGCTCGAGCGGCTCGGCGGCGAAGTGCCCGGCGTGCCCGTGATCATGATGAGCGGCCGCGCCGGGCTCTCGGACGCGGTACGCGCCACCAAGCTCGGCGCCTACCACTTCCTCGAGAAGCCGCTCGCCCCCGAAGCGGTGCTGCTCACGCTCCGCTCCGCGCTCGAGCTGGCGCGCGCGCGCGCCGAAGCCTCGGCGCTGCGCGAGGTCCTGGGGCCCACCGCCACGCTGGTGGGGTCCAGCCCGCAGATGGCGGACCTGCGGTCGTTGATCGCCCGCGTGGCGCCGACCGAGGCCCGCGTCCTCGTATCGGGAGAGTCCGGCACCGGGAAGGAGCTGGTGGCGGGGGCGATCCACGCCGCGAGCCAGCGCGCCGACGGCCCGTTCGTGAAGGTCAACTGCGCGGCGATCCCGCGCGAGCTGGTCGAGTCGGAGATGTTCGGCCACGAGCGCGGCTCGTTCACCGGCGCCACCGAGCGGCGGGCGGGCCGCTTCGAGCAGGCGGACGGCGGCACGCTCTTCCTCGACGAGGTCGGCGATCTCTCGGCCGAGGCGCAGGCCAAGCTGCTGCGCGCGCTCGAAGGCGGCGAGGTCGAGCGCGTGGGCGGCGACCGCCCCATCCCGGTGGACGTGCGTGTGGTGTCGGCCACCAACAAGGACCTGGAGCGCGCGGCGCGCGACGGCCGGTTCCGCGACGATCTGCTCTACCGGCTGAACGTGTTCCCGATCGCCATCCCGCCGCTGCGGGAGCGGCCGGGCGACATCGCGGAGCTGGTCGGCCACTTCGCCGGGCTGGTGACGCAACGCATCGGCCGCCCCGCCGTCACCGTCGCGGCCGACGCGATGGACCTCCTCGTGCGGCATCCGTGGCCCGGCAACGTCCGCGAGCTCGCCAACATCGTCGAGCGCCTCATCATCCTCTCGCCGCGCGCGACCATCGGCGCCGCCGACGTCGCCAGCGCGCTGCCCACCGGCGACGGACGGGAGGAGCCGCTGCCGCCCCCGGCGGCGATGACGCTGTCGCTGGGCGACGAGCTGGACCGCTTCGAGCGCGTGCTCATCGCGCGCGCGCTGTCCGCCGCGGGGGGCAGCGTCGCGGAGGCGGCGCGCCGGCTCTCGACCGACCGGGCCAATCTCTACCGGCGGATGAAGCGGCTCGGCATCGAGCCCGCGTCCTGACGTGTCGGAGTGACACGGCGCTCGCGCGGGCGCGGAGACAGACGCCGCGGACGCGCGGCGGTTGCCAGATGACAAGTGGCGGGATTCATTTGACTTGAGCAGGGCCGGGCCGCGGCATGGGCCGTGCCTTCACAGCGCACGGCACCCTGCAGGAGAGTGGTATGAGGAAGGCGGTGGTCGCAGCCCTCGTCGTGCTGGGCATCGCGCGCGCGGCATGGGCGCAGGACACCACGATCATGATTCGGCCCGCGACCCGCGCGGCGGCGGCGCCGTACGCGGGCCGGCAGTTGCCGCGCGAGGTCGCGGACGACGCCCTCCGGTTCGTCAACGGCGACAGCACCATCCGCCTCACCGGCGCGACGCGCATCCCCGCCGGTCGCGGCATCGACGGCGACGTCGCGGTGATCGGCGGACCGGTGGAGCTCGGCGGCCGCGTGGGCGGCAGCCTGGTCGTCGTCAACGGCGATCTGACCTTCGACCGCGGCGCCGTGGTCGCGGGCTCCGTGCTGGTCGTCGGCGGCACCGTGACGGGCGCGGACGCCGCGACGATCCGCGGCGAGGTCCGGGCGTACCGGGATCCGCTGCGCTACCGGCGCGAGGGCGACCGCCTGGCGTACGCGCCCGGGCTGGGATTCCAGCCGCCGAGCTGGCTGCTGCAGTACGGATGGGACCAGGCGCAGGGCAACCAGGCCGGTTTCCTGCTGGCGCTGGACGGCACCTACAACCGCGTCGAGGGCCTGCCCATCGTGTTCGGCCCCCGCGCCGACCTGCGGCTCGCCGACCGGCTCCGCCTGCAGGCGGACGCGCTGGCCATCTTCCGCACCACCGACATTTCGTTCGAGAACAACGACATCGGCTATCGCGCCCACGCCGAGCTGGTGCTCGGCAACACGCTGCGGAACGTCGGGCTCGGCGTGCGCGGCTACGACGTCGACGCGCCCGTCGAGACCTGGCCGCTGCGCGACTACGAGGTGGGGTGGGCGTCGTTCCTGTTCCGCCGCGACTACCGCGACTGGTACCGGCGGCAGGGCGCCAGCATCTACGCCGCGCTGCGGCTGTCGCCCGAGGCGTCCTTCATGCTCGACCTTCGGGACGAGCGCGAGTCGTCGCTCAACGCGCGGACGCCCTGGACGCTGTTCCGGACCGACCAGCCGTGGCGGCCGAATCCGGCCATCACCGACGGCAAGTACCGCGCGGCCGTCGTCTCGTTCCGCTACGACACGCGCAACGATCGCGTGGTGCCGAGCGACGGATGGCTCGTCACCGGCGACTACGAGCTGGGCCACGGCGGCGACGTCACCGGAGGCCTCGGCCCGTTCGTGTGCGTCGCGTTTCCGTGTGTGAACCCGGCCCTGGCCAACGGCACGCTGGGGTACGAGCGCATCGGCTTCGACGCGCGCCGCTACCTGCGGCTCTCGCCCACCGGCAGGCTCGATCTGCGCCTGGCCGGAGGCGGCTGGGCGGGTGGCGGCCCGCTGCCGCTCCAGCGGCGCCTCTCGCTGGGCTATCCGGACCCGCTGCCCGGCTTCGGCTTCCGCCAGTTCGCGTGCGGCGGCGACGCGCTCCAGGGCGATCCGGCCCTGTGCGACCGCGCGATCGTGGCGCAGGCGGAGTTCCGCACGCACCTCGGCTTCGACTTCGGCCCGCGGTGGGCGAGCGATTGGGGCTCGACCGGCGATCCGTCGTACGAGCCCTTCCACGTGAGCGGCCCCGACCTGGTGTTCTTCGCCGACGCGGGGCGCGCGTGGATGGTCGCGCGCGAGGGGGTGACGGGGCCGGACGTCCTGCCCGCCGACAAGCTGCCGACACTGAGCTCCTACCGGACGGACCTGGGCGTCGGCCTCGATTTCGGTCCGTTGGGATTCTACCTGGCGAAACCGCTCGACCAGGCCACCCGCACGGTGACCTTCACCGTGCGGATGGGTCGCCGCTTCTAGGGGTTTGAACCGGGCCGCGGCGCTCCTGCTCGCGCTGCTCATCGGCGCTCGCCCTGCGGCCCGCGCTCAGGAGACCCACCCGCCGGCGCCCCCGGTGGCGCCCAAGCTCGTGCTGAACCTCTCCCGCGACTCCGCGGCCGGCCTGCGGCCGCCGGTGCTCCGCGCGCAGCACCTCCTCGACGACGGCGTCTTCGAGGGCGCCCTCCGCAACGGATTCTCCGTGCGGTTCCACTTCCGGCTGGAGCTGTGGCGGCAGGCGCCGCTGTTCGACCACGAGGAGCGGGACGCCGAGTGGGACGTCGTGGTGCGGTTCGATCCGCTGTCGGGCGAGTACGACCTCATCCGCACCGGCGGCGAGGTGGAGCACTACACGGCGATGGACGCGGTGGGCCGCGCGCTGGCCCGGTCGTTCACCGTCGAGCTGCTGCCACCCGAGGGCACCGGGACGCGCTACTACTACGTCGCGACGATGGAGGCCTCGTCGCTCTCGCAGTCCGAGCTCGACGAGGTCGAGCGCTGGCTGCGCGGCGACGTCGGGCCCGCGATGTCGAGCCGCGGCGGTCTGCCGGACGCCCTGGCGGCCGGCGCGCGCCGCCTGCTCATCCGTCTCTCGGGCCTTCCGCACCGGCGGCTGGAGGTCCGCTCGCCGCCCTTCGAGGCGGGACGCTAGGTCTTGAAGCGGGCGTCGATCGCCCGCCGGATCTCGTCCAGCGTGGCGCCCTGCGCGTGCATCGTCGCCGCCATCTCGCCCTCGGCCAGGCAGATGTCGCACGACGCCGCGTGCTCGGACTGGTAGCACGTGAGCAGCGAGCGGTGCCCCATGTCCTCCTTGCAGTGGCAATAGCAGTACAGGCCGTCGAAGACCTCCGGCAGCGCGCGCGCGGCCGCGTACGCCCGCACCAATCGCTCGTCGTCGCCGAACATCGAGGCGGGCAGCACCTTCTCGCCCGTGATGCCCGGCCGCGGCGCGGGGTGGTGCCCCCCGCCCGAGCGCGTCGCCAGCAGCAGCGCGGCGATCGCCACCACCGCGGCGCCCGCGACGATCCAGGGAAGCTTCGCTCTCGCCATCGTCTCCTCCCGGGCGCCGCTCAGGCATCCAGCGCGTCCGTGCGCTCGGCCAGCTCGGCGCCGCGCTCGGGCCGCAGGGTCTCCTGGATGGTGTTGTCCGGCTTCAGCAGGACGATCGCGGGCCGGTGCGCCCGCGCTTCCTCGGGTGTGAGCAGCGCGTAGGCGATGATGATCACCGGGTCGCCCACGTGCACGAGACGGGCCGCCGCCCCGTTGAGGCACACCACCCGCGAGCCCCGCGCCCCCTCGACCGCGTACGTCTCGAACCGGGCCCCGTTCGCCACGTCCACCACCTGCACGCGCTCGAAGGGCAGGATGCCCGCCGCGTCCATCAGCGCGGCGTCGATGGTGATGCTGCCGATGTAGTGCAGGTTGGCCTGCGTGACCGTCGCGCGGTGCAGCTTCGACTTGCAGAGCGTCAGCAGCAAAGGGCGCGTCCTGGTGGGTCGGGGACCCGCGAAAGCTAACGACCTGCCACGGACGTCTGGTAGCGCCGCGTCACCTCGCGCGATGGAACCCCGCCAGCGCGGCGAGACCGGCCGCGAGTGCGCGCAGGCCCGAGCGGCGCCCGCGCGGGTACGCGCCGGCCGGGAGCGGCAGCGCGTCGCGGAAGGCCGCCGCCGTCTGGAACCGGTCGGCCGGGTCCTTCGCGAGCGCCCGGCCGATGGCGTCGGCGAGCGCGCCCGGCACGTCGGGCCGCACGTCGCGGAGCGGCTTCGGCGCCTGGGCCATGTGCGCCGCGACGACCGCCTGCACCGTCCGGCCGGTGAACGGCAGCGCACCCGCGAGCATCTCGTAGCCGACGATCGCCAGGGCGTACACGTCGGAGCGGGCATCCACCGACGACTCGCCGACCGCCTGCTCCGGCGACATGTAGCCGGGCGTTCCCACCGCCGTGCCGGGATCGGTCAGGCGCCGGCCGCCGCGCGCCTCTTCGAGCGCGCGCGCGACGCCGAAGTCGGTGAGCACGGCGTGCCCGCCCTGCAATAAGATGTTGCCGGGCTTGACGTCGCGGTGCACGATGCCGGCGCCGTGCGCTACGGCGAGGGCGTCCGCGACTTCCCGCATGATCGTGAGAGCGTCGTCGATCGGCAGGCGGCCCTCGCGCTGCAGGCGGTGCCGCAGCGACTCGCCCTCCAGGTACGGCATGACGTAGTACAGCAGGTCGCCCCGCGCACCCGCGCTGAGCACCGGCAGGATGTGCGGGTGCTGCAGGTGGGCGGCGAGCGAGATCTCGCGCTTGAAGCGCGCCGCGCTCACCTCGGTGGCCGCGTCGGGTGGGAGGACCTTGACGACGACCCGGCGATCGAGCGCGCGCTCCAGCGCGAGGAACAGTCGGCTGGAGGCGCCGCCCGCCATTTCCCGCTCGAGGAGGTACGCGTCACCCAGCGCGGCCTGAAGGCGCGCGGCAAGATCGTCCACTGCCGGTCCCGGATTGGTTGCGGGATAACATAGGACGACGCCTTGACAATTGCGAACCAACGGCGTGGCTTCCCTGCCGTGGCCGCCACGCGCCGCTTCGTCGTCGTCCAGCACCTCGCCGTCGAGGGCCCCGGCCTCATCGCCGCGGTGGCGGCGGACCACGGTTTCGCCCTCGACGTCCGGCGCATGGATCGCGGCGACGGCCTGCCCCCGGCCGAGTCGCTCGACGGTCTCGTCGTGCTCGGCGGCTCGATGGGCGCGTACGAGGCGGACGCCTACCCGCACCTGGCCGCCGAGCAGCGCCTGCTCGCTGCCGCCGTCTCGCGCGGCGTCCCCGTGCTCGGCATCTGCCTCGGCTCGCAGCTCCTCGCCGCCGCGCTCGGCGCGCGCGTCTTCAAGGGCCCCGCACCGGAGATCGGCCTGGGCTCCGTGACGCTGACCCCCGCCGGCACCCGCGACCCGATCCTCGGCCCGTCCGGCCCGGAGCTGCCGGTCCTGCACTGGCACGGCGACACGTTCGACCTGCCCGCCGGCGCCGAGCATCTCGCCGGCTCGCCCGCGTACCGGCATCAGGCCTTCCGCGTGGGCCGCGCGGCGTACGGACTCCAGTTCCACATCGAGCTCGACCGCGTGCTGGCCCGTGAGTGGAGCGGCCTGCTCCCGCCCGGCGTCCGGCTGGACGAGAAACGCCGCGCGGCCGTCGAACAGACCGGCCGCGCCATCCTGCACCGATTCTTCCGCGAGGTACCGCGCTAGCCTAGTGCCCGGCCGCGCCGTGCGAGCCCATGGCGCCGTGGTGCATCGGCATGCGGTGCCGGCCCATCGCGTCCACCTGGGTCCGCTGCGCGTCCGTGAGGTCGGCGCGCGCGAGGGCGGCCGACCGCACCATCGCCCACATCGCGTCGCTCATGTACCGGTGCGCCGCGTCGAAGTGCGCCTTCACGGCGGCCGTGTCGGGCGCCGCCGCGTGCAGCGCCTGTTCCATCTCGCCCAGGTGCATCTGCGCCTGCTGCGCCGCGGCGTCGTGCGTCGCCTTCGCCGAGTCCGCCAGCTGCGTCAGCATCGTGACCTGGTCCGCGGTGAGGTGCAACGCGTCCTTCTCCCGCAGCAGGTGCTGCGGCGCGTACGCCATGGCGCGCATCATCGGCGCCATCATCGAGTCCATCCCCGGCATCATGTCCCCGTGCATCGCCGCCGCCGGCGCGTGGTGCATGGGCTGCTGCTGCGCCGCGACCGGCCCGGCCGCTGCGGCCAGGACGATCGCCAATGGGATCACCTTCATCGATCGGCTCCGTGAGGAGGGAAGACCACAAGAGTAGCGCCCGCGGCCACGTGTTGCAGGGGCAAACGCATGCGCGCGTGGACATCAGGGTTTGCGTCGGGTCCGCGGGTCGCCGCCCGCGCGGGGTCACCTCCTGGTGCGCCCCCCGCAACGCCGCAGCCGCTTTTGGTCTGATACACCTGTCACGACGAAAAGCCACTTGTCTGGTCGAGATTTGGGAGTGTCCGACGTCGATCGGCCTCCGGGGTGTCGCATTCTGTCCAGCAACCCATTATCAATTCGGACACAAGAGATGCAGTTTGCCATGTTCAACTGACTCTACGCACTTCAAGTCGTTCTCCGCCAACTGATTAGACGTCTGCCACGGCTGGCATAGGGCCTGCTCTTGCGTCCGTACGACTACGTAGGTTCAGGCACGGCGGCTACGGTCTAAGAACGCAGAGAGGCGCGAGGCACAGCCATGAATTACACACGTCAGGCTCTTCACCTGTTGGTGGGCGGCGCGCTGGCGCTGACCGCCGCGGCGTGCGTGAAGGACAACAGCACGTCGCCGAGCGGCACGACCACGAAGGACGCCAGCTTCGTGGGCTACAGCGATCCGACCACCAAGCAGACGACCTGCGGCAACTGCCACATCGACCGGCAGACGGAGTGGGCGGCGACCAAACACGCCAGCGCCTGGGCCGACCTGCAGGCGTCGGGTGGCGCTCAGGCGTACTGCTACCAGTGCCACACGACCAACGGCTTCTCGAACCTGGCGCAGGACAGCGCCGGGTACTTCGGCGTGCCGGCGGCCTCGCAGAAGTACTACCAGGACGTGCAATGCGAGGCGTGCCACGGCCCCGGCGGGAGCCACATCTCCGCGCCCGACGAGACGCAACCGCTGGGAACGATCCAGGCGGACACGGGTCTGCCGCAGGGCTGCGGCACCTGTCACACGGGCACGCACAGTCCCTTCGTGGACCAGTGGGTTCAGTCGGGGCACGGCACGGTGGAGCCGGCGGCGAACGGCAACGCGTCGTGCATCGGGTGCCACTCGGGCCAGGGTGCACTGGCGCGGTTCGACAACAAGGCGTCGTACATCGAGCAGAACAGCGCCACGTGGCAGCCCATCACCTGCGCCGTCTGCCACGACCCGCATGGCAGCTCCAATCCGCACCAGCTGCGCTACCCGATCAACACGGCGGACCTGGGGACGAACCTGTGCATGCAGTGCCACTACCGGAACTCGACGCCGACGCCGTCGTCGAGCCGCGGGGCGCACTCGCCGCAGGGTCCGATGCTGCTCGGTGAAGCCGGCTGGATTCCGCCGAACTTCCAGTACGACGAGACGCAGCAGGCGTCCACGCACGGCACCGGGGCCAACCCGAACCTGTGCGCGGGCTGCCACGTCGAGGCCTACGACGTGACGGACAAGGCGACGGGGAAGTTCGTGGTGCACTCGACCGGCCACCTGTTCCGCGCGATCCCGTGCCAGGATTCGACGGGCGCTCCGGTCTACAACGACACCTGCGCCGACTCCTCGCGCCGGTTCAACGCGTGCACGCTCAGCGGCTGCCACGCGACGGCGGCGCAGGCGATGGCCGACCGGCAGGTGCTCCAGGGGCGCCTGCAGAGCCTGGCGCGCACCATCTGGGTGGACGCCAACGGCAACGGCAAGGTGGACGCGTTCCCCACCGACTCCGGCCTGGCGGCGCTCGTGAAGGCGAACGACACCACGCAGTTCGAGATCACCG
>Ga0335078_10004965_pt1 | contig 19689 bp, 21 predicted proteins | sample Lox_Sample_32_FD_206711 | JGI IMG/M metagenome (GOLD analysis project Ga0335078, IMG submission 206711) | Soil microbial communities from Loxahatchee National Wildlife Refuge, Florida, United States - Lox_Sample_3.2 | ecosystem: Environmental > Terrestrial > Soil > Wetlands | place: USA... | reverse complement strand
GACGCGAAGTCATCCCAGCGCCCGGTGGCCCGTTCCTCGCCGCCGCTGCCCAAAAGGGGCAGACGGCCGCTATGAGGCGGTGGCGGGCTTGCGGGCGATGAAGACCAACTCGAGCCCGGGACGGTCCGGCGCGCCGCGGACATCGGTCAGCTCGTAGCCCGCTGAGGCGAGCGAGTCCTCGATCACCGGACGCGGCGGGTAGCGCCGGATGCCCTCCGAGGTCATCGTGGCCCCGTCAGCCGCGAAAACGTACGTCCGCCGGGTGCTGACCAGGTCACCCTCCACCCCGGTCACCTCGAGCCAGCTCTCGAACACCCCCGCGTCAGCAGACTCCCGCCTGACATAGGTAGTCTCGCGGTTCCAGTTCAGCCACGGCTGGCCGACCGGGTCCACGGACTCGAACACCAGGTAGCCGCCGGGACGCAACGCCGCATGGACACCGCCCAGCGTCGCCAGCCACTCCTGCTGGGTGAGGAACACGTTGCTGACGTTGCCGGTCATTGTCGCCAGGTCCACCGCAAGGGCCGGCAGGCCCGTCACGTCGCCATGGATCCACCGCACTCGCTGCGCGCCTGGCTTGGCCCGGGCGACATCCAGTGACGCCGCGGCCGGGTCCAGCCCGACCACCTCAAAGCCGCGCTCGGCGAGCATGCTCGCCCAGTTACCCGTCCCGCAGCCGACATCAAGCACGCTGCGCGCGCCGAGCTCAGCCACGATCGCCAGGTAACTGGGCAGGTCAATGCGCTCCCCTTCCCACACGTCATAGATCCTGGCCAGCCGCGGCTCCGCGAAGAGGGCATCCTGCACGGCAAATCAGCATAGTGCGGTCAGGAACCGGGAAACAGACTGGCCGTTCGGGTGCGGCACAGACAGCCAGCTTTCTATGAGTCCGACGCCTACCAGAAAGCCCGTCAGGTCCGGCTGCGCTCATCGACCGCAGGCGTGGTCGCCATGGACGGCATCTCCGATAGGTGACGGATCGACCCGGCCCGGCATGACGACGGTGCAGGTCACCAGCCAGGCCCAATCCGGCGGTCTGACGCTTACGGGGGTTCCTGGCGAGTGGCCCGCTGGCGTGGCCACCAGCCGGGGACAGCCCGCCGGTAGGCCTCGTACTGCGCGCCGTAGCGCCGGGCCAGGGTGGGCTGTTCGTACCCGTAGACGAACGCGGTAAAGGCGCCGCCCACTGCCGCGGCGTAGCCCAGCAGCACCGGGCGGCCCAACAGGAGGGCCTGGCCGGTGATGACGGCCAGCACGGCCAGGTACATGGGATTGCGGACATGCCTGTAGAGCCCGCGGCCCTGAGGGGTCGCGGCCTCACTCCTCGAGCAAGCCTGCGGCCACGAACGCCCGGTGATAGATCTCCCGGATGACCTGCTGCTTGCGGGCGTTGTACTGCATGACGTGCTCTCCAGCCGCGTTGGCCGCGGACGCAGCCTCGCCCTTGGCGGCGGCGTAGCGGCCGCGGTCGGCGGGGTTGCCACGCAGCCAGTCACGGAAGATCCGGTGCCGCAGCGGCTCGGGACTGTCGAACCCGAAAACATGCAGATTGCACCGCGGCCCGTCCGCCGCCAGAGCCCGGTGGCCATACCACCAGGGCTCGCGGATCACCAGCCGGAACCCGATCGCCTCCAGCGCTGGCACATAGTCGCGCTCGCGGTCCGGGTCGGCCACCGTCAGGTCGATGTCGATGACGGGCTTGGCCGCCAGCCCCCGGACGGAGGTGGAGCCCACGTGCTCAAGCTGCAGCACCCGCCAGCCCAGGGCCTGCCGGATCCGGGCGGCCAGGTCGTCGTACTGCCGCGGCCAGGCGGGGTCGGGCTCGGTTACCTCGATGCCGTCGGCTGGGGCGGCGCCGGGCACCCATGGATCGGCTCCCGGCGGTGGCGGGGAGTCGTCGAATGACACGATCTCGGCTCGGCTAGGCATCAGTGCAGTTTATGACCCGCTCATCGATTCCGGTCGACCTCGGCGCGCAGATCGATCTGATCGGCGCGCTTGAGCCGATCAGCATCGAGGCCGTCCCGGCCGCCCCGAACGGCGGGTCCGCGCGTCTGCCGCGGCAGGCTTCGATCACGCTCCGCACCTTTTCTCGTTACATGAGGACGAGCATGCCCGGCAGGCTGGCGCGTAGGCTTGCGATGCGATCAGGGAGGTACGCTTTGGCTCGTCGCGCAACCGCCGTTTTCGTGACTTTCGCGGCTGCTGACACGCTTCTCGCGGCAACAGGGCACGACCGGCAGCGCTGGCTGACCAAGCCGTTGCTGATGCCGGTGCTGATGGCGGGCCGCGACCGCTCGGCGCAGCGGGCGCTTGCCCTCGGCGGCGCAGGCGATGTGGCCTTGCTCGGCAGCAGCCAGATCGCTTTCACGGCGGGGCTGGCGAGTTTCCTGGCCGGCCACGTGGCCTGGATCATCGCCCTGCGCCAGCGCCCTGGCGGCGGACGCCTGCGCGCCCGGCCAGCCCTGGCCGCGCCGCACGTGGCCGCGTTCGGCGCGCTGAACGCCTACCTGTGGAAGCGCACCGGCCGGGACCGTATCCCGGTCATCGTCTACAGCACCGCACTGCTCGCGATGTCCCTGGTGGCACTGGATTCCGGGTCGCCGCGGACGGCCGCCGGCGGCGCGCTGTTCCTGGCATCGGACGCCCTGCTGGCGCTGGAGAAGTTCGGCGGCCTGCACTGGCCCGCTCATGAGGGCCTGGTGATGGCGACGTACACCAGTGCCCAGGCGCTGCTCGCCGGCTAACTGCCCGTGCCGGCCCGCGCCTCTCCGGCCAGGACACGACCGGCAGCGCGTTACCCGAGCCGCGATAACGCATGGCCGTACCGCGGCCGCACCCTCGATCGTGATCACAACCGGGATCGCCCGGCCCGTACTACGCGCTGCGCGCTTCGGCGGTAGTCCCTCCGCGCTGGTAAACACGCGTAACGATTCTGTACGGTCCGTATGGCTATGACAGCGTTAAGTGGGTTCAGTCGCCGACCGGGTGCCAGGCCGGCGTGCCGTCGATGACGATGCGGCCGAAGGGCGCGCCGGCGAAGTGGATGCCGAATCCGATCGTGTCGGGCTTGGCGAGTTCCGTGAGGAGGCTGGTGCGCAGGCTGGTGGACTGCTGGTGGTTGAAGTCGAAGGTGTTCTCCCACAGCGGGTGGGCGATCTGGAGGGTGGAGTGGAAGGCGTCGCCGAAGGCGATCACCTGCTGCCCGCCGGCGTCGATGACGTAGGCGGCGTGCCCGGCGCTGTGGCCCGGCATGTACCTGACGCGGACGCCGGGGAAGATCTCCTGGCCCTCGGCCACCGTGCGCACCTGCGGCGCCAGGGCCTTGATCATGTCGCCCATGCCCTGCGCCTCGGCGAAGTGACGCTGGGTCCACTCGGATTCGGCGACCAGGTAGCCGGCGGTGAAGGCGGGCCGGTCGCTGCCCGGGGCGGGATGCCAGGCCCACCCGAAGTGGTCGGCGTGCAGGTGGGTGAGCGCGATCGCCTCGATGTCCGCGGGGCCGCGGCCGACCTTGGCGAGGTTGTCCAGCAGCGCGCCGCCAGTCATGACGCCGTAGGTGTTCAGCGGCGGCCCGATTGTTATCGGGCCGGCCCCGGCGTCGATGAGCAGCGCGCGGCCGTCGCGTTCCACGAGCAGCCCCCCGACGCTGGCCAGCAGGAACCCGCCCTCGTCGAGGTAGCCGGCGTGCTGCGCCCACTCCTGCTCGGTGACCTCGGGCAGCAGCATCCGGGCGTTGATCGTGGTCTGGCCGTCCGGCACGTAGGTCAGCTTGGTGTCGCCGAGCGTCAGGGACCGGATGTCCGCGGGGTCCCGGAACCGCTCGCCCAGGGTCGATGCCGTGTCTGTCATGAGGCTCATCCTCCATATCCTTATGGCCTGAAATGTTCAAATCATAATTATCATAACTTGAAGGAGATTGCTAGACTCGATCTATGACGATGTCGGATGTGCAGGCAGCCGCGGACTGGGAGCTGGCCAAGCTGGTGCACGAGCTGGACACGCAGAGCTATGCGCGGCAGCGCGAGCGGGTGGGCAAGCTCGGCCTCACCATCGGGCAGGCCTCCGCGCTACGCGAGCTGACGGGCCCGATGACCTTGCGGGAACTGGCAGTCCGGATGGCCTGCGAACCGTCGAACGCCATCGTCGTGATCGACCAACTCGAGAGCCAGCAACTGCTCGAACGGCGTCCCCACCCCACCGACCGCCGGGCCAAACAGCTGATGCTCACCCCCGGTGGCGCCGAGCGCCGGGAAAAGCTGCTGGAATCCCTGAGGGGCGAGGAACCCCTCATGACCGGCCTGACCCAGCAGGAGCAAGACACGCTCCAGGACCTGCTGCAGCGAGCCCTCTCCCGCCGCTGACCACCCTCGCCCCAGTGCGGTCAAATCACGCGAACAAAACCGCCGCCCAGCCCGCCAGGTGCGGTCAAAACTCACGAACAACCGCAGTCAAAAACTCACGAACGAAGCCAGGCCACCGCAGCGCAGGCGCATCAAGCAGTCAGCGAAATGCTCCAGGCCGATTTAGCATGGCAGACGGATCGGCGACTGTGCGCCGGCATGCGCGGGCAGATTCTCCAGTTATGGCATCGTTGGCCCGGCTGCTGCCGGATTGATCGCAGGTTATGCCGCTTGTGTATCGGTAGGCGGCAACCCGCATGCCTCTGGCGCCGGTTAATGAGCCATGGACCTCGTAGGTCACCAGAGCATCGTCATCCTGCGAAAGAGAGGAGGAGCGGCGGCGAGCACGGCAGTGGTGACTGGTAACGCGGACGGCGTCCGCGGCAGGCGGCCGAGCAGGTAGAACTCGTCGTTCGGCATGGTGCTGGTCAGGTGCGCCAGCCGGTTCGACATGGCGAAGAACGCGCTGATCGAGCCGACATCCCAGATGTCATCGTCAGTCAGGCCGTGCGCGCGCAGCGAACCCAGGACCTCGTCATTGACCGTCCACGGCTCGACCGCGATCTTGACGGCGACCTCCAGGATGGCGCGCTGGCGGTCATCGAGCTCGGCGCTGCGCCAGTCGGTGGCGACCTGGTCGGCGATCCGGGGGTTGCGCGTCCGGATCCGGGCGATCGCACCGTGGGCCACGACGCAGTACAGGCAGCGGTTCTCCGCACTGGTGGCCACCACGATCAGCTCCCGGTCGCCCTTGCTGAGCGCCGGCGTCTCCTTGTCCATCAGCGCGTCGTGATAGGCGAAGAACGCACGCCATTCGGCAGGCCGGCGGGCCAGGCTGAGGAAGATGTTAGGGACGAAGCCGGACTTTTCCGCAACCTCCTTGATGCGGGATAGCAGGTCTTCGGGCATGTCCTCAAGCGACGGCACGTCAAACATGCTCCTCACCCTATCGATCACTATCACCAGGCAAGCAGAGCCAGTCTTCCTGCTGATGATCGCCGGCCACGAGACCACGGTGAACCTGATCGCCAGCGGGGTGCTGGCGCTGCTGAAGTTCCCGGAGGAGATGGCACGGCTGCGGTCCGACCCGTCGCTGCTGCCGGGGGCGGTCGAGGAGCTGCTGCGGTACGCGAACCCGCTGAACCACGCGACCGAGCGGTTCACGCTGGAGCCCGTGGTGATCGGCGGCGTGGAGATCCCGGCGCACGAGTGGGTGACCTGCGTGACGTCGTCGGCCAACCACGACCCGTCCCGGTTCGGTTCGCCCGGTCGCCTGGACCTCGGGCGGGACACGAGCGGCCACCTGGCGTTCGGCCACGGAATCCACTACTGCCTGGGCGCTCCGCTTGCCCGGCTGGAGGGTGAGGTTGCGTTCGGGGCGCTGCTTTCCCGGTTCCCGGTGCTGTCACTGGCGGTACCGGCGACCTCGCTGCGATGGCGGCCGTCGAGCCTGATCCACGGCCTGGAGGCGCTCCCGGTCCGGCTGCGCTAGTCCGGGGCCGCATCACGCTCACGAGCGCGCGGCTAGCCAAGGATGCTGGCAACCGGGACGGAGCCCGCCGAGGTCAGATGGTCCAGTTGACCGGGTAGTTGACGATCGGGATGAACGTCACGCCGACCGCCTCCATCTCTCCGCGCGCATCGACGGTCATCTCCTTGAGCCGGCCCATCTGCGCCGCATGCTCATCGGAGTCCCAGACGCTGACGTTCACGATCGAGCCCTCCGGCGAGACGCCGGCGTACCAGTGAATGAGCCCGGCAGTCGCTTGATGGCCGGGACCAGGTACTCCGAGACCTTCGTGTTCACGGCGTCGACATCGGCGAACCGGCTCGGGTCGAAGCTGCCCCGCGAGACACGCACGACGGCGGTCGCCGTCCCAGCACTACCCCGCGGCCGCGCACCTGAGGGTGGTGGTGATCCCGGACACCGGGCACGCCCTCGCCCTCGCCACCACCGCTCCTGCCACCGATGCCGTCATGATCGGCTGGTCACTCTCGGTCCTCGCCCCGTGAAGATCCCGCCGCCCGGAGAATGGGCGGGCTAGCTGGCAGCTGGCCAGGTGTGGACTGGCAGCCCGGTGGCGGCCCATTGGAGGTAGCGGTCGAGCATGATGGCCAGCGCACGCTGCCGGTCATGGTGTCGTTCGGAGGCGGCCAGCGTGGCGCGCTGCCACGCTGCGCCGGTCTGCCCTGAGGCTGCCCTGGCGGAGATCACATCAAGCAGCCCATTCGCCTCTTCGGCGGCCACGCCAGCCTCAAGCAGCCCCTGCCGTGCCGCTGGCACCAACTCGGCTATGAGCTTGGCGGCGGGGACCGTCCGCATCTGGTCTCGGTGCCCTGCTGGCCAGCTCAGCTGGGCGGACAAGCCGTGCTGGGCGGCACGGTAGAAGCTATGGTCGGCCCGTTCGAACGGCAGTGCGTAGGTCCAGTGCTGGTCTTGTGCGGCCAGCCACAGTGACAGCCCGATCAGGAATGCGGCGTTAGCCAGCATGTCGATCGTGGTGGGGCCGGCGGGCAGGGCGCGCATCTCGATCCGCAGATGCCCGCCCCAGCCGGGGTCGTAGATAGCGCGGTTCCAGCGCCACACGGTGCCCTGGTGCAGCCGGAGCTCATCCAGCGGTGGCGCCTGCTTCCCGGCGCTGCCGGCCATCGGGCCCAGGCCGCTGAGTACCGGCAGCAGGGGCTGGTGCAGCCGGATGCTTTCGGTAAACAACTCCAGCGGGCCGCCGCGCAGCCAGCCCGTTCCCAGCGTGATGCGAGCCGGCCGGCGGCGGGGTCCGTGGCCGGGACGGTCGTCCACCGACTGCTTGAACACGGCGATCCGGGTCTCTTCCCAGAGCCGATGGCCCAGGAAGGTGGGTGAGTTGCCGGACACGGCCAGCACCGGTGCCGTGGCCAACTGAACCGCGTTGTAGGTGCGCGTGAAGTCATCCGGAGCTACGCGAAGGTGCACCTGGAACGAGCTGTTCGCCCCTTCCAGCGCAACATCGGCGTTGGCTAGTTCCAACGGGTGCTCGCCGGCGATCTGGATGCGGAACCGGTCCTGGCGGAGCCGCCGCAGGCCACTATTCAGCATCCGGTACCGCGGCAGATCGGTCAGTGCGCCGGGACCGAAGTCAGCCTCGGTGAGCGTGGGCAAGATGCCGATGAGCGCGGGCCGGGCTGCGTGGTCTTTGGCGGCGTCGGCCACCCGGTCAACTAGCAGGTTCAGTTCGCCGCCGAGCGCGGTGAACGGCCGCCCGGCCAGCGCGGCGGGTGATGCATTAAGTTCCAGGTTGAACCGGTCCAGCTCGACGGTGACCCTCGGATCGGCCACCGCGGCGCGGATGGCCTGATTGTGCGGCAGCGGCCGGCCTGCGCTGTCAATGAGGAAGAGCTCGAGCTCGGCACCGATCGTGGCGGGGCCGGTCCCGAATCCAGGGCGGTTCAGCAGGCGCGCGAGCACGGCCAGGCATTCCTCGAGCCGTTCGGCGAAACGGGAGTAGTCGCGCTCGTCGAAGTCTTCCGTGCGGATGTCTGTTCCCATGGCCGGACCTCACCATCGTGTCCGGGGCTACGGCCCCGGGCTGCCGTTCCTGTCCTGGTGCGAAGGGCCGCCTGCCGCCGAGATCCGACGGCCGGTCAGCTTCGCGGGCAGAATGCGCACGTAGCGCGTCTTGGCGCCAGGTACCCACGGGGATAGCCGCAGCTTGCGCAGGCGTGCCAGCTCTTCCGGGTCAGTGACCTCGGTGGCCTCGCCGCGGACCACGACGCTCCAGCCCGTGTGCGCCGCCTCATCGGCCCCGTCGACCTCGAACGCGACCCGGCCGCCCCTGGCCGCAGCGGCGAGCTTGGTTCCTTCGTCGGTGCGGAATACCACCATGTGCCGGTCTAGGACGAAGTTGACGGGAAAGATGATGGGCCCCTGGTCGTCCACCACAGCCACCCGGCCCAGACGCTGGCCGGAAAGCAGCTCGAAGCACTCGGACTTGGTCAGCTCCTGCCAGCGCGCCCGCTGCCCGGGCCCGTCATTCATGGCCGGACCGGAAGGTTCGCCGCCGCCGGGCGCGAAACAACTGCTGTTCGTACTCGGCGGGATCGGCTCCTCCGCTTCGCAGCCGACGGTAATACCAGCCATGTCAACCCAGTTGGCGCCGGGCCGAGGTCACAGGGCAGATGCCAAGGTCCGCGCACAGCGGGACGTTGGTCTCCAATCGGCAACCCGATGGGTAGCCGTTCCTGACGGCGACCTTCCCTCAGGCGGAGGCTATTATTCAGGCGGACGGAGGCTGAATATCGCGATGGGTCCCGCGGCAGATATTCCAAGGCCTCGGGTACGCGATATACCGAAGCAGGATCTGATATTCATCCAGCACGAGGCAGCTTCTAGTATTGTTTCCAGACTGCCCCATCATGAATATTCATGAACTTCCGGATCTGATGGCTTCATGCTACCGTGAGGTAGCCCCGAGACGCCGGAGGCCCGCATGGACGGGACGCCTGACTACAACGTCTTCCTCGCCGCCTACTACAAGGCCGCAGATCCCTCGCTTACCCAGCATGCGATCGGCTCACGGGCCAACCTCGGCACGCAGGCTCAGGTGTCACGGCTGCTCGCGGAGGCACGGTCGAAGGGATACCTGCGCGAGGTCTTCGAGTTTCCCGCCGACATGCCGCCGGACGAACGCCGCCAGCTGCAGCGGCGGCTGGAACTGTCGTTCTACAAGCAGCACGCGCAGCTTGAGGCCGCTTTGACCAAGCGGGCCAGGGAGCTGTGCCGTACCCGCTCCGATGGCGGCAACCCGTTCAAGCGGCTGCACGTGGTGGCCACGCCCGGCTGGGACGAAGGGGATGAGAAGGCGCGCGAGGACGCCTTCGGCGCGTTCGGGGCCAGCGCCGCCGAGATCGCCGCCGGCTACATTGACGAGGCCGATTCCTGCTCGGTCTCCTGGGGCCGGACGATCGACGCCACCGTGCGGCGCATCCGCTCGCGCGGCAAGCCACCCGGGCCCGGGAAAGTCTTCATGCCGATCGCCGGCGAGCCGACCAACTTCGAACCCAACGGGGTCAGCCCGAGCGACGCGGCCCGCATCCTGGCTGCCGCCTGGCCGGGATCGGAGCACCTGTCGCTGCGCGGCGGGCCGGCCCGGATCCCCAAGTCGGTCTACGAGCACGACCGGGACGGCATCGCCCGGGAGATGGCGAGCTATTCCAAGAACTACCGGCGGATCTTCGGGCGGCCGGGCGGGCTGATCGAGAACGTCGCGATGATCCTGACCGGCATCGGCGACGTCACGACGAGCAAGCGAACCGGCGAGCAGGCCGACCCGTGGTACCTGGAGACCGCCGACGCTGAAGACCCGGAGGTCCTCGGGCTCGCGGTGGGGAACATCGGCGGCGTCTGGATAGCCCGCGACGGCCTGGCCGAGCCAGGCACCGGGAAGGTCGAGCAGGTGAACAAGCACTGGCTCGGCGCCCAGCATGACGACTTCCGGCGCTGCTCGCTCAGCGGCGGCGAAAGCGGCCGTCCGGGCGTCGTCGTCCTGGCGGTGGAGCCGGAGAAGGCCGCGATCGCGCTCGAGGCCCTGTACCTGGTGAACGTGCTGATCATCAGCAGGCAGCTCGCGGACACGCTGGCTCGCGAGCTGCTCGGCGCGAGCCGGGAATGAGGTGAGCCGGATGGTTCAGCCAGACGACCGGACAGGTCACCGGGTCATCATCGCGCTCGACATCGAGAAGTCCACCAGCCGCCCCGATCTGGTCAAAGCCCAACTCCGCCGCACGGTCTACGAGCTATTCGAACAGGCGCTGCGCTCGGCCGGGATTCACCCGCGCTGCCGTGACCGGTTCATTGACCGCGGCGACGGGATCCTCGCGCTGATCCGCCCGCTGGACCAGGCACCCAAGGCGGTGCTGCTGAATCGCGTCATCCCCGCCCTCAGCCAGCTACTGGCCAGCTACAACGCGAACCTCCCGCTCCCCGAGAGACCGCAGCGGCAGCTGCGGGTCCGCGCCGTCGTGCACGCCGGAGAAGTCCACTACGACGCCAACGGCTGCTTCGGCGAGGCACTGGACGTCGCCTTCCGCCTGCTCGACGCCGCCTACGTGAAAAAGGCACTCCGGGAGGCGGCCGGCCCGCTGACCCTGGTCGTCTCCGCGGAGATCTACCGGTCCGTCGTGCGCCAGGGCCACCGGGGGATCGACCAGCACACCTACCGGCCGCTTGTCCGGGTGCAGGTGGCGGGCAGCCGCCACCAGGGCTGGATCCACGTCCCCCAGCAAGCCGCCCCCAGCCGGGTGGCCGACATGGCCTGGTACCGGCAGCCCGTCTATCCACTTGGAGCCCGGCCTGCCAGCCACGTGACGCTATCGTGAAGGGGTGGGGGCGGAACCGGTTACCAGGCCATCGGGGAATCAGGGAAGCTCAGCCGCGGCCGCAGGAAGACGGCTTCGCCGCGGGCGACCGCCCGCACGGCTCGCCTCCACGGCGGTGCCGGTCCCGGCGGCGGACCGCACCGACCAGGAGCCGCCGAGCTCTTCGGCCCGTCTTGACCAGCCATCAGTAGGCATTTCTGCCCACACATAGGCACGGCATCCTCCCTTAAAGGGGTAACCCGGCCCCTGCTCTCCGGCATCCGCGCTCGGCAGGCTGGCAGACATCGGCGGGAGCGCCCCGGCCGGATCTGAGCAGACAGGAAGATCCCGTGTTCACCAAACCCCAGATCACCAGCAAGCCCGCCCGCAGCCAGCAACTCGTCCGCCAGCCGAACCGTAATGACAGCACCGCGAGCCAGGCCAGCCCGGCAGGACTGCCCGGCCGACGCCCCGGCCGGCTAGGGCGCCGCCTGCGCTGGCTGGCGCTCAGCGTCGCCGGGGCCACCTGCGCGCTGGTCTTCGGTGCTGGAGCGGCATCGGCAGCGTCGGGTCCTCAGTGGAGCCCGGTTATCTCGCCTCAGTACTGGAGCGGCTATTTCGGTAACTGCAGCATTCTCGCCGGGCCGGTTTACGACCCGTACACGACCGGCGGACGGTTCGACGTCATCGGCGGCGGTCAGTTGTTCTGCAGCACGAGCCACAGCTATTCCGTCAAGACCCAGGAGTACTTCTCCTGGACGGGCACAGGGGCCAGCTACTACCTGCAATCCGACAGCGGGTGGTACTCGGCGACCAACTCCGGCTTCCCCACCACGATCCAGGAGACTGGCCGCATATGCGGGACCGGCTACTGGTTCACCCGCGTCACGGTAAGCGTCGCGGGCTACTCCCCGCTGTATTTCGACAGCACCCCGCACTATGTCCCGGCAACCTTGGGGTGCTGAGGATCCCGATCCTGCCCTGACCCTGACCCGGACCGCCGGGCAGGGCCAGGGCAGCGTCATGCCGGTGTCACCGTGTCAGATCAGGCCGACCTGCAAGGCTAGCCGGGTTGCTTATCAGACCCGAAAGATTGTTATGAACCATGGGTTATTCGTGACGGACGGCTTCCGCGAACGAATTCCGCACGTGGCGGCAGGATTACGGTACTGAGCGGGTGCTGCGGAGTAATCCCGAACTGTGTAGATTGGTGTCCTGACCTGGACGTCTGGGCGGAGGGGGGAAACTGTTGCTGGATGCGTTCGTGGGGCGATTCTTACCTTGGGGCCTGCTGATATTCGTGGTGATGCAGGTCACTATGAGTAACTTCGGAAGACGGGACTTTGACGCATCGGGCAGTGCGGACTGACTAGCTTTGCGACTTGTCCTGATGCTTCTGGGCCGCTGCCCGCGAGGCGACAAACGGGAACGGCACCTAGCCAACTGACCGGCCTGCATGACGGGATATCAGCGCTGCCCGGCAACAAGCGAGAGAAGATCCGCCGTCAGCTGACGGCCTGACATGTTACAGGAAGGGCCAGCGGACGCCGGGTGCCGCTCGTGACGCGGGAACGGCCCAGGCTGGCCTGTCGCTGACATCCGCTGGCAGAGGGAATCGAGGAACGCGCTTATGACGGCATCGCGAGTGAGGAGAGAGTCATGGCGGTCTTTGTAATCGAACGCAGGTTCGCAGAGGATATTGACCTCAGCGAGGAAGACGTCACGGAAATCAACGTGATCAACGACGAGGAGGGTGTCCGCTGGTTGTATTCGTTCTTGTCGGTGGACCGGCGGAAGACGTACTGCCTGTACGAGGCGCCGTCGGTGGAGGCGGTCCGGCGGGCCGCGGTCCGAGCCGGCCTGCCGGCCGATGTCGTGATCGAGGTGAGCGGGAAGGTGCACAGCGACGGGTCGCTGAATCCGGTCTGACGCGCCGGTTGGCAACGGGGCGAGTCAGAGCAGCCCGCGCGCGGATGCGTAGATGGCGGCCTGGGTCCGGTTGCCCGCGCCGATCTTCATCAAGATGTTCCGGACGTGATTGGCGGCCGTGTTCTCGGTGATGAACAACTGCCCGGCGATTTCCCGGTTGCTGGCCCCGGCACCGAGCAGGCGCAGCACGTCGATCTCCCGGCTGGTAAGCCCGTCAGGACGGGCAGGCAGGCGAGGCTCCTGGCCATCACGGGTGGTGAGCATGCCGATGACCCGGCGGAGTCCGCACGGCTTGGCGATGGACAATGCCTGCTCGGTCAGCTCCTGTGCCCTCGCCGTGTCCTTCGCTGTGCCCCGTAGATGTGCCGCGTGAGCGGCCAGGGTTTCGGCCTGGTGCAGCGGTGCCTGTGTCCGCACATCGAGGTCAAACGCAGCCTCAAAGTGATCTTCGGGCGAACCAGTGTCCAGCAGGGAGTCGAGCTGGCCGAGATACCGGTCGGCGCTGCCGAACACTGCGGCGAAGTGCCCGGCGAGCAGGTTCAGGCCCGCATACTCGGCTATCAGGGGCCGCAGCCGACGGGCCGCCGGCAGGTCTTCCAGCCCGATGGCCGCCTCGGTCATGAACACTAGCCGGATAGGCCAATCGCCAGAGTCGCGGTCATGGTCGTCGTGCCGGTCGAGCAGCCACCGCAAGAGCCGCTGCGCCGGCTGCTCCAGTCCCAGTTCGGTATAAAGCGCGAGCAGGCCGGGCGCCCACCGCTGAGTAGGTGACTCCTCGCCGGTGATCAGCGGCCGCACCGGCTCCAGATGTCCTGCCTCGCGCTGCACCAGGTACATCTGCACCCCGTACGGCCCCTCGGTGTCATCTGACCCGAACGATTCGCCGTATTCGACCAGGCACGAACAGGTCTGCTTCGCAGCGCCGAGGTCACCCGCGGTGAACTGGCGGGCGTAGCGGATGCACCCGGCAAAATAGTCCCAGTAATCACCACCGACCTCCCGCGAGGCCCTGGCCAGATCGGCCTCACAGCTGTCCAGGCCGACGACATCCCCGTTGATATAGCTCGCAAGCCCCCGGAAGCACGCGGCAGCCCCCAGGTGCTCGGCGTTGCCAGACCGGCCAGCCAGTCGAGCCAGCTCGTCGGCCCGGCCCAACCGCGGGGCGATATCGGCGGGCCGGTAGGGATGGAACAGGGTGGCGTCGAGCGTGCTGGCGAGCAGGTCCTTATCATCCAGCGATCGGGCCATGGCGATGGCGTCATCGCCAAGCGCCCGGGCCTGGCCAGAGGCGCCGGTCAACGCGACGGCCCGGCCCAGGCTGGCGATCCCGCGGATATACAGGGCATCCGCGGGATCGCGCGGGACCCCCTGCAGCGCCTCAGTGATCACCTGGACCGCGCGGTGCCCCCAGCGGCCGGGGCGGAACGACGCCGTCTCATAGCTGATCGCGGCCCGGAGCCGCTGCCTCGGATCGCCTGTTGCGATGACTTCTTCGCCGAGTTCGCGGGCGCGGCCAAAGTCCGCAGCGAGCAGGTAGCAGCGCGCTGCCTGCAGTCGCAGGTCGTCCCGCTGCTGCGGGAGCGCGGCGGCTGAGGCGGCGCGCTGGTACAGGCGGGCTGCGTCCGCGTGGGCCAGGGCACGGTCGGCGATCTGCGCTGCCTGGACCAGGTACAGGACGGCTTGCTCAACGTACCCCAGCGCGCGGGCGCTGGCATAGTGATGGGCCAGTCGCTGCACCCGCCGCTGCGCGGCAGGGAAAGTGTGCTCCAGCTCCTCGGCGATCCGGCTGTGCGCCCTGGTCAGGCGGGAGGGGGACAGGCGCTCCAGGAGCACCTGCCGCGCGATGGCATGCAGGAACTGGAAATGGCCGTCACCGTCGGCCGATGGCTCAAGTATGCCCAGGTCTACTCCCGCGTCAAGGGCGGCCAGCGCGGTATCGGCTGGGTGCCGAGACACCGCCAGCAGCTCGACGGAATCGAATTCCTCACCCATAACGGCCGCGAGCTCGATGACCTCCTGATATTCCGCGGTGAGCCGGCTCAGACGGTGCTCAAGTGCGGCTTTGACTGATTCCGGGGCGGCGAAGGCGCCGGGGCGGATGTTGGCGAGCTCGCCGTACCCGGCTAGGTCGCGCCATAGCTCCCGCAAGAAAAATGGGTTACCCCCGGTTTGGTCGCGCAGCAAAGCCGCCGCCCTTTGCACTTGACGATCTGGAACCAGGATTTGGCGGGCCAGGTAGTCGGCGATGTCGTCGGTGGTGAGCGGCGGCAAGTCCAGGCGGCGCACCCCGTCTAGGTGGTACAGGCCCGCGATAGCCTCGCCCAGCGACCTGGAACGATCTGGTGCCGATGTCCGATGGGTCACCAGGATGAGGATCCGCACGTCCATCGCGTGCTCCACCAGGTACCTAAGCAACTCTAGCGCCGTCGCACCGGCCCACTGAAGGTCCTCCAGCACCAGCACCAGTGGTGCCTGATCCGTAGCACCGCGAAACGCCGCCACCACGGCGTCATACAGCCCCCGCTGGTACCTCGGCTCCGCCGCAGCAGGCGCGACATCCATCCGGCCCGCGACAGCGGAAAGCAGGTCGAGCCCCAGTTCACCCCCGGCCGCTCCCCAGTCTGCCAGGGCAATCTGGCCCTGGCGGAGAGCCGGCAGCAGCACACGGATCGGCCCATCGAACGGCTCGTACGGCGCGCTCAGTTCGGCTACGCATGAACCTAGCAGCACCATCGCATCATGGCCGTAAAAGGCGCGCGCCGCCTCAGCGGCTAGCCGTGACTTCCCCGCACCAGGCTCACCGCCAACGAACACCGCACGGCCCGCGCCAGCAACAACTGCCGTCCAGGCCTCCTCCAGAACAGCAAGCTCGGCCCGGCGGCCGACAAACGGCGGCTGCTGACCCTTGTTGGTCCATCGCATCGGAAACGACGGGCGTGCCCATTCCGGCATTCCTCCAGCGTACGCATCGGCCCACACACCGGCCATGACCAGAATCCACTAAGCCTGGCACGTACGGACATTGATCAGAACCGGTCATGTGCAGCGCTGACGCTATCCCTAGCGTCATGTCGAGGGCCGGAACGCCTGGCCGTATCCGAACACCGGGAGAAGAAAATGTCCACACGTGTTACCTGCCGCCGGACCCGCCTGCACACCGCCGCGTGGCTGCGCGGCATAGCCGCGGCCCTGGCCGTCGTGACCAGCGGCCTGCTGGCCTGGGCCGCCATCCCGGCCGCCTCCGCCGCGACTATCCTGATCCCGGCCCCGGACGGCGCGGGCGGGACAGTCCCCGCTACCCCGCCGACTGTCCCGGTCCAGGTGACCATAGCGGGCGGCATGCCCGGCTGGCAGGTCACCCTCATCGCAGTCGCTGCCGCCCTGATCGCGGCCACTGTCGCGGTGTTCCTGGACCGCGCCCGGGCCGACCGCCGGTCCGCCTCCGTCACAGGATGACACCAGTCGACCGTGCGGACACGCGAGCCAGCCACACGTCATTCTCCAAGGCCGCATCGTATTCATCGTTACGTCCCCTGTCCCCTAAGTGAGGATTCTAATGAAGCTCGATGCTGCGAGAAGGGCCCGAGCCGGAATACTGCGGCGCACTTGCGCGCTGGCGCTCGCAGGCGTGTTGATCATCACGGGACTTTCTGCATGCGGTCCCGGCCCTAAGCCGACCTGTAGCGGCGGCACAGAGGACTATAAGGGAACTTGTGTACCGCAGGTCACGGCGGAATACCTTGCCTGCATCCAGGACAGGGGCTTCAGCTCGAGCACCGAGGTGAGCGCAGGCGTGCCCCTGCTGAGGGTGGCCGACTCCACCGTCCAGGTCGCTTACAAGAAATCAAAAGAAGAAGACAGCACCGTCAGCCTGCAGGTCGTGCGCGACTGCCTCACGCTTGCTGAGCAGGCCGCGACCCCGGGCACCGACCGCGGCGCCGCCCGACAGTACGCCCAGCAGGCGGCCCGGGACATCGCCGTGGTAAGGCAAAGGCTTCCCGCGATCGAGGTCGACCCACAGGGAACGCTCGACTGCGGCACGGCCAGCATCGACGCCCAGGTGACGTGCCAGGTCACGATCAAAAGCACCGGCGTCACGGCGCTGCACATCACCGGCACAGAGATGACCGGGGCGAATAGCGGCGACTTCACAGCCGACGGGGAATGCCTAGGCGCCCCACTCGACCCCGACCAGGCCTGCACAATGACCATCCAGTTCCACCCTTCCGCCTCCGGCGAGCGGAACGCCACCCTCGTCATCCACCAGAACCTCCCTCCGCCGGACCACGGCACCACACTCGAACTCACCGGCACTGGCAAAGGCACCCCACCAACAACACAGACGCACCTCCTCACCGTCACCGTGCACGCCTCTGCCACCGTGGGCGGAGTGAGCAGCAGCCCGCCGGGCATCACGGGCTGCCGCGACGTATGCACCGGGACCTTCGACGACGGCACCGACATCACATTGACGGCTACCTACAGTCAAGGCAGCGGCCAGGTCATCTGGGAGGGATGCAACACGACCAGCGGCGACACCTGCACCGTTCACCTCATCGCCGACCGCGCAGTCACTGCCCGCCTGTCCCCCATCCTCGGCTAGATCAGTCCGCTCGAAACGGCCTGACCCAGGGATGCCCGTTGCGGAACCGAGACCGGGGATCTGGCCGCCGCCGAGAAAATCTGCGCCGCGGAGCTGGCCCGGTCCAGGGACGTGGGTGATCTGTGGAGCCTGGCACGGCTGCTGACCCAGACGGCGACCCTGGACCTGCGGGCAGGCCGCGCCGAGGTCGCGGCGGCTCACCTGCGGGAAGCCCTCCAGACCGGCTGGCGGACCGGCGGCCGGGCCGAGCTGCTCGACGCCCTCGACGGCTGCGGGCACCTGTGCGCCGTGACCCGGCGCCACGAAGAGGCCGTGACCGTGTGGGCCGCGCACGCCGCGCTCTGCCGGGACGAGGGGCACGCCGACCGGCCTTGTCTAGGCTGCTGCACGGGCGCCCGTGGTGGGCCGTGCTGTGCGCGGCCGCCGCGATCGCGTTGCTGTGGGTCCCGTACTGGGTGAATCCCTTCACGGACATGACGCCGGCGACATGGGACCTGGCGGTGGTCTCCCTGGTCGTGGCGGGCTGGGTTTCGCTGGGGCGCCCCTCGCAGCGCGGCAACGCGACGCTGATGCGGATCCTGGCGGTAATGGTGTCGGCGACGTCGCTGCAGTCCGTCCACTGGGGGCCGTGGGCCGTCGTCGGCCCGATGCCACCTGCGACCCGGCAACCGTATCCGACCCTCCCGCCGTCACCACCCCCACGACCGTCTCCTGCGACATCACCTACTCGGACGGCTCTACCTGGCAGCAGACCGTCACCGTCACGTACGACAGCGACGGCACCCCGGCCACCGTCTCGACCGACCCCGGCATCGAGCTGACCGCGGCCAGCGAGTGACCCCGGCCCTCACCGCGCACCTGACCTCAGGCGGGCACCCCGATACGGTGCCCGCCTGATGCGGTTAGAGTGGGGCCTCGTGGATGTCAAACCGGTATCGCGTATCGACGGCGCCCTGCTGTTCACGCCCGCCCCGCACGTGGACGAGCGCGGCTTCTTCTGCCGCACCTTCGACGCGGAGATCATGCGCGCGGCCGGGATCGACCCGGCGTTCGCCCAGGACAGCCTGTCCCGCTCGGTCCGCGGCGTGGTGCGCGGCATGCACCTGCGCCGCGGGGACGGCGAGGCCAAGCTGGTCCGCTGCTCCTACGGCGCGGTCTTCGACGTCATCGTGGACCTGCGGCCCGGCTCGCCGACGTACCGGAACTGGGAGAGCTTCGAGCTACGTGACAGCGAGCAGGTCTCGCTGTACGTGCCGGCCGGCTGCGCGCACGGGTTCCAGGCCCTGACCGACCCGGCCGACGTGTCCTACCGCATCGACCGCCCGCACGACCCCGCTGAGGACGTGTCGATCGCCTACGACGACCCCGGGCTGGCCATCCCGTGGCCGCTGCCCGTGACGATCAGGTCCGAACGGGACCGGCTCGCGCCCTCGCTCGAAGCGGCGATCGCGTCGCTGGCCGGCCAGGCGGGCTGACGGAACCTCCAGCTACCGGCGCACGACGTAGACGACGCCATGACTGGACCATTCAAGCCGCTCTTCGGCCTGGGTGCGGGACAGGTAGTCATGAACCGCGCGACTGCAGCCGTCCCACGTGTAGTAGTCGTCGACAATGACCACGCCCCCGGGGCTGACCAGCGGCCAGAGCTGCTCAAGGCACAGGATCGTCGAATCGTACCAATCGGCGTCGAGCCTAAGGACGGCGATCGGGCGTTTTTTCTCGGCCCAGCCGGGCACGGTGTCCTCGAACCATCCTTTGACAATTTCAAAGTCCGATTGCCCGGCCCGCTCCATCGCCTCAACTGCCGAGGCTTCCGCGGCCTGGAGTTTGCGATGTTCAGTACTTTCGTCCTCGAACCAGCGAATGGCGCGTGAGCCATCGATCGGCTTAGGGTCCGGCAGTCCCTCGAAGCTGTCGAAGAGAACCGAATGGCGCCCTGGTACGGCCCAGGCCATCGCCGCGCTCATGCCACCCCGCCACGTGCCGCATTCAACCAGGTCACCCTGGACACGACCGCCCCGGCGCGCCAATGCCACATTGTCGATGAACGTCCGGCGCCGCACTATTGTCAGGTCACTGAGTTGCAATTGGACGATTGATGATGAGCGGTGGCTGTGAGCTTTCACCGGTATCTTAGGGCCTAGAATTTCGGCAGCTTTGCGGGCCTGGCTACGCCCTTTCGCGACAATCCCCATCCGTAGATGCTACTGGACCAGCGGTCCGGCGCAGGCCCGGGCGCGGGCGAAGACGGCGTCCAGCATGGCCGGGGTGACCCGGCCGGTAAACGTGTTCTGCTGGCTCGGGTGGTAGCAGCCGATGAGCAGCACGTCCTGCGACCGGGAGCCGGCCAGCCGTACCTCGGCGCCGTGGCCGAAGGCCGGCCGCGGCCGGGGCAGCGCGTAGCCGCACGTCCGCAGCACG
>Ga0335078_10004964_pt1 | contig 19690 bp, 16 predicted proteins | sample Lox_Sample_32_FD_206711 | JGI IMG/M metagenome (GOLD analysis project Ga0335078, IMG submission 206711) | Soil microbial communities from Loxahatchee National Wildlife Refuge, Florida, United States - Lox_Sample_3.2 | ecosystem: Environmental > Terrestrial > Soil > Wetlands | place: USA... | reverse complement strand
AAGAAGCCAAGGAGAGGTTCTTCGAGGCCTGCGAAAGGGCGGGGAGAATGAGCCACATGCGGAAGAGACACCTGCACCGCCGCCTCCAGTTTGCCTGAGAGTCGGACCGTCCCCGTGCCTTCATTTTTCCGCATTCCGAAGGGCGCGCTCGTGTATTATACGCGGATCTCGGGGCTTTTCTTCGTTGCGACGATGAGGCCGAGAAATAAGAGAGCCGACGAGGCCGCCGTGGCCGCGCCGAAATAGAAGGTGGCTGAGGGGGAGAAGCGGTCCCAAAGCCACCCTCCTATAAGACTCGCGGGGAACATGGCGAGGCCCACGACGGTCGCATAGACCCCAAAGGCGGTTGCCCTGAAGTCGGAGGGAATGATGGTGGCGAGGAATGCCTTCTGAATCCCTTCCGTGAGTCCCATGAAGAGCCCGTACACCGCAAAAAGCAGCCAGACCGCCTCAACGCTTTGCGCCCGGGCAAAGCCGGCATAGACAAAAGCAAACAGCACGAATCCGATAAGAATGCCCCTCTTCCTGCCGAACCTGTCGGCCGCCATGCCGAAGGGAACGCCCGAGAGGGAATAGACTAGGTTGAACAGGAGATAGACCGCCGGAATCATCGCCGGACGGATGCCTATCTGGCCTGCCCTCAGAATGAGGAAGACATCGCTCGAGTTGCCCAGAGCGAAGATAGCGGCGATGCAAATAAAGAACTTCACCTTCCAGTCGAAGTTCTTGAGGGTCATTCGAGGCCTCGGAAAGGTGCGGGGACGGGGCCTGCTCGTCTCCCTGATAAACAGGAAAATGACGAGAACCGCCGCCAGAGCCGGTGCTATGGAGATCCAGAAGACTTTTCGGTAGTCGCTGCGAAGGAAGCGTAGGAGAAGGAGCGCGAGCAAGGGACCTATGACCGCCCCCATGGTATCCATGGAGCGGTGGAAGCTGAAGGCCCTTCCAAGCTGGCTGGCCTCCGTGGATTCGGCTATGATTGCATCCCTTGGCGCTGTCCGTATGCCCTTGCCGAAGCGGTCGACGAGGCGGGCTCCAAGGACGTGCTGCCACGCAGTAGCCAGACCCATGATCGGCCTGCTCAGGGTGGAGACGCCGTAGCCGATGACCATCAGGTACTTGCGCCGTCCGAGGCGGTCCGAAGACCACCCAGAGAAGACCTTGAGGAGGCTGGCAACAGACTCGGCAGTTCCCTCGATCAGACCGATGAGGGACTTGTTGACTCCCAGAACACCGGCGAGGAAGAGCGGAACCAGGGGGTAGATCATCTCGGAGCTGACGTCCATGAAGAAACTGACCAACCCCGCGAAGAAGACGTTCCTGTTCAGGCCAAGAAGGGTTCTCTCATTCCTCCCATTCATGCTCTTTCTCCCCCGGCCCGTGTCTTCTAGTTTCTTTCTATCACCGACAGACCGAGGACGATGTCGAGCATGAAATCGATCCTTCCAGGGCTCATGATCTGGTCTACAACAGCCGCGGCGGAACCGAGAAGCATGGCATTCGCCTTTCCCACATCCGCCTTGTGTGCGACGAGCACGATAGGGATGAGGCTCGTGTCGGCTACCCCTGCCTCGAATGCAACGCCCGAGTCGTTGCCGTCCGCAAGAGCGATCACCACGTCCGACTCCCTCAGGATCCTCACACAGACTTCTTTTACGGCCCTGGCGACGTTTCTCTTGAGGGAAGGATCGTTCTCGATGTTCGGCGCATAATCAAAGGGATCGATAACGGAGAATTCCTCTTGCAAGCCGGACTTCTCCAGACTCCCTCGAACACCTTCCAGGAAGGCCTTCTTGAATCTCCTTTCTTCCTCCGTGAAACAGGGGTGCGCAAAATATAGCCTCTTCATCCGACGTCCTCTTCTCCCTTATTCCATCGACCATCCGCGCTCTTTCTCAGGCATCGGGCGCATCTCCCCACACGAATGACAAAAAGAAAGGCCCTTCAGAGAAGCTTGGATGGATTCCCGAGGTGAGTTCTTGACCCTGCACTATTATAACCCCTATCCGCTGTTCAAGGTAAAAGGTTTTCCGAAAAACCCATCGGAGCGGCTCCTACCCCTCCGGGGATAGACCGTACGTTTCGCCCGTAGGCTGGTGGTCGGCTCGTCCTCAAGGAGCTGCCACGAGGGGCTTCAAGAGACCTATCTCACGGGATCACTACTCGAGGACTCTTGAGGCCATAGGACGACGCCATTTTCGCGAGTCCGAGCTTCCGCCGAAAGCCACGTATTCCAGCCCAGCCTCCCCGCGTCCGCCTCTCCGAGACAGGCCGTGCGCATCTCAGGCGGACCCATTGAAATCAGCAAGGACCAAAGGAGGGGCTGGTCCAGGTAGTAGCGGATTCCTTCCTGTAGGTCCTGAAACAACGGCTTGTCCGGTAGGAATGCCTGAAAACGTGCGTGCGTCACCGGACCGACAATCACATCGAACCGACCGGACTTATCCTCAATGACGGATCCACAGTACGCACTTTGACCGAGGCAATGATTCCTCGCGCCGAGTGAAAGAAGCTGATCTTCGGGGATGATGACCCATTGCGCCACACATTCTTCTATGCGTATGGTCGGTTCGCCTAGCACTTTGGCGAGAAATATGCGGAGCCCCTCGGCCGACCGGGGCATCTGCGTGGAAAGAGCGAGAGCCGCGAGCAGAGAATCGGGATTGGTGAGACGCTCTCTCAGGGAGGGTAAAGGGATCCCGGCGAGGCACAACAGGCGCTCCACAGCGTCGTTGTCACCCTTCTCAATGATGCCGTAGGAAAGACAATACTTTGCCCACGCATCGAAAAAAAGGCGGTAGAGGGGCCGGGCCAGGCACTCCAGGGAATCGAGGGCCTGGGTTTGGCCCGTGGATTCTTCTCTGGTGAGGTCCTCGGTGTAGAAAGCCGGCAGGGAGGAAGAGGCTTCCTGAAGGCCCGGGAAAGGTGCGGATATGGCGTATCCTTCATTGCCGCCGGAAGTCCATGCGGAGATGGCGACCACCCCGGTATCGGGAGCATCGGGGGACAGGAGCGGTCTGATTTCTATCCGCGCCTCTCCCTGCTCTGCTGTCGTGGATGAGTCCCCGAGGACGAGGAGCCGCAGGAGCCGGTAGGCCTGAACAAAGGAAAACTGGTGTGCCTCGGAGAGGAGGGTCTCTCTCAGAGTAGGGGCCTTGTCCCCATCCTTTCCGGCCATGCGAGGGTCTCTCCTGTGGTGAATTCTTTGAGGTGGAAGTGTGTGAAGGTGTTCATGGGGCCGTACAGGGCAAAGAAGCGATCGAGGAGCGAGCCGAAAAGATAGAAGGTGCCGAGGCCCGCGAAGTGGTCAGCCGAGGCTACTACCTCAACTGACTGGCCATTCATGACAGCGCCCCTCACGAGTCTCCTCACCGGTTTCGTGGAGACGGCCGTGATGCCCTCTATCTGCCTGAGATTGGTGTTCGCCTCGGCCTGGACCTCTCCATTGGGAAACACGTGGAGCAGGAGCAGCTCCCTTAGGTTTGCGGCGTTCGCGAGGGAAAGGTAATTGAGTGAAAGATGGCCGAGGAGCCTCCATAGCGTCCTGCCTTCGAGAGGGGAGTCGATTGCGGGCGTGGGCTCGGTCACATTCCTAAAGAGAAGGGGGGCGGATAGACCCTGCGTCTCCCCGGATATGTCTCCCGCCTTGAGCCTTTCTGGGAGAGTTCCGTTGGTGCAGAGGAGATCCACGGAGATGATCTCACGTTGAAGTCCCGGTGCCGGACGCGCATAGGGGAAGAAAAGGAAGACCTCGGGCAAGCCGTCTATGGGAGAGGGGGACCTGGTGACTTCGTAGACTGGGCTGCTCTGCGTAGATCGGCCGACGTACCCGAAGGGGAGGTATGTCTTCTCTTCGGGGGTGCCTTCGATCCTCCCGAGAACTTTTTCCACGCTGTGGATCCGAAAATGGTCCCTCTGCGCCCCGCCGGCGATAATCCGTATTTTTTCGGTGTGATGATCGAGAGTTATGGGGTCAGCCTCCGCGGGAAAAAGGTTGACGATGGGGGTCGCCGACAGCACGATTTGGGGAGGAGCGATCGCAGAAAGGGGGAGAGGAGACCGGGAGAGCTCGAAGATCAGCCGGAATTCCCGGCCGCTGCCCCTGTCTTGCCATGCCTCCCACCCCAGGAGCTCCATGAAAAGGAGCTTCGCATTGAGGAGAAAGTATTCGTCCAGGAACCTGTATCCGGGAAAGGATCCGGCGGGGTAGGGGAGTATGGCCGTCTCCGGATCGAAACCGGTGAACCTGAGGCGATCCGCTGAAAGGATACAGGGACTGCCTCCGTCCACGGGCTCGATGACGATCCGGTCGAGATACCCCATGAGGAGGAAAGAGATGTCCGCCGCCAGGGATACTGGTCCTCCCAGCATAAAGGAGAGACTCTTCGGCTCCCACTCCTGGAGTGTCAGCCCTGTAAGCCTCAAGGCCATGTTTATCTGAGCCAGTTGATTCCCTTCTGCCTTGGCCCCCACGTAAAGCAACTCGAGGGGATGAACTTCGAGGCTGAAGCAGGTTCTAAACCTGCACGACGAACCATCGACCATAGTCGGTGGGAGCTCCGTCCCGGCCGGCACTGAAGTGCTTTTCTCGAAGCCCGGCTTGGAAGAAAAGGCAGCAGTGGCTATCGAAGGAATGGGTCTGAGATAGAAGGGGAAGATGAGCTCCATGAGGGCCTGGACGAACTCGGGAAACTCATCGTCGAGCTTTTGTCGGATCAGGCCTGTGAGAAATGCGACTCCCTCAAGGAGTCGCTCCGGGTCGGGACTGGCCAGGGGTCCTTGAAGCAGGCGCCCGGATTCGTGGTGGCTGCGGGCAAACTCCGCTGCCAGGGAACGGAGGCGCTCCAGTTCCTGTCTGTAATACGCGTCGGGCTTATTCACTATTTCCCGCATCTGGCTATTGTCCTCGGTATGCTTGCAGCCGCGGCCTGCGTCTCACCCTTGCCGAGAAAGCTCAGGAACTGAGGCGTGAAAGGGATAGAGCGCTCGAATGGCGTCTTCTCGAATATCTTTCTGAGCACGGGGTTCGATCTTTGGCCCATCAGGAACGGACCGGCCAAATCCTTCAGGAACCTAGGGACGAGCCCCTCGTCCTTGTCAAACAGAAGCTTCGCCCGGCTTTCGGCAAGCGCGCTGTCGGCCCTCGCCCACACGTCACTTTCCCAGCGCCCCTCGATGACGGAACAGGTGGCTGAAGCGCCGTAAGTAAGCAGACAACTAAAGGGAGCTTCGAAGAGCTGCCACATCGTGTCGACCTCTTTCGATGGAGCTTCCTTCATCAATTCCTTGAGAGAGATGAGTCGGTAATAGGCGGCCTGGACAGGGGACTTGGAATCGACCGAACCGGGTTGTTCGGAAAATGCCTCCGCCATGGTTCGCTGGGCATTCTCCTTAGTCGCTGCAATGGACGCCATCATGGCCATGTCCTTTCTATATTCCTGGACTATCCGCACCATGGGCTCGAGTTTTTCTGGGTTCAATGAATCCTTTCCCTCTTTGTTCGCCACAGGCGCGACCTCGTTGATTTCCTGAAGAAGCTTCTTCTCTGCGTCCTCCTTGTGCATACCTCCCTTGCCGAGAGGCTCGCGGCCGCCTTTCGTCTCTCCTTCCCGGGAGAGCCTTATGGCCGCATCGAGCATGGCGAGTGGCTGGGTCCAGGCAGGCGGCTCCATAAGGGTCCGCGTTGGAGCCGTCTCTGCGGCGGCCCGGCGAATCAGCTTCCAGCAAGGATTATCGTCAGTCGCCATGAGGGCCGCACCTTGAGGCGAAAGGTCTCCGAAGGAACGTACGGCTCCGCCGAATTGAGCACACAACTTGTACCACGCCTCATAATAGTCCCGGCTGTACTGCCGCCAGAAGTCTTCCACAGGCGGTTTTGTCCTTGGGGATGCGTCGGCCATGGTCTCGAGAAACGCCTGGATGCGCCTTTGCCCTTCCATCGTGTATGTCCCGGCAACGGAGATTGTCCCAAGCCGGGCGTCGGACAGAGGCTCCCAAAAATCACCGGGCCTGACATCGGGCACGTCGACCACTGCCTTCGTTGCAATCCACCCGAGGTCAGGGTGACGCCTTTGGAGGCTTGCCAAGGCTGACTGGAGCATCTCTGCCCCATGCCTGATTTCAACGGGGTTTCTCAGCCACGCCAGATAGCTTAGGTATTCTTGGGGCACTGTCGCTGCCACTGCGGCAGGCAGACCAGGGTACAGAGACTGCACAAGCAGCATGCATGTCCTTTTGAAATCGCCATGCTCCTCTGTTGCATCCGTCCTGCCGTGCTCCTTTTGAAGAGCGCTGAGGAGGCGCATTCGGGCTACAAGGAAGGCGCCGCAGCGTCCCACGATCTCGTCGTCCGTATCTGCCCCTATGGCGGAGATGGTCTTCTGGAGTCCGTTGTCGAAGGGCATCTGGAAGGCCCCCTCGTAAAGGCCCACGAAATCCTTCTTGGCCCGACTCTCAAGGATGCGACTCCCCCGAAGTCCGAGCCGTGACAGGAGCCAGCCTTGATTCGCCTTTTCGAGACCGAGGATGTGCGTTCGCATCCTCTCGAGGAGGAGCAGATTCGCCGCTGTGTCGCCCTTGAGCGAAGGAGCGCTGGGGAACTCCCTGGTGAACGAGGTTACGAGGGTGAGGTTCGAGAGGAAGGAGAAGGAGAGGAGCCCGCACAGGATGAGCAGAACCACCAGGCCTGCAACAAAGGCGAGGCTTCCCGCGGCCCATCGCAGCCTGTGGAAGAGCGACATAGGCGTGTAAAGGTGCCGGTCATTGGGAAGGATCCGCGCGAAGAGGTCTCGGAGGAATAACCCCCGGTCCTCTCCTTCTGTCGGAGCAGGCTGTGGTGAGGGGACCGGGCTGGCGAGAAAGGGCGCCGCTGGCTGAGCGGCCTGCCGGGCAGAAGAAAAAAAGATCCCCCTGAGGAGCGGCTTTTCCTGGTAGGGGTTCTCCTCGAAGATGGCCTTCGCGTATTCTGAAAGGCCTGGTCTCAGTCTCGAAAACTGGTTTTCCAGTGCGAGGACCCCCGGGCTCGGATCGCGAATGCCCTGGAGCCTCTCGAGGCGCACCGCGCCGAGGCGCTCCTTCATGGTCCGGAAGCACGCCTCTATCACCCCCTGGGGCCGGAGGTCGCCATCCTGGTCAAGGTACCCTGCCGCCTGCCACGCTTCCTCATCGCTCAAGTCGCGAAAGGTATCGGTGAACCCGTAGACCATGTCCATCTTTGTGACGAGGAGATATACTGGGAAACGCGCGCCCGTCTTGCTCATGAGCTGATCGATGCGTCTCCGCACGCTCTGGCCTTCCGCCCTGAGCGCCGCCCTGTCTCCGGCGAGCACCTTGTCGGCAGCTATTGCGGTGACAACACCGTTTATCGGCTCCTGTCTCCTGTATTCGGCGAGAAGGACGAGAAACCGCTCCCACTCTTCCTCATCCATGCTGCGATCCTCGGGGATCGTGTAGCGGCCCGCCGTGTCGAGAATGATTGCCTCCTCGAAGAACCACCAGTCGCACGTGCGTGTGGCAGATATGCCGGCGGTCCTCTCCAGGTCCGATATGGGCGAATGGAGATTGGAGTTCTTGATGGCCGTGGTCTTGCCCGAGCCCGATTCGCCGATGACGAGGTACCAGGGAAGGGCGTACAGGGGATTACCGAGCCTCTTGCGAAGGCGTGATCTCTTCAGGGTTTCGACCGACTCCCGCCAATGGTCCTGCAGCTCGCGGGCCTCGGTCCTTGGCCGTTGGTCCGCCGCATCCATGGCGGACTCGTCGAGCGACATCACTGCTCCGACAAAGCGCTCCTCCCTGCGCCAAAGGTTGTATCTCCGGAGGAAGACGAGGATCGAGCCGACCACGACGATAGCTACGACACCGGCAGCGGCCCGCCACCGGCCCGCCCCCTGGCAGAGGAGCCAGTAGGTCAGCCAGGAACCCGCGATGAGGAGAATGACGGGGAAGATGAGATAGAGCCTCTTTCTCATGGGAGTTTAGTGGGTATATACAGCGAGGGCGCTGTGGAGGATCTGCCGGTACCCGAGGAGAAGCACTATCAAAAGGAGAAAGGCGGAGCCATAGCCGAGACCCACGACAAAAGGGGTTGGGGTAAAGGGGCGCTTGCTGCGTCCCGGCTTCGCATTGCCGTAGGACAGGGGAAAGAGGGGACCCTTGCCGAGTCGGGCGCGGTGCCTCGTCTCCATTTTTGCCCTCTCATCCGCCTTGATGCGGTCGAGCGTCCCACGATCTTCCTGTCTGAAGAGGGAGCCCTTGAATCCCAACGCAAGGCAGTAGTAGTACACCTCACGCGCCTGGTCCTCTCTTTCATCCAGTGCGGCGAGGCGGGAGAAAAACTCCTCCCCTCCGTTCCACGTATCGAAATAGGCGACCTGCAGGGGGGAGGCTCGCCACTGCTCTTTTTCCTTCCATTGGGACATCAGGAGTGCTTCATCGATCCACGCGCAAACGGCGAAGAGCGCCGCCTCCCGCTCGGCGGGCCTGAATTCCTCGTCCTCCGATCTCTCTTTCGCTCTTGTAATGAGTTCGCGGTAAAGGGCCGCGATCTCACAATAGGGGGTTTGGTCGCGTTCCATGTGCTCGAGAAAGTGCAGGGTAAAGGCCATTGTCTCCATGAAGCAATCGACGAGCCTCACCTGATCTCCTCTTGCCTTCTCGCGATGATGAGGGCAACGGTCATGTCAACAGGTGCCTCTTTCCAATAGAGACAAATGGTGCGTCGCTTCCGGACCTCATCCCAGGAGCGGCTCGAAGTATCAGCCTTCATGTTGATAACGTCGGGCACTTCTGCCAGTCCCGGGAGAGGCCCCTTTACAGGCTCTATCCTGACACCCGGCAGCGCCCTGCTCATGAGAGCTTCGATCTCCTCGTCGGCTCCCAGCTTCACCACGTGGCTTGCCATGTCCACGAGCTTTTGCCGGCTCTCTCTGCTTTTGATCTGGAGGTAGTAGCCGTATTGCGCGCCAAAGAAATCGGCCGGAATCTTTCCCCTGAAATAGTCTCCTTCCCTTTGGAGGGCGATCGAGGTCTCCGTTCCTCCTGTGAGGGCATCGAGCATCTCTTCTATGAGCAGGGCTGCGGTCTGGAAGCAATGGCCCAGGTTTTCGTGGTCGTAGGGAGCCATCCGCATTGATCCGTCCTTCAGGCTGCCGAGCGCGTCGTGCTGCCCACTGAAGGAGCTCAACTCGCCGACAAGCTGACGCAAGATACCGTAGATGTGCCACGGATGAAGGTCAACTGCCTCTGTCATGTGGGAGAGGACGGGGATGTACCGGTTGAGGGACCTCAGGGCAAGGAAGGAGAAGAGGTTGAAGCCGCTGTGGGGGCCGACAAGGCCCTCGCGCTCCTTGTAAGTGTCGAGGAGGCGCGAGCGGGAAAGGAGAAGCCCCTGGATGGACCGTATCGTATCGAGGGCGGCATCGGAGGCGCCCGCTGTCACCAAGGGAGGGACGAAATCCGCGCAGAGCGATGGTTGGCGCGTGTCGAGCTTGAGCCGCGCGATGGGCAGGAGATGGAACTCGGTCGCCTCTCCCGCTTCCGCTTCCCAGAAGAGCCGGAGCCCGTAATCGAGCAGCTTCAATTGCGCGGTCGGGCCCTGTTCATAGAGGTCGGATGACTCATAGGTATCCGGACCGGAGACAAAACGGCGATCTAAGTCCGAAGTCAAATCACGGCCTGTCAGAGAGGCAACGTTTGGACGATCGTCTCTCCATTTGTGGAGGCCCAGGTAAACCTTGAGCCGATCATCCTGGGGAGCGGCATCTTTGAAGGATCTGGGCTTTACCCTGCCATTTCCGTGGAGAGAGACCCAGGTGCCGTCCTGAAAGATGAACTCCCCCTCGGCAAGCTCGAAGATCCCCTCCCTGAGGGCTGGCTCGTTCACCTTCAGGCGGCAAACACCCCAGAAATAGGGCTGGAGATACTGCTTGAGCGGTGACAGAAGGGACTGAGTGAAGAGGTCTGCATGCTGAAAATGGTGGGGCTGCAGGAACAACCCCTGATACCAGAAGACCGGTCTTTTCGGCTCGGTCATCGGCTAAGGCTCCCCCTTCGAGAATAGGGACTGGAATTGAGGTCATCGCTCACGACTGATCGCCCAATCTTCCCCTTAACTTGCGCAGACATGCTATCTTTTTTGTCAAGATAATTGCAACATAATTCGCTTACATGCAGAGTCTCGTGGGTTGCTCTTCGGCTCCAGCTCTCGATTCCCGGGACATGGGCGTGCTTTAGTCCACCACTAAAGACCCTGTCCATTCTGTTGCCGGAGACCGACGGGGAATGGTATCATAGAAACCGAGTCCTTTGCCGGGCCGGCGTGTTTGAAGGGGCCTGCTGAGATAATTGAACGAAGGCTGCTGTCAGCCGCCAGACCTGCCAAAGGGCCCGATATTCTCAATCGCTCAAGCGGGGGCAGAATGGATAACCAGGAAGCTTACGAAAGGGCAACGCGGAAAGTCGCAGCCAAGATCGGCTTCTACATCCACCTATCGGCCTACGTCGTCGTGAACATCGTACTCGTCGCGATCAACCTCGCCACATCGAAAGAGTACCTCTGGTTCAAGTGGCCCTTGATGGGGTGGGGGATAGGCGTGTTTTTCCACGGTATGTCCGTTTTTGTCCTCTCCGGCTTCGAGGGAGTGAAAGAGAGGATGATAGAGAAAGAGCTGGAGAAGGAATTGAAGCGTCGCGACCCGCGCAGGTCCTGAAAGAGCATCTTCCAGGCTTTCGAGTTTCTCCTCCCGCACGCCGGATGAGTCTCAAACCCAGCGGGTCCGGACTCCCGAAGGACAACTTCCTCAAATTCTGTTGACCCCTCTTCGGCCAATCTAGTAGACTCCACATCGATGCGGCGATACCTAATTTTTGTCACTGCAGGCCTCGGCCTCCTCATGTCTTCCATCGACGGCTCGGTGGTTGCCGTAGCGTTCCCCCACCTCATCAGAGACCTCGGCACCAATGTGCTCTGGGCAGCGTGGACCATGTCAACCTACTACATCGCCCTCACCATGGGTCTGCCCATAGGGGGGAAGTTGAGCGACAGCTTCGGCCGCAAAAAGGTCTTCCTTTTCTCACTCGTGCTATTCACGGGCAGCTCGATGGGTTGCGGCATTGCGCCCAATATCTATGTGCTCATCGTATTCAGGTTTCTCCAAGGTCTCGGAGGTGCAAGCTTTTTGCCCACGGCATCAGGGATTGTGAGCGATCACTTTCCGGAAAACAGGCAGACGGCGATTGGTCTTTTTTCAGGTATTTTCAATATCGGGAATATTATCGGCCCGAACCTGGGAGGCTGGATCGTAAGCCGATATTCGTGGCGATACGTCTTTTATATCAATCTCCCCATCGGCGTGTTGCTCATCGTTCTGATCATGGTGCTTCTCAAGCGTCAGCCCCCTTCGGGCCGCCGGCACATGGACTTCTGGGGTGCGGCGTCCATGGCTGGGGCCATACTCTTTTTCATGTTCGGCCTTAATTTCATCGCCGAGGGCGTCACTTTCCATTCCATTCCCGTGGGGGCTCTCTTCCTGCTGCTCTGTTTCTATATGGTCCTATTGTTCGTTCGCCGGGAACGGAAAGAGACGGTACCCATTCTCGACCTGGCGCTGCTCCAATCGAGGCCTTTTCTCGCGGCGAACATGCTCAACCTGATGATGGGCATCGGTGCGTTGGGCATTCTTGCCTTCATTCCCTATTACGCTACCACCGTTCACAGGGTATCCACGCTGATGAGCGGCATGATAATGACGCCGCGCTCGGTGGGGGTGATCTGCGCCTCGTCCGTCACCAGCTTCATGTTGGTACGGTGGGGCTATCGTCGGCCCATGCTCTGGGGCTTGTGCATCATGGCCGCTTCGACCATGTGTCTTGGGGGAGGCGTTCCATTATGGGGGTTTGCCGCTGCGCGATGGGGTACGCCGGCAGTAATCTCTTTTTTCCTGCTCTGTGCGGGTATTGGAGCTGGCATATGCTTTCCCGCAACGAATAATGCGTGCATCGAACTGATGCCCGATAAGGTGGCCACCATCGTGGGCCTAAGGGGCATGTTCCGCATGGTGGGAGCGGCCCTCGGGGTCTCGTTCATTACCTTTGCCCTTCATTTGAGCCCGAATGTCGCGGCCGGCTTTACGATTACTTTCCTCCTGTGCGGCTTAGGTCTTCTCTGCTCCCTGCCCCTCGTCTTCCTCGTGCCGCCAGGCCGCGCTTTCAGGGGTCAGGCCTAAATCATGGCCGGGAACCTCAAAGAGGCGGGTCTCTATCGTGAATTCTGCCTAGCCAGCCTCGCCCGTGCCGCGGCTCGCGCCGCTGCGTGGTTCCTTTCCCTTCATCCTGCCGCTTTTCGACTTTAGGAAAGTAAAGAGGGACTCACTGAATATCCGCAAAGATTTGCCGTTGAGCTTCACGCCCTCTATCTTGCCCATTTGGTGCCACGTGTATATGGTGCTCACCGGCACGTTGAAGCGGTCGGCAGCCTCGGCTGCCTTGATGAGCGTCTTGTCGTATACATAGCGGTCTTCCATGCCTTTCCCCTCCACGGGCCTTTCGGCGCAGCATCGCACCAGTCAGTATGGGGTCCTTCCTCATGTTATCGGCAGAACGGAGACCTTGACTAAGGCATGAGGGGGTCCAGGAGTGGAACGCAATGCTCGACTGGCCTTCGGTGATCAAGTCGTGCCCAGAGTTCCCTTTCGGGGAAAGGCTTCCGAAAAGAGGAGAGATACGAAGGCGAAAAGGAGACGGTAAAGAGGAGGCCTAGTGAGGAAGGCCTGGTGACTTCAGCCCATTGTCCCGAGCGCTATGCGAAGCCGTACCAGGTGACGACCTTGTCAAAAGGCTCCCTTCGGGTCCTCGTCCCATTTGCGGGGTTATCCCAGTCCGGATAACCGATGGCCACTCCGAGGGCTATGAGCTTGGACTCATGGATGGGAACGAATTTCCGGATGATATCGGGGTAAATGACTGACTGCGCCTGCGCTACGGTACCGAGCCCGTAGTCGGTGGCAAGGAGCATTATGTTTTGCACCACAGAGCCGCTGTCGTAGAGTGACCACGCGTTTATCCCTTTTGACTGAAAGTACATGGAACGGTCAACGATGAGATAGATCACGGCAGGGGCACCGTAGTTCTTGTAGTTTTGTATGCGGCGGGCTTCCATGCTCTCCTTGGTAGGGGTGAACCCTTTAGGGGCGAGGGCCTGGATCCGAGAAAGGTAGGGTCCGGGAAATTCATAGGGGCGGGCCACCTCGGATAAGGGCTCCTGTTCTCCCCGTTCGAGGAATGCCTTTTGTATGCTCTCCAGCGTCTTGCCGGTTACGACGGCGAATTCCCAGGGCTGCGTATTGGCCCAAGAGGGGGCCCAGAGGGCAGCCTCGATGATCTTTCTGAGGAGCTTCTTCGGGACTGGATCGGGCTTGAAGGCCCGCACGCTTCTCCTCTGTCTGATCGCTTCAGCAACCTCCATTTTCTCCCCTCCTTAAGATCTTTTGTTCATTATAGTTCCGAGGCGCCTTGTGGACAACCTGATTCTCTTCCTCCGTAACGATTTGCCGTCAGTCACACCCAGTTGTTCGTGAGGAGCGACGGGGCACCCACCTCATTCTCCTCTTGACGTGAGACTGAAAGGATTGGTATAGGAAGGATAGAGAGCGGGCTCTTCGCGGCCAGTTTCGCTGGCTAACCGGTTCCGGCTCCTCCTTTGCCCCGTTTTGGGAGGTTGGGCGTCCGAAGGGAGGCATCGGGAAGCTGCAGTGCGCGGCGAATAGGATGGCAGGTCTGGGAGGATTTCCGCAGACGCGAGGGGAACCATGCGCGATACGCACGCCAAAACAAATAAGGGGAGCCTCCTCCTGATAGACGACGATCCGGAGGTACTGCAGGTTCTTCGCGCCATACTGGCGAAAGAGGGATACGGGCTTGATTCGGTTACCCAGGGCAGCGCGGGGCTCAGGGCCGCTAAAGACGGTCTTCCGGATCTCATACTCCTCGACATACGACTTTCCGACCTCGACGGGATCGAGGTCTGCAGGCGTCTCAAGGCTGACAGGAGAACCTCCGCCATTCCCGTGATGTTCATAAGCGGGCTTAAAGCAGTGGAGGACAAAATTCGCGGCTTTGAAGCGGGAGGGGTCGACTACATCGCCAAGCCGTTCGGAGTTCAGGAGGTCTTGGCCCGCGTTGCCACCCACCTCACCATCTCCCGGTCCCAAAAGCAGATCGAGGCTCAGAACGTACGCCTCGAGCAGGAGATCAAACGATCGAAGCAGGCTGAGGCGGCCCTCCGCCACTCAGAAGAGAAGCTGAGACTCATCACCGATAACGTGGTAGACGTCATCTGGCAGCTCAATGCGAGTTTCCGCTTCACCTATGTCAGTCCCTCGGCAAGGAAATTGATCGGTTATCAACCGGAGGAAATGGTTGGCAGGCCCATCCTTTCCTTTCTCAGCCCCCAAACAGTTGATTCTATCGAGAAGCGCCTCTCGAAAGAAGCTGCTCTGGCCAAGGAAGGCCATGGGGATTTCATGCTGGAGCTGCAGTTGGCTGCGAAGGATGGCGCGATCATACCGTCGGAGGCGAAGTTTAGCTGCCATGTGAATAACAAGGGCGAGCCTGTCTCTTATCAGGGGGTCGCACGTGACCTCAGGGATCGCAAAATGGCCGAGATGGAGCGACAGCGGCTTATCGCGGCGATTGAGCATGCCGCGGAAGGCATCTTCCTGGCGGGCCCCGATAGAATAATCACCTACGCGAACAGATCGCTCTGCGCCGAGACCGGGTACAGCAAGGAGGAGATCATCGGCAGTACGATGGATTCGCTGGCGAGCGAGGACAATGAGCGATCGTTCTACGCAGGGGTGAGGAATGCCATGAGGGCCGGGGAGACCTGGTCCGGCAGGTACTCGACAAGGAGGAAGGACGGGACGAGCTACCGGGTTGAGGGGTCGATCGTCCCGATCAAGGACGACACAGGCCTTGTCACGAACTACGTGTGTGTGACAAGGGATATCACCGAGCACCTCCGCCTTCAGGAAGAGCTTCAGCAAGCCCAGAAGATGGAGGCAATGGGCACGCTCGCGGGCGGTATTGCACATGATTTCAATAATATCCTCGGGGCCATACTGGGGAATGCTGAGCTGGCCATGGAAGATGTTCCCATGGACTCGCCGACGTACTCCAACCTTCATGGGGTAGTAAAAGCAGGCATGCGGGGGCGAGACCTGGTGAGACAGATTCTCGCTTTCACCAAGAAAACAAGGACCGAGAAGAGACCTGTCTCCCTGGCCCCTCTCATTCGCGAGACCCATGCCCTTCTGAGGGCATCTATTCCTGCCACTGTCGAGGTAGCCCTCGCGGTGGACGCTGCCTGGGACACGGTGGAGGCTGATCCGGTGCAGGTCCAGCAGGTCCTCCTCAACCTGGTCACGAACGCGGTGGACGCCTTAATCGACGAGAAAGGGCGTGTCGAGATCGGCCTTTCCAACGTCTCCTTCAATCCGGGAGACGCGGTGCCCGACAAGGGCGTTGGGCCGGGTGACTATGTAGTGCTCAGAGTTGCCGACACCGGGAGCGGCATGACGGAGGAAGTGAAAAGGCGGATCTTTGAGCCCTTTTTCAGCACGAAGAAACCGGGAAGGGGCACAGGCATGGGCCTTGCCGTGGTCTACGGGATAGTCAAAGACCTGGGGGGCGCCATCGCCGTATCGAGCACTTCCGGCGAGGGCTCGGTTTTCGCTGTCTATTGCCCGAGGGCGAAGGTCACGTCGAAGTCGAGGAGGGAAAGGAAGAGCGTATTGATGCAGGGCAGGAGGGAGAGGGTCCTCTTTGTGGACGACGAGGAGCCGATCGTCCTGGTAGGTATGAATATGCTCGGCCGTCTAGGCTTCGACGTAACGATCGCCAGAGGTGGCGCCGACGCCCTTGAGCAGTTTACCCGGGACCCCAACCTTTTCGACGTCGTCATTACCGATCAGACCATGCCCGGTATGACCGGCCTTGCCCTCACTGAGGAGCTCAAGAGGATTCGCCCCGCTGTTCCGATTGTGCTTTGCAGCGGCCGCACCGACCTGCTGCCACCCCAGCAGATGAAGAGGTTGGGCGTAGCGGCCTGCGTGGCAAAGCCTTTTACGAGGTCGGAACTGGCCAGGGCAGTACACTCGGCCCTCGGCGGCGAGGAAAGGGCCGAATCCATTTCGCCGCCTCCTTGACAAGAGAGGCCATATGGTGATCCCTCTCACATATCGATTGAGAAAGGAGGTTCGCTTCGAGAGACGGGACAGTTCGTTCCTCGTCATTTCGGATACGCCCCTCAGCGCGGTGCGGGTAACCGAACGGGGAGCTACCATTCTCCGGTCATGCGACGGACGCAAGAGCGTGGCGCTTATAGCGGCAGAAGTGGCGTCCCTGACGGAGGAGCAAGTCTTCGAGATACTCGACTACTTTAATAGGAGGGGCGTGGTTGAGCCCGCACAGACGAAGAATGAGGGATACTATCCTTCCGTGACCGTCATCATCCCGGCGAAGGACCGCGCAGAGGAGCTAAAGGGGTGCCTCGAATCGGTTTTCACCCAAGAGTACCCGGCGGAGATGATCGAGGTTATCGTGGTCGATGATGGTTCCCAGGATGAGACCGCCAGCGTCGCCGGCTCTTTTCCGTGCAAGGTTTTTTCCCTTGAGAAGAGCAGAGGCCAGTCCTTCTGCCGGAATTTGGCTGCCAACGAGGGGAAAGGCGAGATCCTCGCCTTTCTCGACAGCGACTGCATCGCCGCGAGAACCTGGCTAATTGATCTCGTCCCGCTTTTTCAATGGGCGCGGGTGGGGGCCGTGGGGGGCCGTGTGGACGGCTATTTCGAGGAATCCGGATTAGACAGATACGAAAACGCATTCTCGTCGCTCTTCATGGGCAAGCATATGATCTATGGCGCGAACGACGAATCACGCGCCTATGTCCCGACCTGCAACCTCCTCACGCGAAAGGTCGTCTATAGAGAAATCGGAGGCGTAAGGGAGAGCATGCACGTCGGCGAGGACGTGGACTTCTGTTGGCGCATGCGGGCCCGGGGCCACGCCCTCCTGTACGTGCCCTATGGCCCTGTGCGGCACAAGCACAGGAACCGTCTAGGGGCCATGTTGAAGAGGCGTTTTGAGTACGGGACCTCCGAAGGCGCGCTTTACAGGCTCCATCCGGAGAAGAAGAAGGTTCTTCCCGTTCCGTTCGGCTCCGCCCTTGCCTTCGTTGGTCTGTGCGGCTCCATCCTCTTTCTCTCTCCTTTGCCCATCTTTCTCTCACTCGCGTGCTTTCTCTTTGACGGGGCGTCGAAGGCAATGAGAACGGGCAGAATTGGGGCCCGCATCCCTCTTCGAAAGGTGTTTCTTTCAGTTGTCCGTGCCTATCTCTCCTTCTTCTATTTTGCCTCGTTCCATGTGGTGAGGTACTATCTCGTGGCGACTCTCCTCGTCGGCCTTGTCGTTCATAGGCTGTGGCCCCTGGCCGTTTTCTTTATTCTCCTTTCGTCGGCCGTCGACTATCAGACGAAGAGGCCTTCCCTCAGCTATCCGGCCTTCCTTCTTTACTACGTGCTCGAGCATCTCTTCTATCAGACGGGTGTTTTCCTGGGATGCGTGAAGGCGCACACCTTCGGCTCCTATCGGATGCGTCTCTCGATACGCTTCGGGAAATAGGGGGAAAGGCTCCGCCTCACAGCGTGACCGGCTCGCCCAATTGCACGCGGCATCGAATTTGTCGTATAATTCTGTGTCCTGCGTCCTACGTCGCGGGGTCTGACCCACAGATTTCCGTGCGGCTGTGGCGCGCGCAATGCGGGTAATCATCGGCGACAGGCGAAACCAAAAAGCGGATCAAGAAGCGAATGTTCGCTCTTTCAGGCCAGCAAGCCCCGATTGACCGGGAGCGCTTAAGCAAGCCCCGCCTAGTTGGCGGGGAGCTTCACTGCATCCAGAATGCGTTTATTGCTTGCCTTGTGCGTGGGCATATGGCAGACTGTTTAGGCGTGTTAATTGACACTATTGTGAGAGGAAAGACGATATGAAACAGCAGGAATTGGAATTGCAGGCGAGGAAGAAAGAAGAGTTGAAGGGCGACACGACGGATATATTGGAAGAAATCGAGGTGGAAGATCTCACCGTGGACGGCATCTGCGGCGTCTATTGATGTATTGCCTATCCCCCGGAGTGAGGGCCCGGAAGGAAGGGTTCGGGCTCCTCTTTTACAGCAGCAAAGATGCCAAGCTGACCTTCGTGAAATCAGAGGGGCTCTTGCGCATCGATTCGGGTCCGCACGGCGAGCGTCTCCTCAACGCGTCCGAAGAGGGCGGCTCCGAAGGAAGGCTGGCCCGCCTCCTGGACGTGCTTTCAAGAAAAGGCCTTATCGTTGAGTTACGATCTGACAAATAGGTACACCCTCACAGCACCGGTAAACGTGACATGGGAGATTACCTCCCGATGCAACCTCCGGTGCCGTCATTGCTTGTCCGCCGATCTCATGGAGGCGTGCCGCAGGGAGCTTGACTTTGAGGAGAGCTGCAGGTTCATCGATTGCCTTGACCGTATGGACGTCTTTCAGGTCAATTTCGGGGGCGGCGAGCCTTTCCTGAGGGAAGACTTCCTGGACATCCTGGACTATGCTCACGGAAAGCAGATTACTACGTGCGTGAGCACGAACGGCACCCTGGTCGACGAGGCTCTTGCCCGCAGGCTGGCAGGGATGGAGTACCTATACGTCCAGGTGAGCCTCGACGGCGCATGCGCCGATACCAATGACGCCATAAGGGGAAAAGGGACCTTCGAAAGGGTCATTTCGGGCATTGAGGCCCTTAACCGTCACGGTTTTCCGAACCTGAGCATTAACACGGTGGTGATGGGGACCAACTTCAGGGAGATCCTCAGGATCTACGACCTCGGGAAGACGTATGGCGCGAAAACGCGGCTCTCCCGGTTCCGCCCATCGGGAAATGCGCGGAGGGTCTGGGAGGAATACCGTCTGGACCGGAGCCAGCTCGAAGAGCTTTCACAGTTCCTGAGCGCCCATAGGGACGTGCTCACGGGAGATTCTTTTTTCTCCATTACCGCCAGAGACAGGCTTAAGCTGGGTCTCAACATGTGCGGCGCCGCCAAGCTGACGTGCAGCGTCGCGCCGGACGGGACCGTCTATCCTTGCGCCTTTCTTCAGGATCCCCAGTTCAGGGCCGGCAACATCTTGAACGAGTCCCTCGAGTCGATCTGGCAAAGCGCCGGGCCCTTCGAGGCGCTCCGGAATGTGAAGATAGCGTCGTGTGAAGAGTGCGGGCGGTTCGGCCTATGCCACGGAGGCTGCCCCGCAGTCGCGTATTTCCTCACGCAATCATTGGACCGTCCCGATCCGGAATGCCTGGCCGCCTATCCGAAGGGTTCCCAAGCGAGAGATTCGTCAGGGGGAGCGAGAGATCATGTCAGGACAGTTTAGGTTCCTTTTTTCGCCGCTTCATATGGGCAAAGTCGTTGTGCCGAACCGTATATCCTTTTCTGCACACCTCACGAGCTTCGCCGAAAGCTGCCTCCCTTCGGAGAGGCACGCCCATTACTACGCGACGAGAGCCAGAGGCGGCACGGGGCTAATCATCACGGAAGAACAATCGGTCCACCCTACGGACCGCGCTTACGACAAGCTCATCGAGGCATTTCTTCCGGAGGTGATCCC
>Ga0335078_10004963_pt1 | contig 19692 bp, 16 predicted proteins | sample Lox_Sample_32_FD_206711 | JGI IMG/M metagenome (GOLD analysis project Ga0335078, IMG submission 206711) | Soil microbial communities from Loxahatchee National Wildlife Refuge, Florida, United States - Lox_Sample_3.2 | ecosystem: Environmental > Terrestrial > Soil > Wetlands | place: USA... | reverse complement strand
CGGTCACCTGGATGATGAGGTGCATTCGGCCGCCTTCCGCCTGAAAGCGTGCCCAGTCCTGTGGCCCGCGGTCCAAGTGGACATAGTTAAAGGCATTGATACCGAAGCGCGAACACTCGTGCATCACTGCGCAGACGCGCTCCGATGTGTACCAATCCCGCATGGCGTTGCCGAAGTTGTTGTTGTAATGTGCGAAGCCGTAAAAAGGATTGACGCCGAGGACCAGGCGGCTGATGTCGGCGTGGAAGAATTTCATCTTGGGAACCTGGACCTTGGAAGCCAGTTCCAACGCAACTCCTTCTCCGCGTCCGAGTCCCTGCTCCCGCGCCTCGGCGGCGGGCCCGCCGGCGGCGAAACCGGCCGCCAAGACCGTGCCCGACTGTAAGAAACCTCTTCTGGTTTTCCACATCTGCGCGTATTTCCTTTCTCCGGCTTGTTCCCGCATACCGGACTCTAATATCTGATATCGTAACTCCTCGATCTCCCCTGGCGATCGTTCATTAAGCACAAAGGGGCGTACGCCGCCACAGACGAGAGAAAACTCCGCAGAGGAGCTGTTCAGATCAGCCGGCGGGTGTGGAATCTGACGGTGAGCTCGGCCGAGCCGCGCACGAGTCTAATCACGCGGTCGAGGGACGCCTTCTTGAGTGCGGTACGGATACGCAGACATTCAGGGTGGCGGCGGGCTGGGTGTGAATTCGAGGATCTTGTCGTCCTTCCGTATCCCGGATTCGGCAGCGGGCAAGCTGTCAACGACGTGGGTCACAACCAGATCGTGGTAAGGCGGGCCAGCGCTCTTCACGATCAAGCCGCTCGCGTCGAAGTTGAAGGGGTCGTCGAACCGAAGGCCTGGCTGCAAGGAACAAACGACCGTGCGGGCAATCCAGCGGGACCAGGTACCGCCGAAGCAACTCGCCACCGATGATGCCGGCAATGTCAATGCGTGCGAACGCTCCCGCGCGGGCTTGCGCGTAAGCCGCCAAAGGTAGCTTCCGCGTGTAACCACCGCACTCAATCCACTCGACCCGTCCCTCCAGGTGCTCGGAAGGGCCGCCTACTCCCTCGAACGAGGCCGGGATCAGCCGCCACGTGAACCCACGCGCAGCCGGTAGGAGATCGTGGTCGCATATGAAGGGCGTCGCGAACTGGATCACGCCTTGGTAAGCGCATCTACAAGAAACTTGCCTTCCAGGGTCCCCTTGCCCGGCAGGCCGAAGCGGACTTTCACTATAGGCACACCGTTTCGCACCTCCAGCGGCAGCATGGTTCCGTGACCGGCGTAGTCGAACTCTTTGGGGTCGTATAGAGCCAGTGTCCGCGAGTCAAAGTCTATCTGCACCACATTAACGCTCGAGCAACTCGTGGCCGACGATGCCGTCCAGCACAGCGCCGTAGCTGCGGGCCACTTCGTCCAGGGGCAACGCCGGTATCCGCGCCAGGTCGAACTGTGTCCCTGCCAACTCGATCTTCTCGGCCGGCGGAATAGCGATGTGAGTTGGGCGATCGCCCGAGCCCGCGTGCGGCTCGTCGAATTCAGTAAGGATGGGCAATTTCAGCTCATAAACGACCGAGCGGTTCAGAACACACGAGCTGGCCGCAGTGTCTAGGAGAAAATGAAGCGGCCGCGGCCCGTTGATGCGAGCCTACAGCCACACCGCGTTGCCATAGAACTCGAAGGGAGTCACGCGCAAGCTCTGACCGGCCAACGCTCCAGCGAGCGTAATAAGAGATAAACAGACCCGAGCCACAAACGACGGACGAGTCGGCAAGGCGCCCGCTTCCCCACTTTCAGCCGGCGAACTCGAAGGACGAGGTTTCGCAAAACCAGGATTCACCGGCCGCAGGAGAATCGCAGAGCGCTCACGATTCGGGTGTCACCTCACTGCCTGGGGTGAGTTGATCGGAACCGTGAACCGCTACCTGATCGCCTTCTTTTAGATCGCCGAACACTTCGATCAGTTTGCCGGCTGTCGCGCCAGTTTTCACATCAACCCATTCAGCGCGATGGTTCTGCACCCGGACAACGAAGGTCCGCGCCAAGTCACTCGCTACCGCGGTGGTGGGGACGAACATGGTCGGATAATTGCGGCGGACGGGCCACTCTACTTGGCAAAATGTGCCCGGAATCAACTGGGCATGCGGATCTCGCACGTCCAGTTCCACGGGCATAGTGCGCGTATTGACATTTACTTCGTGGGAGATCCGGGCGATCGGCGCTCGGAAGATTCTGCCCGGAAAAGATGGGACACTGAAGCTCGCTTCCGTACCTTCGGGAACATCCCCGGCGTCGTACTCGGGCACAGGCACGACCAGCCGGAGGCGAGTCAGGGTTTCGATGCGCACAATCGGCGTTGAGGCGCCCGCACCTCCCTGAGGGCCTACCAACGCTCCGGGATGCACGTAACGTGTGGTCACCTGGCCATCAAAGGGAGCTGTAATCTTGAGGTAGGATTCCACTTCAGCAACGGCTTGCAAGGCATCCTGCGCCGCCTTGACGTTTTTCTGGAACGCGGCAACATTCTGCTGATCCGCCTGGGCGCTCTTCTCGGCGACCTCAAGGTCATTGCCGGCGATGGCTCCGGGGACTTTCGCCGCCACAACCATACGCCGGTAGGTGGCTTGGTCGGCTGCCAGCTTCGCTTGTGACGCCAGTAACTGGGATTGGGCGCTCTGATACTTGGAGTCCGCCTCCGATCGTTGGGCCACTAACTCCGGAGCTTCGAGCTGGGTGATCAGTTCGCCCTGCTTCACGCGGGAGCCCCGGTCTACACCGATCCATTTGACGAAGCCGGTTTCCTTGGCGTATACGTCCACGGCCTCGTAGGGCATCAGTTGACCTGGAAGCTCGACCGAGGCCCTGAGCTTCTCGGCAATCACCGGGGCGACTTCCACTTTGGGGGCAGAGGCCATCGCCGGCGCAGCGGCTTCGGCAGCTCCTTGGTTCTGCCTCGCACAGGAAGTGAACCAGGCGGATGAGAAGAGAAACGCGAGCAAGCTTAGGGCGGTTTTGAATCTCATAATGCCTCCTCCTAGGGGCCTTCGAGGCCTGTCTTCATTGTTCCGAATAGCGGCTTGCCGGATCGTCGGGGTCAAGCGAAGGTGATACTCTGCTGGCTCGCTGTTGCACCACGGAAAACACATAAGGCAACACGGTCAGATTGACGAATGTGGCAGCCAGTAATCCTCCAATTACAGCCCTGCCCAAAGGAGCGGTTTCCTCGGCCCCCGCCCCTAGCGCCAAAGCCATCGGGATCATGCCGGCAATCATGGCGGCGCTCGTCATGATAATCGGCCGCATGCGGGCCCCGGCTCCCTCGATTCCCGCGGCGAGTGACGAAGCGCCGCGCTTGCGGTTCTCTTCGGCAAAAGTCACCAACAGAATCGCGTTAGCCGTGCCCACGCCGACTGCCATAATGCCTCCCATGTAGGACTCGATATTGAGAGTAGTGTGCGTAATCAGGAGCATCAGAATCATGCCGCAGATCGCGGCAGGGGCGGTCGTGAACACTACGAGCGAGAGCCGTATCGACTGAAAGTTGGCGGCGAGAAGAAGAACGATAACCAGAATAGCCAGCAGCAACCCGATAGCAAGGTTGGTAAAAGTCCCTCGCATGGGAGCGATCTGTCCTCGCACACTTACGTTCACGCCACGTGGGAGGGCGCCCGCTCGCCGAATGGCAGCGTCGATGCTTTTGCTGATTCGTCCCAAGTCCTGACCTGTTGTGTTGGCCGCCAGGTCCAGTTTCCACCGGCCGTTCTCGCGGTCATACTCTCCTGTGGTGACACCTGCAGTGACACTGGCAAGGTCGCCGAGCAGCGGGTGTTCTGTATCATTCGCCATCACGGGGATGTTCTCGATATCCTGAATGGAAGTCATTTGCGGTTGCGGGTACTCCACCTGCACCTGATAGCCCACCCCTGTCCTCGGATCGGCCCAGTAGTTCGGAGTGGTGAAGCGGCTGGAGAACGTAGCTTCCGAGAGTGACCTGGCGGCCTGCCCGACAGTAACCCCTAGCTGTCCCGCAAGTTCGCGGTGTATGTCGACGTTGACACTGGGATAATCAAGCGCTTGTTCGATCCGCAGATCGCGCAGGCTTTGGATGCGACTCATTTCCCGCTGCAGTTTTGCGGCGTACGCGCGGAGTTGGCCAAAGTCCGGCCCCAGCACCGTAACTTCCACAGGGGCCGGCGCGCCAAAATTCATGATCTGGCTGACAATATCTCCCGGCTCGAATGAGAAAAAGCAGCCGGAGAACCTGGAGGGAAGGATGCGGCGCAGTTTTTCCTCAAATGATGCCACATCGATATGAGCCTCGGGCCGTAGGGCCACGCTGATAACTGCCTCGTGGGGGCCACTGGTCCACTGAAACACAGTATTGATAGGGTAAGCCGCCCCTTGCGTACCAACATAACCCAATGTAGTCGCGACGTTGCCTAGTCCGGCGGTATCGTTGATCTGGCGCAGGACCGCAGCCGCCAAATTGGCGGTATCTTCAGCGCGCGTGCCGAAGGGCGCCTCCATGCGCAGACGAAACTGGTTGTTGGCGACCTGCGGGAAAAGCTCCTGACCCAAGCGGGGACCCAGCCAGCCTATGATCGAGAGTACGGACGCAACGTAGGCCCCTAAAATCAGCCAGCGAAGAGCGGACGCGTATTGCAGGCCTGCCCTCCATCTCTCTCTAAGAAACGTAAACCCCCGATGCCCCTCCGGGCGGCGAACCTGGGCTGATTGCCGCCTTCCATGCATCCATAGGAACATCACCGGCAGCAATGAACTGGAGAGCAGAAAGGACGCGATCATGGAAAAAGCCACGGCGAACGAAAGAGGTACGAACAAAGCCCGCGTCACGCCGGTCATGAAAAGTGTCGGGACAAAGACCGCCACAACCACAAGCATCGAGAGAAAGCGCGTCCCGACTGTCTGCTGAGTGGACCGGAGCACGCCGCGGGCGAGCGTGACATCAGGCGCATGTTCCAACGTGGCGTCGATGTTCTCAATCTCCACTACGCCTTCGTCGACCAGAATACCCACCGCCAGCGCCAAGCCGCCGAGAGTCATGATATTGATCGTTTGGCCGGTGATCCACAGCGCAACCAGTGCCGTAAGCAGCGCAAATGGAATGGTCGTCAGAACAATCAACGAACTCTTCGCATCCCGCAGAAACAGGAAGATCATCAGGCCTGTCAACAGTGCACCCAGCAAGCCTTCGCGCACCACTGCGAACAAAGAACTCCTCACATAGCCGGACTGATCAAATTCGTAGCTGATGTGGATACCCGAAGGGACCAGAGAGCGGAAGAAAGGCAAGCTCTTCTTGACTTCACTTACCACGGAAAGCGTCGAGAAATCCGGACGCTTGGTGACCGGCTCATAGACCGCCCGCCGGCCGTTCACCAGGGCATAGCCAGTAGGGATATCGGTACTATCAGCTACGGACCCGACATCCCGCAGATAGACCGTGGGTCCCGCGCCTGTGCGAATCGGTAAGTCATCAAGTTGCTTGGTAATATCGGGAACAATCGAATTGCTCGTGACGATGCGCAGCAGGCTGCCGGTGCGCAGGTTGCCGGCTGGCATCAGCAGATTTCCGGAATTAATGGCCTGCGCTACATCATCGGGCGTTAAGTGGTAGGATCGCAGCCTTTCCGGGTTGATCGTGATGACGATCGTTCGCTGGTTTCCGCCGAAGGGCGGCGGCGCGGAGACGCCGGGCAACGTCGCAAACACCGGGCGGACACGGTTCAGAGCGAGATCTTGAATCTGGCCGATGCTTAAAGTGGGGCTGGCAAAGACAAGATCTCCCACAGGCACCGTTCCGGCGTCGAACCGGATGACAAAAGGCTGCACGGTCCCATAAGGCATGAAGGCGTGCGCACGGTTCACGTATGCGATCGTCTGCGCCAGCGCCTGGCTCATGTCGGTCCCCGGATGGAAAGTGAGTTTGAGCAGGCCGTTGCCTTGAATCGACTTATCTTCGACGCTCTGAATCCCGTTGATGTAAAGAAAGTGATACTCATAATAAAAGACGATGTACCCTTCCATCTGCCTGGGACTCATGCCGCCATACGGCTGCGCCACGTAAATAATCGGAAGATTGAGATTGGGAAAGATATCAATGCGCATCCGCGAAACCGCGAGAATGGAGCACAGCGCAATCCCAATGACGGCTATCAGGATGGTAATGGGGCGCCGCAGCGCCGTGCGAATCAGCCACATGCTATTCTCCCCCTTGAGACACTCAACGGGTCACTTCGGCAAGAAACGGTTGTATATCTCCACGCGCCGTGTCGACCTCGAGTTGCGCCCGCCAGACACCCAGACGGGCCAAGGCGTCATCGATTTGGGCCTGAACGAGCAGGCGCTGTGCCTGTGCGACGTCATTGATCGGCGCCAAGCCTGAGCGGTAACGGGCGGTAGCCTGTTGGAGCGCAATGCGGGCGGAAGAAACCTCTATGGGGGTATTTGCCGCCACGCGCCGCGCACCGGCAAGCGTAGCCAACGCCGTATTGAATTGACCGAGCAGGGTTGTGGCGATGACTTGATACTGCGCCTGCCCCGCCCGTATCTTTGCCGATTGCATGGCTTCCTGCTCGTGAATGGCAAAGCGGTCCATGACCGGAAACGTGACGGTGAGGCCAATCCCGTAGTTTTGCACCGTCGGGGCAAGGCCGTTCAGGCCGCCCAGTCGGGAACCATTGGTCTCCATTCCCGTTCCGCGCGCAGCCGTCAAGCCCTGAAGCAAAAACTGCGGATAATACGTTCGCTGAAGGGCAGAGAGTTGACTCTGCTGTTGCGCGATGACAGCATTCTGCTCCAGCGCGAGCGGACTCGCGGCCACATTCAAGGGCGCTTCGCCACGCTCCGGTGCGAGTTTCAGCAACCTGCCGGCACTCAGTGTGAGTTGGTCTGAGGGGGCGCCGACGAATTGCGCGAGTGTTGCACGGGCCACGCCGATGGCTTGCTCAGCCTGTGCAACCTGCGTCTGAGCGACCGCTAATTCTGCCTGGACTCTGGATTCGTCCGCCCCGGGCCGGAGTTCCGCCGCGACGAGAGCGTGAATGCTCCGCAGCAGAGTTTGCCAGCTATCCACCGCCGCACGCGCCGCTTCGGCTGTCTGTTGAGCCGCGATCACTGTAAGGAAAGCGTCAGCGGTGGCGACCGAAACATCGTAGCGGGTCCGATTGAGGGTCGCCTGAGTTTGATTGCGGGTGGCTGTCGCCGCTGCCACGTTCGCGCGGCGCAATCCGAAATCGAAAGGCTGCCAGGTAACCATTACACCGGCCCCGCTGTCCCATACGGAGCCGAGATTATTCGCCGGAACGCCATCGACGCCTGGAATGACTCCCTGCGGCAGCAAGAGGCCGTAAAAAGTGTTCCGGGTGGCGCGGTTCATCTGGAATAGCGTGTCCACACGTGGCAGGTAGGCAGTCCGCGCCAGGCGGATACCGGCCGCCGCAGCGTTCATCTGCTCCTGGGTCACCCGGATCGATGGATAATTTCGCAGAGCTTGTTGCACTGCTTGCGCGATGTCAAGCCCCGGCGACGGGGTGGGCTGCTGAGCAGGCATGGCCATTCGGGCAGCAAGAAACAGAATGGCGAGCTTCGCAGTGAGTCCATCTCCTCTTCGTCTCTTTTGTTTCAACGCGGTCACCATTTCCCTTCGAACAATTCTCCGATGAACTCGCGGACCTTGAGCTTGGCCGCGGCCAAGGCTTTCCGCCCGAGTGGGGTAGCCCGATAGACCTTGCGCAGCGACTTGCCGTTCCTCAACTCCGTGGCCCTGATGTACCCCTTCTTCTCCAGGCCGTGCAGCAGTGGATAGAGCGTTCCTGGGCTGATACGATACCCATGTCGCGCGAGTTCCTCGAGCATTCCCAGGCCAAATATCGGCCCCTCGGCCGCATGGTGAAGGATGTGCAAGCGCATCAATCCCGAGTAGAGATCGCGATCCACGGCCGCATCTTCCGCATCAAGTTCCATCCTGGACATTCGAGAACGAAAACCATTCTCGAATATCGTTAACGTCCCGTCAAGCCTAAGCCTGGCCGGTTCTGTGCGTAGATTCTCAACTGCAAGCAAACCACACCGGTGTCTCCATTCCGAATCCCGGCTGCGCAGTCTGGTGCGCAGGCGCGCCAGCACGCGGGCTCGCATTCCCCGGCTTGGTTCATCCCGGCGTTTCCCGTCAGATCGGCTCCGAACAGCACCAACGTCGCGCGTCTCATTTTGTCTCCCTCTTCAAGAATTGAGTGATCCCAAGCAGCGCGCGAAGAAACGTCATAGCATTACTAGCTTGGAGGTGTCGTTTGGCGGAGATCTCGCGACGGGCAGCACTTGGCATCCTCGGGGCTCCGCTCTGCGCCGCGAGGCCGCCGCAGCGCACTGTGACACGCGGCCGTATTTCGCTCAACGGCGTGTGGCGATGGAAACCCGAGGGGACCGAGGCATGGAGATCGATAGCCATCCCGGACTGTTGGCCGAAAGAGAGCCCCGCCATTGCGGCACGCTACGAGCGGGAGATCGCGATACCCGCCGAATGGAGAGGGCGGCGCATCACGCTCTCGGCGGACTGCATTAACTCCTACGCGGCCGTGTACGTGGATGACATGAAGGTGGGCGAGATGCGGTACCCCTGCGGCGAGGTGGATCTCACTCCCTGGTGCAGGCCCGGGCGGACGTATGCGCTAAGCCTGGAGGTGATCGCCATGCCTCTCAAGGCGGTGATGTTCTCCTACAGCGATTCGGCATCGGCTAGGACCGTGGCCGGAACGGTGGTGCGGCGCGGGATCACGGGCGATGTTTACCTGAACGCCATGCCCGCTGGGCCGCGCATCGCCACGGTGAAGGTGGAAACGTCGGTTCGCAAATGGGAGATTACGCTGGATGCCCCACTCAGCGACCTCGACGCCAACGCACCGTATCGTCGCGTCGCCACGATCTATGACGGCGAGCGCCTCGTCAAGGAGTTCACGGGCGGAACACAGCGTTTCACGGAGGCATGGCAACCGGAGAAGCTGTGGGACATCCACACGCCCCAGAACCAATACCTGCTTTCGTTGACACTTACCGACGCCAGCGGCAAGGAATTGGATACGGCGTGGCCTGTGCGTTTCGGCTTCCGCGAGTTTTGGATCGATGGGCGCGATTTCCGCTTGAACGGCTCGCGCCTTTACCTTTCCGCTGCGCCGATTGACAACGCGCAGACCAGTGTGGCGACAGCCGGTTACCAGGCCACCTGCACCACCCTGCAGCACTTCAAGAGCTTCGGCGTGAATATGGTCTACACGCACAACTACGGCTGCGAACCGGGATCTCACTTCAGCTTTGAGGAAGTGCTGCGGGCCGCCGATGACGAGGGCATGCTGCTGGCCTTCTCGCAGCCGCATTTCGGACAGTACGACTGGACTGCGGCTGACGCGGACACGCACAACGGATATGCGGCCCACGCGGCGTTCTACGTGCGGGTGGCTCAGAACCATCCTTCGGTGATTTTCTATGCGACCAGCCATAACGGCGCTGGATACAGCGAAGACATGAATCCGGCCCTGATCGACGGGCTGCACGCGCCGCGCGACCCATGGTCAGCACGGGGTGCGGCGCGGGCACTCCGGGCGGAGGCGATCATCCGGCGGTTGGATGCGAGCCGGATTGTGTATCACCACGCCGGCGGCAACCTGGGCGCCATGTACACGGTGAACTTTTACGGAAACTGGATCCCGCCGCAAGAGATGGACGACTGGTTCGAGCACTGGTCCGCCAGCGGCGTCAAGCCGCTGTTCACCTGCGAGTACAGCGTGCCGTTCCTTTGGGACTGGTCCATGTATCGGGGATGGTATAAGGGCAAACGCGAGTTTGGCAGCGCCGTAGTTCCCTGGGAGTTTCCCGTGGCCGAGTGGGATGCGCAGTTCCTGGGTGACCGCGCGTACCGCATCAGCGAAACGGAGGCCGTTAACCTGCGCTGGGAAGCCCGGCAGTTTCGGAAAGGGCGTGCCGGGTGGCGGCGTTGGGACTACCCGTACAGCCTGAGCTCCCCGGTTTTCGAAGACCGGCTGCGGATCATGGCGATGCAGGTGGAGCAGAATTGGCGTGCGTTCCGGACGTGGGGCCTTTCGGCCAACGGCGCACCCTGGGACATCGAGAACTATTGGAAGCCGGCGGGAGAGCCGACGGTGGTGGCCGAGGCTCTGGAACGATGTAACATGCCGCTGTTGGCTTACATCGGCGGAAAACCCCCGGCCTTTACCAGCAAGGACCACAACTTTTTGCCGGGCGAGACGGTAGAGAAGCAGCTCGTCGTGATCAACAATTCCCGTGAGAGTGTCACGGGGAAATGCGGCTGGCGGTTGGGATCCACATCCGGCAGCGGAGAAGTTAAGCTGCCGCCCGGCGAACAGCAGCGGATGCCCGTACGCTTTCAAGCGCCGTCGCCCGGCCAACACGAGTTGCGCGCCACGGTCACATTCAGTAACGGGAACAAACAACAGGATTCGTTCGCGATTGACGTGATGGCGCGCCCGGCAGAGCGTACGCCGGCGGTACGCATCGCGGTTTTCGATCCAGCCCGCTCGCTGAAGGGATTGGGTACCCGGGTGGGGGCGGGAGACGATCTCGCGGGGTTCGAGACGCTCATCATCGGCAAGGGTGCGCTGACGCTGGCCGGTGCGGCGCCGGATATTTCGCGCGTGCGCGACGGTCTCAAAGTGATCGTGTTCGAGCAATCGGGCGATGTGCTGGAGAAACGCTTCGGTTTTCGCGTGGCGGAGTATGGCTTGCGTTGGGTCTTTCAGCGAATACCCGGGCATCCTCTGGTGGCGGGACTCGGCGAACCGCATTTGCGCGATTGGCGGGGCGCATCAACCCTACTGCCACCGCGCCTGAACTACGAAGCCGGAAAACAGTTCAATCTGGCTCCCACCGTAGAGTGGGCGGGCATACCTGTAACGCGCGTCTGGCGCGCGGGCAATCGGGGGACTGTGGCTTCGGTGCTGATCGAGAAACCGGCCTGCGGCGACTTCCTGCCGGTGCTCGACGGCGGGTACGGCCTGCAGTACTGCCCGCTGCTGGAATACCGGGAAGGTAAGGGAATGGTGTTGTTCTGCCAGATGGACGTCACCGGGCGGACTGAAAGCGATCCCGCGGCAGAGTTGTTAGTGCGGAATATCCTGGCCTACGTCTCGGCTTGGCAACCGGCGGCCAGGAAAAATGTGCGGTATGTAGGGGAGACGGCGGGCAAGAAGTACTTGGAGTCAGTGGGTGTCGAGCTTTCCGAGAGCGGGGAGATTGTAGCGGCCTTCGGTCTGGACGAGCGGCAGGCGAAAGCACTTGTGCCGGGGATTTCCATGCAGGTGCGCGAACACATCGCCGCGTATTTCGAACCGTTCGGTGTTGGCTCGGCGTTCACTGGGATTTCGCCGGCGGACATACACAATCGCGATCCACGGCAGGTGCCGCTGGTCACGGGAGGCGCAGAGTGCGTGGGCGATGGAGTGGTGGCAGCAGCGGAGGGTGGACGCGTAGTTTTCATTCAGATAGCGCCATGGCAGTTCGATTGGTCCAGCGGCAGGATGAATGTGAAGCGCACGTTCCGCAATGTTGCGCGGATGACGGTGCGGTTATTGGCAAACCTAGGAGCGGAGATGCGAACGCCGGTCCTGGCGCGGATGGCGGCGCCCGTGGCTGAGAGGGAGAAGCGGTGGCTAAGCGGCTTATATATGGACACGCCGGAGGAGTGGGATGATCCCTATCGTTTCTTCCGGTGGTAGGTGGGGTCAACCTCAAGTGGCACACCGCGATCTCTCGCCTGATAACCGGTGGATCACCTTCAACGCGGAAGGAAACGAGCATTCGCGCATATATATTGCCCCGGTTCGAATGTCCGAATGTTTCGAATAGAGAACTGCGCGCGTACGCGGTGTGACACAACACCGCATTTCCCTGTTGACACCTGCGGTCGGCTTTAAAGCATGGTGATGACCGTGGCTGGGCAAGCCGCGGCGCCGGAGCCGAAAGCAACAGCCTTAGCTCGCCACCGCGCCGCCCGGCGCACGAGCGAGAGCGGCGCCGACAGAATTCGCGGGAACCGGCCGCCGCACGATCGACGGCCGGCACGACCGCATCGCGCGAAAGGGATGCGCACCCACACATCCGCACCCGCCGCAGCCCGCGCGTCGACACGTGGCCGCTCCGCCACTGCTGGCCGGATTACGAGATCAAGCCCCAACGAATGCCGGTGATAGGACCTCCGGCGGTATCGTGTTCCAGCAGGATTTCGATGGCCTCGATTACTTCGGGCGTTTTTTTTCCACCGGCTTGCGCCCGGCGCCGAAATGCCGGATCCGGCCGACCGCGACGTCCTGATCCAACAACTGGCGGCGGCCCCGGGCGATGGTGTGCGGGTCGAGGCCCAAGAATTCGGCCAGCACGCTGTCGCCGCCGTGGCCGAGTTTCAGGGACTCCAGACCGGCATACAAGCGGCGCTGCTGCTCGTCCAGCAGGCTGTAAAACAAGATGATGGCGGCTTTCATTTCATCGGGAGGCACTTCCAGCCGGGTGGCATCGACCACCGTGGGAACGGACTGGTGGCTGCGGCGGGTCAGGCGCTGACGCTGGCGGGTGACTGGATCGCTGGCCGTATAAAGGAACAGGCCGGAGACCAACTCCCGAGCGATCCTCTTCTGCCGAAAAAGCTGACGCAAGACGTCTTGCGCTCCCACGTGGAGGACCGCAGATAGTTCTTCGGCAAAATATCCCGCGCGCGAGTTCCGCACGAATGCCTCGGCGGTGGCCAGCAGGGTACCGTGGCGCGAGAACCAGGCGGGCGCGGAGGACCACAAGCCATCGGCTCCGAAACGGGCGATCTCGCGCAGCGTGTAGAACCGGCCACCGTGAGAGTAGCTGGTCAGGTAGTCGAGTTGTTTGAGCTTACGGAAAACGGTGAGGTCGACGTCGGTACCGAGGGCTTGTTTCAGATCGGGAAGGGTTGCGATTTTGTCGTGGAGCAGCAGCTTTCGCAAGCAATCAGGGGAGAAGGCGAGAGGTCTCATAATGTTATAGTTGCGATTGTAAGGATCGCACAATCGACACTATAGCATAACCAGCAACGATTTGGGCTCAGGAGCAGGCCGATTTCCGCTCCTCATCAATATTGGAGAAACACCACTTGCACGGGGCGAAGGAAGCGGGCATTCGTGGGCGCACGTAATATTGCTGTCACGACTATAAGTGAGCTCTTATTGTTGCGTCAGCCCTTAGGCAGCCTTCCGGCCGTGCTCGCCGCGCGATATATTGCAACTCATGAATAGAAGGTGGCAGCTTTGTTCTGTCGCGGCGGCCTGTGTGCTGGCCGCGCACATGGCGGCGCAAGACTTGTCCGTCGCCAGCCCCGAGTCGGTGGGCCTTTCATCCGAGCGGCTGGCGCGCATCGGTGCGGCCGTCGATCGCAGCATCCAGGAAAAGCGCATCGCAGGCGCGGTGACGCTGGTAGCGCGGCACGGGCACGTGGTGTGGCTCAAAGCGCAAGGCATGCTGGACCGCGAGGCCGGAAAGCCCATGCCCACCGACGCGATCTTCCGCATCTGCTCCATGAGCAAGCCCATCACCAGCCTCGCGGTGATGATGCTCTACGAACACGGGCGGTTCCTGCTGGACGACCCGGTTTCGAAATACATCCCTGAATTCAAAAACCCCAGGGTACTGGTGCACCCGGCTGCCGGGCCCTCGTACACCATTCCCGCCAAGCGCGAGATCACCATCCGCAACTTGCTGACGCACACTTCCGGAATCACGTACCAGTGGAACCCCGAGTTGGGGCAGATGTACAAAGACGCCAACGTAGCCAGCGGCTTGCTCGCATACGACGGCACCATCGGCGATAGCGTGAAGCGGCTGGCAGCGCTGCCGCTGCTCTTCAATCCCGGCGAACGATTTGAATACAGCCTGGGCGTGGATGTCCTGGGCTATTTGGTGGAAGTGTTGTCCGGCGAGACATTCGATCAATTCCTGCGCACGCGCATCTTCAACCCGTTGGCCATGCGGGACACGTCGTTCTATCCGCCCGAAGAGAAGTTGGGCCGGCTGGCGGCGGTCTACACCTGGTATCCGGAGAAAGGCTTGCGCCGCTTTCCGGATGCGCCGATTGTAGAGGGCCCCTTCGCCTATTCTGCTGACTATCCCTATCACGGGCCGAAGAAGCTGTATTCCGGAGGCGCGGGGCTGTGCTCCACCGCGATGGATTACGCCCGCTTCTGCCAATTGATGCTCAACCACGGCAAGGCCGGTTCTAGGCGCCTGATCAGCCGTAAAACCGTGGAGCTGATGACGTCCGACCAACTCGGGAAAATTGAGCCGGACCAGGCTTTCGGGTTGGGATTCGGCATCGATGGCGTCAAGGCTCCGCTGGCCGAGTTGGGATCGCCGGGCGAATTCAACTGGGGCGGATTCTATTACACGGCCTTCGTCATCGATCCTAAAGAGGACATGATCACCATCTTCATGGCACAGTTGCATCCGGCGGGCGATTTGAATCTGGATCGCATGATTCATGTGCTGGCCTGCCAGGCCATCAACGATTAATCGGGCGCCCGTCCACGGACGGCCCGAAATTCAGCCGCTGAATGAAGTAGGCTGGACGCGCCCTCTACGGTCTCCCGGCCCGGTTACATTCGCCGTCCGTGAAGTTGACCCGCGTGAATGTTCCTGTCGTGCCGGTTAAGGCGGCCAAGCCGGCGAAGTGATGGCAAATAGCGAAATCGATCGGCGGTTCCTTCCGCTCATAAACGCGTAGAGGCGGGGATTCCGCTAAGGCGTAACCAGCGAGTAGCGCAAAGCCCGATGTGATTGGCGGCCGAGGGGCCTCCCGGGCTTGCTCATGATCAAGAATTGAGAAAATGGATCTGCAACATGACGGGATCGAACCGGGCGCCCCGTTCGTCACATCGAGGCCCGTGTCTCTGGCTTCCTGGTCAACTGCGCGAATCGACGCCATCGGGCAGGCCCCTCCACTCTAAGTAATAGTTATCGGCGATATTGGGGATAGTAAAATCGCCGTCATGCACGTCCGCCATCAACGACATATACAGGATGCCCACCGTATCTCGTGGTCGCAGATGTACGGTTGACGAGTCAAGGTCCGGCGGATTCACCCCTTCCACGACTACGCGGCCGCTGACGTCAGCGCCGGGGGTCAGGACCAGCAGGAGGTCATCGATGTCACTAACGTTGACATCCACCTCTTCGCGCGCGCTCGTGGTTTTGTCAGCGGACCAGGAAGTCGCCCTCATGGTATAAGCGCCGGGAAGTACGTCGTCCGGCTAGAACGTCCCCTTCGGGCCGGTTGCGTGACTGGTTGATGGACATCCACTCGGGCGCGCCCCGCGGCGCAAACGAAATCCGCGCTGACGGCCGGCCCTCCACACGGCCACGGACGCGGAAAGCGCGCGCTCGCACCATGATCAGACTGATGCCTATAAGCTGCGCCCCGGCGGTAACATCCAAGGGCACGGCGGCCGCCGGGTCTGTCGTGCCCGGGTAGTAAGTAGTGACGTAATTCTCTGCCGGCGGGGAGGCCGAGGCATCCACCATTGTCCGCCAATTCTGGTCGTGCTCTTTGGCAGCTAGATAGTAGCCTCCCGGCGAAAGGCCGTAAATGCGGTCCTTCCGGCGCTCACCGGCACCGGTGGTGATCGTTCTGCCGGCGCGCCTGGGGCTCACAAAGCCCGTGCGATGTGTAGAAAGACTGTACTTACCAGGCTAGATATCCTTAATGGTAAGGTTCGCACGCCTGCATCAGTGGCGGCGATGTAATTGTCCGGCAGCGTGCCAGGAGCGGGCCGGGCCGTTCCATTTAGAGTAACTTCGGCCTTCGCTATCGGCGTACCGGTTCCCGCACTGGTAACCTGGCCTTGGACAGTACAAAGGTTCTCTGGCTTGGTTTCGGGCCGTGCGGGCAACGGATTCTAACAGGGCTGTGATGGACTGGATTGCTGCGCCCGCACGGGAAGCACGAGGCCCGGGAGTAAGAGGCAGACGATCAGCTTCATGCGACCTCCTGACTATTACTCTGAATCGGCTGGCCTGTGTGGCCTTGCACATCGGCCTAACCGCTTCGCACTCCAGCCCGCTGATGCCGCCAAGCTGAAGGTGGCTCGCCCGCGCGCGTTGGGCTGACCGATCCTTTCCACGGAATCGGCTATGCGAAACACCCGCTCATCACCGGGTGGAGGATGCGGCTTACTTCGAAGCCGGGAACGACATCGGCTCAGCGCTCTTGCTCCATCCGCGCATGACGATCTCCCCACCCTCGCGCACCGTTCCGGTCATCATACCGGTGGTATTGAACGGCGTCGCGACGTGGCCGTGGCGATCGAGCACGATCACGCCGCCGTCGCCGTGTTGCGCCACCAGTTCCTGCATGATGACGTCGTCCGCGGCTTTCTCGACGGACACGTGAAGGTACTTCACGCGCTCGCAGATGTCCGCCGCGACGATGTTGCGCATGAAGTACTCCCCGGTGCCGGTGGCGGACACCGCGCAGCTTTCGTTGTTGGCGTAGGTGCCGTTTCCGATAATGGGAGAATCGCCGACGCGGCCGGGCATCTTCAGCACGGTGCCGCCCGTGGAAGTACCTGCCGCGAGATTACCCGCCTGGTCGAGCGCAACCACGCCCACTGTACCGTGCCCCGGGCCCTCTTTCTCCCGCCTTTCCGCCTCCAGGAAACGATCCCACTCGCGCTTCGTGTAGAAGTAATAGGGGGACACCAGTGGGATGCCTTGCGATTTTGCGAACTGCTCGGCGCCTTCGCTCACCAGCATGACGTGCGGCGTCTTTTCCATCACCAGCCGCGCCAGGTGGATGGGACTTGCAATGTGCTTCACGTCCGCGACGGCGCCGGCCTCGAGCGTGCGGCCGTCCATAATGGCCGCATCCATCTCCGGGATGCCTTCGCGCGTGTAGTAGGCGCCGCGCCCGGCGTCAAATAAGCCGGAATCTTCCATCACGCGGATGGTGGCCTCCACCGCGTCCAGGCTGCTGCCTCCGCGCGCCAGAATTGCATAGCCGGCGCGGAGCGCCTTCACCATCATGGCCCGCCGCGCGGCAATCTGTTGCGCGGGCATCTTGCCGTAATTGCCCGCGCCGCCATGCGCCACCAGAACGAAATTCGCGGCCGAACCCGCCCCGGCGCACCCGAGCATCGCTACCACCGACAGATAGTACCGAAGCATTCTCATCGTCACCTCGTGATAATTGGTCTCCGCTGATCGTAGCATCAGCCGCCGGCTCCCCACCGCTTGAGCACGGCGTTGCGCTCGAACCTTCTTTCACTCCCACGTCCCTCGCCGCCTGCCGGTGCGCGCCACGGACGCCCGCGGCATGAGCGAGATTCACGCCGCCGCGTCAATGCCGAGCCGCGCGCGGCTTCTCCGTCAGTTCGCTCACCGGGCTGGCGGGGCCTGGCCCTTTACACCGTCTCTGGGCCGGTCAGACTTTGGTTGTTCGGCCTGAAGTCGCGGGCCAGAGCACATCCATCACCTGTTGCGCGACGCGTTGCGCTTCCAGAATAGACGCGCGGTGGTCCATGATCCCCGCCAGGTCGGAATTCGCGAACGCGATCCGACCGAAGGGGCGGCGGCGCAGGATTTCAGCCGGTCCGGGATCGCTGCCCTTACCGAAAAAGAAGCCGGGCTGCGGGCTAAGGTACGCATGTCCCCAGCGGTTGAGGATGATGCCGGCAATGTCGCGGCGCGCGTCGAAGCCCCTGGCCGAGAACATCGCAGCAAACTGATCACGGATGCGCTCCTCGTAATCACGGAAGGGCGTGGAGAACAGTTCCATGCGGCCTCGCGTGACCTGTTCTTCGAGTGGCAGGCCCGGCTTCGAAAACAGAATCTTGATCGTCACGACTACAGGCGAGTCAGGCGAGACCGTTGGCGAAACGTCGCCAAAGACCGGCATCTTACGCAGCGCCACGTAATTGCCGATGCCTTGAAACCACTGGCACTCGCTGATGCCCAGCTTGTACAGGAACCGCCAGTCGCGCAGGGCGACGTTGGCCATCAGGCAAGGCGCGCGATGGAACTGCGCATACGCGTCCTGGTGCGTGCGCGGCAGATCCCGCACCACATGCCGCGTGGTCCAGCAGCCGCCGGCCATGATCACACTGCGGGCTTTGACGCGATAAAGTCTGCCTTGGCGCAGGTAGACGATGCGGACGGCTCCAGACCTTTCGGGATCGCCTTCGTGGCAGACGTCGACGACAGTGACATGCAGCCGCACGCGCGACCGCTGGTCCGGCCGGTCGAGCGATGCAAAGTTCACCGGCGAGCGGCATATACTCTCCAGCGTGACCGGGCCCGGGAAGGAATCGCCGATCAACGCTTTCGTAATGTGGCGAGCCACGCCGGCATTGCCGCCGGGGAACATCTGCGCGCCCGCCTCGTACTTCCACGGCAGCAGAACGTCGGCGGCGTACTCGGCGTAGGCCGAGAGGGCGTCGGCTCCCAGGCCCGATCCGCCGCCCGAAACAGGCGAGAGGAACGTGCGGACGGTTTCGCGGCTGATGCCGCAGGTGTCCATCACGTGCTGTTCGAGCGTGATGCTATCCAGATGGCGCGAGAGCGCGTCACCGGGCTGTTTCGGCAGGACCGGCTTGGCAGCATGGAAGGCCAGCAGCTCACGGCGCGTGGACTCGGGGATGGGCGCGCCCGCCAGTTGCCTGCCCCACGGGTCGATCAGCCACAAACCCTCGGGGTGGCCGAATTTCGCCCCGAAGAAGAATCCCGAGTTGGCTCCGTCCTGCATGTAGGACGTGTGGCCGAGCGGCATCTCGGGATCGCGGCCCGACCACGCCTGATACTGAAATTGGCGGTAGTCGATGCCGATCGAATCGTAGAAACCGGCCAGGAACGTGCCGTCGAGCGGCGGAAAGAGCATGGCGGAGCCCTGGTGGGCGATGAGCCGCCGGCCGTCCACCAGAAACTCGTTGCGGCGCGCTTCGCCCCCGAAGATGCGATGGTTTTCCAGGACCAGGCAGGTGCGCCGCGGACCCGCCTGGCGCGCGATGAACAGCGCGGCGGCCAATCCGCTGATGCCGCCGCCCACCACCACGCAATCGTACTCCTCGCCGGTTTCGATCACGTCCGCCGGCAGCGGCTCGAAGGCGCGGTCCCGGATCATATGCCCGTCAGTGACCACCTCGAAGGTGTTGCCGTTCGAGCCGGCATAGTCGCCGATGCCGCTGTAGCCGTCCCAATCGTCGCGCGCGAGCAGGTGGCGCGGCGAAACTCCGGTCAGCAGAAGGCTGCCGGAAGCGAGCAGTGCGGAATTGAGGTAATCGCGGCGGGTCATCGTGGGGCTGCTATCTGCGAATATAGCGCCGCGCGCACCCGGGAACCAGCGCCTATCGATGGCGCCCGGTTTAGCGGAGCTTGAGAACGAAAAGGTTGGTGCCGCCGTTGGCCGCGCTCATCCCAAGGCACGGCCGGCGCACCCGTCGCAACGGCGCCGCCGGAACCCAATATGCGCTCAAACAGGCAAGAATGGCCGCGCGAAACCCGCTAAAAAAGAGCGGGTCCGGTGAAGCCCTCCTGAGAAAGACCACTCTCTCGCATCATCCTTCAAGTGGTGCGCCCAGGTGGTGCGCCCGGGGTGATTCGAACACCCGACCTTCTGGTTCGTAGCCAGTGCGCCACGAAGA